>Ga0310343_10001298_pt1 | contig 12662 bp, 13 predicted proteins | sample HC15DNA2025_MG_FD_203519 | JGI IMG/M metagenome (GOLD analysis project Ga0310343, IMG submission 203519) | Marine microbial communities from station ALOHA, North Pacific Subtropical Gyre - HC15-DNA-20-25_MG | ecosystem: Environmental > Aquatic > Marine > Oceanic | place: Pacific Ocean: North... | reverse complement strand
TTGACCACATCCCCGCGCAGAATTCCTTGGAGAGCCTCTTCCTCGCCTTCGTAGACTTTTGCCGTTCCTTTGAAGTAGACCCCTTCTTTACCGGTGATCTTTCCGATGCCTCCAGTAGGGGCAAGATTACCTTTCAATACTCGCAAATGGCTCGTCTCCTTGATGGGGTCGTCCCAGTCGTGCACTATTTCCTGATCCTTTGGGTATGGTCCGATGTCGTTCAGGTTTTCCGCGATAGTCTTACCCGTAACGGTCAAACAATCGGGGTGCAGCATACCGCGATCAAGTAGCAGCTTCATCATAGGTTGGATTCCGCCGATCCGGATCAAGTGCGACATATTGTACTTCCCGAATGGCTTTACGTCGCAGAGAAGAGGCACTTTCTCCCCGAGGCGCTCGAAATCGTCTATGGTGATGTCGATATCGGCGCAATGAGCTATGGCTAGCAGGTGGAGCACGATATTTGTGGATCCTCCCAGCGCTATGCAGGTGGTGATAGCATTCTCAAATGACTTCCGCGAAAGAATGTCGCTGGGACGTATATTCTGTTCCACCAATCGTTGCACTGCCTTCCCGGCATTATAGCAATCATCCCGCTTTTCGTTGCTAATCGCTAGTTGGGCACTGCTTCCTGGTAGACTCATGCCGAGAACTTCGATTGCGCTCGCCATAGAATTGGCAGTATACATGCCGCCGCAGGAACCAGCGCCGGGAATGGCACAAGACTCAATTTCCTTTAGCTCTTTGTCATTGATATCGCCACGGGCATGGCGTCCAACCGCCTCGTATACGCTGACAATGTCGACCGGCTTTTCTCGGTGAATTCCAGGCAATATGCTACCGCCGTAGACGAAGACTGCAGGTCGATCGAGACGAGCAATAGCCATCATGCAACCAGGCATGTTTTTGTCGCATCCACCGATAGCGACGAGTCCGTCCATGCCTTCTCCAGCTACGACGGTTTCGATGCTATCGGCAATGACTTCCCGGGAAACCAGGCTGTAGCGCATGCCTTTGGTGCCCATGCTGATCCCATCGGAAATAGTGATAGTGCTAAAATTTACAGATTTGCCCCCGGCATCATTGGCTCCCCGGGTCGCATGGGTAGCGAGCTCGTCAATGTGCATGTTGCACGGCGTCAGGTCGCTTCCGGTCGAGGCGATCGCAATCTGTGGCTTAGCGAAGTCTTCATCGGAAAATCCGACCGCTCGCAGCATGGACCGAGCCCCGGCCCGATCGTTTCCGTCTACGACCACAGATGAATAGGGCCTGCAGGATGTGTCTTTTTCAGTACTCACTTATTTTCGTGTACGCTAGAATGTTGCCTTGCTTTTCCAATCAGACCGAGCGGGATTGTTCCTTCCTGATTGGTCCATTTTGAAAAAAGAGACCCTTTACAACAGAGCTTTTCCTTGCGATCAAGTCATTCCCCGCGGCGAATCGCGCCTTTTTTGAATCAGAACTATTTAATGGCATTCAGCTTAGACAGAGTATTGAAAGCGCTCCTTTTCGGCGCGTCGGGTCCGCTTTGCGTTAAAGATATCCAAAAAGTTTTTACTAAATTCCATGAGCAGGCGGAATTGCTGCCGGAAATGGAGTCCGCTGCGCTGGAAGACGAAGAGGATAATAGTGTCGAGCAACCTTTCCTGGAGGCGGATGGTATGCCTACATCCGAGGTGCCATCATTGGTAACTGCAGGACAAATTCGGGAGTCAATTGATCGAATCGCGGCCGAACTCGAAGATCGCAAAGAGGTTTATCGTCTGGTGGAGCGTCACAATGGTTGGACATTCGTTTCCGCTCCCGCTGTGGGCGAGTGGATACGCTTGCTCAGGGACGAACCGAGACCTTTGAAGTTGACGCAGTCAGCCCTAGAGACGATGGCCGTTATCGCTTATCGGCAGCCAGTTATCCGCTCGGAAGTAGAGAAGATTCGGGGCGTATCGATCGACAACGCATTGAGCCGATTGCTCGAAAGGGATCTCATTCAAATAGTTGGCAGGGCGAATCTGCCCGGTCGACCAATTCAGTACGGGACGAGCGAAGCCTTTTTGGAATTCGTGGGAGTTCGCACGATTGAAGAGCTTCCTTCTTCGGATATCCTCTCACCACGCCAGATCGATGAGTGGCTACACGAAGTTTCTAATCACGGCAAAGTGACGGAAAAAGAGATGGGCCTTCCTGAAGGTGAACGGAATGAGGGAGATGAAACGGATCCCGATGCGGACGATGAGACTTCCCAATCCGATACGGATGTCGAGGCGTCTGATGAAGATGAAAATCGGGCAGCAGTCTAGTTCATGAGCCTGGACGATCAGAGAAAGCGGATAGACGAACTGGACGAACAGATCCTGCAGTTTCTCAATGAGCGGGTTCGCTGCGCGGCGGAGATCGGCCGGATCAAACGAGAGAAGGGCGGGGAAATTTATGTCGCTAGCCGGGAAGAACAGGTTCTCAAGAAATTGGAAGCCTTAAATCAGGGGCCCTTAGACAACGCAGCAATTCGGGCGATTTATCGTGAAGTCATGTCGGCCGCTATAGCCCTGGAGAAACCGATGTTGATTGCCTATCTTGGCCCGGAAGCAACCTTTACTCATCAAGCGGCGGTGAAAAAATTCGGCCAGAGTATCGACTATTTAGCGACACCTGCGATTCCAGACGTTTTTCATACAGTAGCGAAAGGAGAGGCTGACTACGGTGTGATTCCCATTGAGAACTCTACCGGTGGCTCAGTGCTTGATTCGATGGACATGTTCTTCGATTCGGAGGTAAAGATCTGTGCTCAGATTTATCTGACCATAACCCAGAACCTAATCTCTCGATCCCCAATAGAGGAGATCAAGAAAGTCTACTCGAAGGACCAGGGGATCCTGCAATGCCGTGATTGGCTGCACGCTCACATGCCTAAGGCTTCGCTCCACAATTGCGAAAGCACGACGAAGGCGGTCAAGATTGCCTCGGAAAATCCCGATTGCGCGGCGATCGCCAGTTCGTTGGCGGCAGACTTGTATGGCGTGCCGGTTGTTGAAGCCAATATCCAGGATCGTTCGGATAACTCGACAAGATTTCTAGTTATCGGCAAGCAGTCGAGCGGCTATATACCGGAAATGAAATACAAGAGTAGCTTTCTGGTGTCCATAAAAGATGAAGTCGGCGCACTAGAGAACGCCTTGATGGTATTCGCGAGAAGGGGACTAAACTTGAGCAAGATCGAGTCGCGGCCGAGCGGCAAAATCGCGTGGGAATACTGCTTCTTTATCGACGTAAATGGTCACTACGAAGAAAAGTCTGTCGCGGAAGCGGTATCGGAATTGAAGGGGGCCTGCCCATTCGTCAAATGGCTGGGCAGCTATCCGGATGCAAGGAGTTGACGCTCGATTTAGTACGTCGGCATTTAATGATTCGGCTTTAGACTTTCTTTCAAGCGTCTAGTTGCTTGGATAGGGTATGTTGCAGAAGCGTACCAAGTTCGTTTTTGTGTATCGATAACGATCTTTCGACTTCAATGGTATCTAAAAACGCTAGCGTGGCGGTTGAAGCCGATTGCCCTGGACGTTCTATCGTTGATGCCAATTTGATAGGTGCGTGAAAGTTGGGAGTAAAGGAAAAGCGCCATTGTTTTGGGCATAAAGAATTGGCCATCGGGAAATATTTGTTCATAATTCTGTGTTTGTTTGAATAGCTATGGTGGAAGATGAATTAAAAGCAGCGCTGCGACGAATGATTGGAGCGATCGATCGGTCGGAGGGTAAGGGTATTTCCGATTCTCTTTTGACAATAGACGGTATTTTGGGGGCGCGAAAGAACGAGCTCGATGCCCAGTTGGTTCACTACCTGTCGCGGCGGAGTTACGAAAAAGCGCTCCGCTATCTAGAAGACTCATCAACTGGTTGAGAGAATTCGTGAGGATCGATGGGCAAGAAACGAAATCGAGTTTCGGTGAATGCGAGCGGATCTAACTTGGTAAGCAATCCGTTTGGCTCTCTAGACACCTCGGGGCTATCCAAAACTCCTGCTGGAGGTCCAATCGATCCACCGACAGCCGTTAAAGCGATAGGGAAAAAGAGTCGCGGCCGAGTAGATGTCATTCGGCAGCGATCGGCAGGTGGGAGCAGTTGGATGACCGTCGCCAAAAATTTTAAAGGAATTGCCGAGAGCGAGAAGAAGTCACTGAAGCAGTTGATCCAAAAGCGATGTGGTGTTGGTGGATCCCTCAAAGGAGGCTGCATCGAAATTCAAGGAGATAAGCGGGAGGAGGTTAAGCTAGTGCTGGAATCGGCGGGATTCCAAGCTGTGTTTGCCGGGGGATGACGCCGAGTGATATCGGCAAAGCTTATGACAAGAACGCCGAATTTTTGATGGCGATCGATTCAATCGGGAGAAGGGACTTGAAGCTCATCGAAAGGCGTTGTGAATCGTATCTGATGGAGGTAGGGTGTTGGAGATCGGGTGTGGATTTAGCGGTAGGTTCGTCGAATTGCTGAGGGAATCTAGCTAGGAACCCTAAGGATTTTATCTCTTTCAAGATATCGTTCGTCGGGCCAAACTTCGACATCCGGAGGCGTCCTTATCTTTTTATCTTAACTGCTGGGCAGCCAAACCCCCTGCCGAGCATTCAAGTCCTTGTATAGACCAAGGTCTTTTTATGCCGTTATTGGAGAAGCGAAGCTACTGGAGCTCTTATCGGATTGCCACTTGCGATTGAGGCAATTCGAGTCGGATCAGTATCCAGAAAAGAACTTAGTCCTAATTGTCTAAAAGACTGGCTAAGTACTCTTACCTATTTCACTACTTCTCTCTCAAGCTAGCGCGAAGCAAACCTGGCAGTATCGATTAGCTCGATAGCGGAGCGGGCTATATTGAGAGCATAGATGTGTATGCCGGGAACACCATTGGCTAGGAGGTCTTCTATTTGGGCAGAGGCCCATTCGACTCCCACCTGGCGGACGGCTTCTGGATCGGATTCGACATTGCTCAGCTGGGATTCGAGAGGATGGGGTAATCTCGATTGGCAAAGCTGAGTGATACGCTTGATCTGCTTTAGTGATAGAACCGGCATGATGCCTGGTACAATGGGAATCTGGATACCGCGTGACCGTACCTTCTCCGCGTATTTAAAGAACAACGAGTTATCAAAGAATAACTGCGTCGTGATGAAAGAGCCTCCAGCGTCAGCCTTAATTTTTAGAGCCTCCAGGTCCGATTCCATTGAAGGGGCTTCGGGATGTTTTTCTGGATAGCCGGCGATCCCAAGACAGATGTCCGGATGGCGGGACTTGATGAAAGCGACCAGATCAGACGCATAGGAGAAGCCCCCTTCGGTGTGCACGAATGCCTCTTGCCCTTCCGGAGGATCACCGCGAAGAGCCATAATGTTGCGATAGCCGTCCCGGTGGAATCGATCAATAATCGTCTTTAGCTCCTCCTTCGTCGAGCCGACACAGGTCAGGTGAGGCATCACCTGTAGGTCAATGTCATTTTTCATTCGCTGGCTGACGGATACTGAAAGGTCGCGAGTGCTGCCTCCCGATCCGTAGGTCACGGAAACGAAGTCTGGCTTTCGAGATGCTATTCGAGTAGCAGCGGCTACGAGAGTATCTACGCCTTCTTGTGACTTAGGAGGAAAGAATTCAACAGACAGCGCAGGCTCATCGTTGGCCAATAGCTCTATAATGGGCCTTTGCTCACGCATACATCAACATATCTGTATATATTGATATGTAAAATTAGCCCAGGATGTCAATGCGATATTTGCCGGGGTAGTTTTCCCTTGGCTATGCTGCTGATTCGGTTTGCAACTTTAGTTGTCCGCAAGCGGCTGCGATGTCATGCCCCTTCTCCCTGCGAATGGTCGCGTTGGCTCCTTTGTTCTTCAATCGATTGTGGAATCGGTCTTGTCGATCGATACTCGGTCTTTTCCAGTTCATGCCGGGAACGGCATTATAGGGTATCAAATTTATGTGGGCGCCGAGATCCGTGGCGATTTTGGCGAGGGCATCTGCCTGACGCAGTGTGTCGTTGACGGAATCTATGAGGATGAATTCCAAAGTGATCATTCGTCCTTTGGAGTTTCCGTATTCTTTTATGGCGGGGAGCAGCGTCTCTAGTGGGTATCGCTTATTTATCGGCATTATGGCGTCGCGAACGTCATTAGTCGCTCCGTGCAAGCTAATCGCCAGTCGAAACTGCTCCGGTTCTTTTGCTAGCTCGAGAATCTTAGGAACAATCCCTGAGGTAGAAACGGTGATGCGACGAGCTCCGAAATTGAGGCCCCAAGGTGCGTTCACAATTCGCAAGGCCTCAAGAAGGTTTTCGTAGTTGGCTAGGGGCTCTCCCATGCCCATGACGACGATATTGTCAAAAGAGGCGATCGATTGGTCAGCTCGCGGTGTCGAAGTATCTTCCTGTTGGCATACTTGTATTAGCTGTGAGACGATCTCCCCGGCGTTGAGGTCGCGTTTCCATCCAGAAAGTCCGGATGCGCAGAATTTGCAGCCATAGGCACAGCCAACTTGAGTGGAGATGCAGATGGTTTTGCGAGACTTGGTTAGACCAACGCCTATTTGAGGTGCTCTAATGACGACCGTTTCGACGAGGGATGCATCGCCCATTTGCAGCAGTAGTTTCTCGGTGGAGTCCGCTGATTGCTTATCTAGAAGGTGTTTCGTTGGGGCGATGTCGAAGGATGCATCGAGGGTGGTGCGAAGCTTTTGCGGAAGATTGGTCATCTCTTCCCAGTGGTTGGCTCGCTTTTTGTAGAGCCATTGCATGATTTGCTCTGCTCTAAAGGCTGGCTCGCCCGCGTTCTGCAGCCAATGCTGAAGGGCGGATAAAGTCTGGCCGTAGATAGGCGGTTTTGCCGGAGCGAATTTCATTCTGATGCTTAACTATTCTTTCAATGGTGTAGAGCGAGCCGTTTGTCTAGACCTGAGCTTGAGGCCTTGTATTCAAGGGATTGGATCTGGACTTCTAGCTTGAACAAGTTCGGATGTGCGCGAATCTTAAATTTCTTGAGCCTGATTCATCGGTATATTTTACGGGGCGCCTTTGTAACTAGTATGGGTGCGGTCGCTATGTTCGCGTTCCTCTTGATGACTGGAGCGGTCGTCAAGGATATGCTCGATTTGCTGGCCGAAGGGCATTTGACAATCCCGATTTTCCTCAGGCTAGTTCAATTGCGCTTTCCTGATTTGCTGGTATACGCTTTGCCCGTCGGACTTCTGACCGGCATTCTCTTGACGATGGGGCGCCTGTCTGCCCAAAGCGAAATCACGGCTTTGAGATCCTCCGGGGTAGGGATTTTCAGGCTGTCTAGTTCGGTAATTGTATTTTCAATACTAGGTACGTTTGCTTCCTTGTTTGTCAATTTTTACTATGGTCCAAGAGCGATGGCGTCTTTTCGGCAAGAGAAGGAAGCGATTATCCAGAAGAATCCGTTGTCTTTCATTCAGGAAAAGACATTCGTCCGAGGTTTTTCCGGACTAGTCATCTATGTGGGCGAGAAAGACGGCGACCAATTAAAAGACCTTTGGATTTGGGAGCTGGACGGGGAAAATCGAGCCAAGCGATTTACTCGGGCCGAGTCTGGCGAAGTGCGATACAATCAAGAAGAGAACACGCTTGTTCTGATTCCATATCGAGGATCTTTCGAGGCCAGAGATCCCGATTCGCCAGAAGACTTTAGAAAAATTCGAGCGGCTCTTTCCTTTGAATCGACCAGCATGGTTTTATCTCTTGATGAGATATTCGGCAGGGTTACGTTCCAAAAGAAACTGAAGTGGATGACCTTCAAGGAACTTCAGGAAGTGGAAGCGGATGCCCAGGCCAAGATGGAATCGGCCAGCCCAGCGGAACGTGAAGAGGCCACCGTGCGCTTTCATAGGGCTAAGATGGCGTTCCACGAGAAATTCGCCATGGGATTTTCAGTCTTATCATTTGCCTTAATTGGGGTGCCGCTTGGAATTCAGGCTTCCCGCAAGGAAACTTCAGCTAATCTCTTTTTGGCGATCGGATTGGCTTTAGGCTATTACGTAATGATGATGGCTGTTAGCTGGATGGACGGCATGCATGAATACCGACCAGACTTGTTGTTTTGGGTACCTAATTTCTTGTATCAGGGAATTGGCTTATGGCTCTTCATAAGAGCAGATCGCGGATCGAAGAACAATGATGTCCCTAATGGGTTAACCACAGCTCGTTAGTAAAGCCCTGCGGGAAATTAGAACAGAGGCCTCCATGAAATAGGCGACCGCTGAAACGAGGAAGGGAAAGTTTCAGCTATTCACGGATTCGGCACTTGAGGATACCTGATTCGAATGATTTGGAGAATTAGGTCGAGCCCGTTGAATGTTTCCCATTTAGGATAAGAGAGATTTGCTCATTAACGAGGGAAAATGGTAACCATATCGGAATTGCAGATTGAACGGTCCGTCGAAAGGTGCCAAAAACGGACAATGGAAATTGACTTCCGAGAGATTTCTCGAACTGAGCCCAATCGATTCTTGACTCACGTAATCGTTCCCCGGCCGTTCGCTTGGGCGGCTACTTTGCTAGAAAGCGGAGCATTGAACACCGCTTCTTTTAGCTTTTTCAATGTATTTGGGTCGGACCTGGCGTTTGTCGCTTCGGGAATTGGTAATTTCGCTTATCTTCGTTATGCCGGCTGATTCTATTCGAACTGATGAACAAATAGAATTGGGTCCGTTCTACGATGCGCATTGTCATTATCAAGACGCTCGCATGAACTCATGGTTTGCCGATTATGGCGAAACGGTTGAGGGGTTTGGAATTCGCAAGGCGGTTGTCAACGGTACAAAGCCCGAAGATTGGAACGACGTTGCCAAATTGGCGTCAAAATTTGGATACGTCATTCCTTCTTTTGGGTTGCATCCTTGGTTTGTCGATGATACTTATGGGGACGCTATCAGCGAACTTGAGAATTTGCTTGATCAAAGCCTGGCCCCAATTGGCGAAATTGGTCTAGATCGCTGGGTACAAGACTACGATATTGAACTTCAAAAGTCGGCCTTCGTCTCCCAGCTTATGCTGGCGAAACGAAAAAAAATACCAGTAACGATCCACTGCTTAAGGGCTTGGGGATTGCTGCTGGAGATTTTACAAGAAGAAGGGCCGCTAGATGCCGGATTTCTCCTTCATTCTTATGGAGGGCCTGTCGAGATGGTTCCGCGATTTTTGGATATCGGAGCCTATTTCTCGATATCGGGATACTTCGCTTCAGAAGATAAGAAAAGCAAGCGGGAGGCTTTCAGAGCGGCGCCTTTGGATCGAGTGTTGGTCGAGACCGATTGCCCTGACATGCTTGGGCCTGGATCCGTGTGCCCAGAACGTTTGAATAATGGGGCTAATGTTCCGAGCAATCTTATTGGCATCTATGAATTCGCCGCCGAATTGCTTGGAATGAATTCGATAGAATTCAGGAAGATCGTAGAATCGAATTTCCTGCGATTGTTTGGCAGATGGGTCAATTAGCGGCAGTTTCTTGCTACGTCTTTTGGGGCCTGATAGTGGTCTACTGGACAATGCTCGATAAGGTTGAATCGCAAGAGCTTTTGATGCACCGGGTGCTTTGGACCTTGCTGATCGTTTTCGCTTTGATGGCTATTCGTGGTAATCTAAAGGAATATTGGCAGGGGCTTAGAAGCGGCCGAGTATTTAGGACCCACTTACTGGGAGCGGCTTTGCTTGCCATGAATTGGTATCTATTTGTATATGGAGTTACCAACGATCGGATTACGGATGCCAGTCTCGGTTACTTTCTTTGCCCATTCGTATCGATTTTTTGGGGTCGATTAATTGAAAATGAAAAGCTGAACGGAGTTCAATTGCTTTCGATCGGATTGGCTATGATAGGTGTATCCAGATTAGCCTGGGAGCTAGACGATTTTCCTTATATCGCTACGGGTATCGCCTTGACCTGGGGGACTTATAGCATGCTGAAAAAGCGAATTGGCCTGGGCGTGTTTTCCAGCTTGGGCATGGAGATGACAATATTGGCTCCTTTAGCGGCCATTGCGCTTTTTTGGTATGGAAAACAGGGCGAATTGGCCTGGGGAACCTTGGGATATCGTTACGATGCTCTCATAGCTTCTACTGGGATTGTGACCATGATTCCACTATTGCTTTACAGTTACGCCGTGAAGCGGGTGTCTCTGACGACAATGGGTTTATTGCAGTACATCATGCCGAGCATGGCGCTAGGAATCGCCGTATTCGTTTACAAGGAGCCCTTTGGGTCAGTCAGGCTTTTCGCCTTTGGCTTTATCTGGTTAGCGTTGATCATTTACGTTTGGAATAGCGTTCGGTCCAGGCTGGCTTGACTAAGCTTTCGATAGCCGTCTTGGGGATCCGTTAGAAGGACCATTTCGGTGAAAACATGTTTTTCTGCTCCGTTTACCTCTAATTGGTCCCACTCATCGATTCTCGCGACCCTTATTTTGTATGTGCCGGGCTTAAACCCTGTTACGACGAATTTCCCTGAGCGATTGGTAAAGGTCAGTATCTCCGGCATGTCTTCGCCGACGATCTTCAATGTCTTATGTCCGGCTGGTTGTTCGTTTCAATAGAATAGGGTGCTGCGAAACGAATAAATTTGGTTGGCCCCCAAAGTTTAGCTCGGTTTGGATGAGAGATCCTCGACGGGCTGACAAGCTTGGTCTAGGCCAGCAGTTCTTTGAGGTCTCCCAGGCTAATTTGGGAGTTAGCGGCCTCGCTAGCTTCGAAAACGTCTCTGAGGAGCTTTCGTTTGCGATCCTGCATTTGCAGTACTTTTTCCTCTACCGAATTCGCGGCGATGAATCTGTAGCTGGTAACGATTTTCGTTTGTCCGATCCGATGGGCTCGGTCGGTGGCTTGAGCTTCGGCAGCCGGGTTCCACCAGGGGTCGTAGTGGATGATCGTATCGGCGCCGGTCAGGTTTAGCCCGACACCGCCAGCTTTGAGTGATATTAGGAACAGGGGTATCGACTCATCGTTTTGGAATCTATCCACTTGAACCATCCTATCTCGAGTCGACCCATCGATGTAGGCATACGAGATTTCCTGTTCGTCCAACTCTGCCCGCAGGAGGGCCAAGAGGGAAACGAACTGGGAAAACACAAGCACGCGATGACCGCCGTCGATAGACTCTTCTACCAGCTCAAGGAAGCTCGACCGTTTTGCGGACTCTCCCGGGTCTCTCTGCTTGTCGAGCAAGCGTGGATCGCAACAAATCTGTCGAAGACGGAGAAGCTGAGTTAGAGTTTTCATGCGTAACGCACCTTCGCTAGTTCCGCTCCTTTCCAGCGCCGTTATTTCCGTCTCTGCAGCTAGTTTAGTCTTATCGTAGAAGCACCTTTGTTCGGGCGACATATCTACGAATAGCGTTTGCTCGATTTTGTCTGGCAGTTCAGAGGCGACCTCGGATTTTTTCCGTCTCAGAATGTAGGGTCCAGCTTGACGGAGAACACGCTTTTCGTGCCACCTGCGCTCTTCGCCGCGAGCATCTTTTGGTATGGCGTGAGGGCTGCCGGGCAATATGAAATCTAGCAATGAGACCAGATCTTGCACGCTGTTTTCTATGGGCGTTCCAGTGAGAAGAAATCTTCCGAGGGACGACAAGCCAGCTAGGGCTTTGGCGTTCTGTGTTCGTCGGTTTTTTATATGCTGTGCTTCATCTGCGATGATGCAGCGGAATTCTATAGGCTCGAATTGAGGAAGGTCGCGAATCAAGGTGCCGTAAGATGTTATGACGAGGTCGATTTCAGAAAGCGTATCGAGCTGGGAAATACGTCGTTCTCGGTGATTCGTAAACACGTTCAGCTCTGGGCAATGGGATTCTGTTTCACGCCTCCAATTTTCTACGAGCGATGCTGGACAAACGACTAGAGACGGGTTGGGGCTGCTCTTTTCAAGGTTTTGGCGTTTTCTACTGTCCCTAGAATTTGAGGACCACGATCTCTTCAATAGGGAAACTAGAGCCAGAGCCTGCACGGTTTTTCCGAGCCCCATCTCATCGGCTAAGATTCCTCCAAGGCGATTGCGAAAGAGGTGTAGCATCCAGGAAACTCCGATCTTCTGGTAGTCCCGAAGAAGTTGCTGCAACCTTTCATCTACCGGTGGGGGCGGCAACTGGCTTACGTCGTTAAGGGCGGCAGAGCGGGCCTTCCAGGTTTCCGGCGGTTTGAAGTTAGGAATGCTTTCAAGCAGATCCTTTTCGACTTCCGGTAAACGCGATATGGGGACGTGAAAGCTTCCTCGATGAAGTAAGTGAGTGGTTGGCGATATGGATAGGGTCTTTTGTAGGTTCTCGTACTTCTTGAGCTTGTCCTTACTAAGGAGATACATTTCCTTTCCAGTGTCCACATAGCCCCCAAGCGACGCCATGCACTGATTCAGAGCGGTCTCTTCGGCTCCAGGTGCAACCATGGAGAAAGAGACCAGGTAACCGTCTGCCTCCTCCTCGGCTTTGACTTTGAACTCGATTTCCTTGATGTCGCTTGTTCGAGACTGGAAGTTGTCGGTGAAGTCAGCGTTGTAGCGGGTTTTAAGGTCTTCCCAATGGGCACTGAGGAAATTAAGGGTTTGATGCTTGTCACGTAGCCACCATCTGCGGTTACTCGGCTCGAGCTTGAAGCGATACTGTTCAAGCAGCTCCCTCATTTCCG
>Ga0310343_10001295_pt1 | contig 12675 bp, 18 predicted proteins | sample HC15DNA2025_MG_FD_203519 | JGI IMG/M metagenome (GOLD analysis project Ga0310343, IMG submission 203519) | Marine microbial communities from station ALOHA, North Pacific Subtropical Gyre - HC15-DNA-20-25_MG | ecosystem: Environmental > Aquatic > Marine > Oceanic | place: Pacific Ocean: North... | reverse complement strand
TCTGCATTAGGAAATTCGAATTCCCCTACAACAACAAATTCTAAACGAAGTTTTAGGAAAGTTATAAATTTCTTATCCGTAGATAAAACTGCTGCTGGGGGTTTAGGTATCTGCGCATGCAAATCAACAAATTGAGGGGATTTTAAGAAAGACGGATTTTTTAACAGCCAAAAATTAATTTCTTTATCATTTTCTTTATAGTTCCTTACTCTTTCTTTTAATATCTCGTCGAGAGGTTCTTCGATTGTGAGAAATTTTTCACTTGCCGCCACAAAATAATATGTTGTCATTTTAAAATTGGATTTGATGAAATTAGAGACTTCATTTCACGAACAGACTGTTGTAGGCCTACAGCTAAAGCCCTTGCAACAATACTATGGCCTATGTTTAACTCATTAATTTTGTTAATTGATGCAATCTTTTTAACATTTAGGTAATTAAGGCCATGACCAGCATTCACCACTAATCCAATATCATTTGCTTCATAGGTAGATTCAATAATTTTTTGTAACTCTTTATTTTGTTTTTCACCTGATAGACAAGCATATTTTCCAGTATGTAATTCCACATAATCAAACCCTATTTCTTTTGCATATTTAATTTGTTCACTTGAAGGATCAATAAATGCACTGACTTTTATATTGGATGTTTTAAGGCTTTTTACATAGGTTTTAAGATACTTTTCATTACTTTTGACATCTAATCCTCCTTCAGTTGTAACTTCTTCCCTTTTTTCTGGTACTAGAGTAACGTAATCGGGAAGAAGTTTTTTAGAAATTTCTAACATTTCTTCAGTAGCAGCCATTTCCAAATTCAGTGTTGTTTTTATAGTTTCTTTCAGGAGAAATACATCTCTATCTTGTATGTGTCTTCTATCTTCTCTAAGATGGACAGTTATTGAATCAGCTCCTCCCAATTCAGCCAAAAATGCAAATTGAACAGGGTCTGGCTCAATTGTTTGCCTTGCCTGCCTTACATTAGCTATGTGATCTATGTTTACTCCTAAGGTCGCCATAATTTAAAATCTTAGTATCTAGACAATCTAGTAACCGCCCAATAATAGCTAATATAAATCTACAAACATATAATTTATTAATATACGTATAACTAGATTTGGAGAAAGATTCCTTAAATATTAAAAATAGGGTAAACCCTTTCTTGGGTTACATTGCCATGTTTCTTACTCAAGATTTAGTGCTGAATTTCTTTTTCAAAGAGAAAAAAATCATAAATCACAATTTATCAATACCAAAAAATTATTCAGTTATTTTAGCTCCTACTCACAGGTCAAGATGGGATGGGTTAGTCCTCACAATGGCAATGGGTAGAAGAATAACAAAAAAAGACTGTAGTTTTATGGTTACAAAATCAGAAATGAAAGGAATCCAAGGCTGGTTTCTAAAAAGATTAGGATGTTTTTCAATAAATCAATTATCACCTTCAATTTCAGCACTACGATATGCAGTAAATCTTATTGTAAAAAATAAGCTATTGGTTGTTTTCCCCGAGGGTAAAATCAACAAAAATGGAAAAAAAATTCCTCTCAAAGAAGGTTTATACAGATTAACTTGCTTAGCAACAAAAAAAAAAGAATCAATTATTATTTTGCCTATAGGAATTGCTTACAGCGAAGTCTCTCCAAGATTTAGAGGTAAATTTTCGTTATGTTTCGGAGAACCTATAGATATTAAAGATCATGTGGATTTATCAATTAAAGAATTTAATAAGATTTTGTATGAAAAAATGATCAACGCAGAAAAGAAAGCATTAAATAATGTAGGAAGATGAATACATAATCAGTTAAAATAGATTCTATTAAAATACAAATATGAAATTACTAAAGCTAGTACCAACATTTTTATTATTATTTGGATTTTTCCCATTTACCAATATTGCGCATGCTGACTTAGAGGATCCTAAAAACTATAAAGTACTTTCAAGCTCAAACAAAAAACTCTCAATAGCAAATGTTCAGGAATATATAACTGAGGGTGATAATTTAATCGAAAAAGGCGATTTCGAAAAAGCGAAAGAAACTTACGATAAGGCTAGAAATTTAGCTAAACAACTATCAGGTTTCTATAGAGATTTAAATAAATCATTTCGTGGATTAGATGCCAGAATTCCTGTTGAAATGGATAACAAGGGTAGAAAGTCAATTAAAATTTGGGCAGAATCAAACTCTAGATTAGCTTCGCTTTATATAAGAAAAAAGCAATCTGAAGTAGCAGTACCTCTTCTTATTGAAATAATAAGATTAATGTCTCCTACAAGTACTGAAGGTAAAAAAGCTTATGCAAGTTTGATTGAACTTGGCTTTGTAGAAACTCCTTTTAGAGGTTCATAAAGATTTGTTATGATTACGAAGGATGATGTTATTAATTTAATAACAAAAAAACTACCAGATTCAGAAGTATTCGTTGAAAACTTTAAAGGTAATGATCATTTAGAGGTAACTGTAATATCATCTGAATTTATTGGTTTATCATTAATTAAACAACACAAGCTGGTCTACTCAGCTTTAAAAGAAGAATTAGCCTCAGAAACTATTCATGCACTTGCATTAAAAACGGAAACCCCAAATTAAATTATGGAAAATTCCACAAAAGATAAAATACAAACCCTAATAGAATCTAATCCTATTATGGTCTTTATGAAAGGAACCAAATTGATGCCACAATGTGGGTTCTCTAATAATGTCGTACAAATTCTTAATTCACTGGGAGTAGAGTTTAATACATTTGATGTTTTAAGCGATTTTGAAATAAGAGAGGGAATTAAAGAATTTTCTGACTGGCCAACAATTCCCCAAGTTTATTTAAAAGGCGAATTTCTAGGTGGCTCAGATATTCTTATTGAGATGTACAATTCAGGAGCACTAAAAGAAAAAATTGAAATTGAATTAGCTTCTTAGCAAATTCAATAAGTATAATTACTGATAATAGTTAATAAAAATTAATATTTTAAATTCTTTTTTTATTAAAAAACCCTTTATTTTCTTTCCCATCAGGGTTAATAAAACTTGATGGATCTAAAATCCATCTTTCTATTAATCTTTCTAATTTTTCTTGGTCTTTTCGCTCTAAACTACTGCTATTCCTTAAGGCTTGGAGATAGCCATCAGTATATAATTTAAGGTCCGCAGGGGTATGAAAACGAGTTACCAAGTCTTGGCAACTATCACAAATCGATTGAAAATGGCGAATTGCTATTGGATTATCAAATGATGTCATAATTTGATAGATTCTGATTTTTATTTAGCATTTGTTATACCTTATTAAGGATGATAAAAAACTGCCTGGTAAAACAGTAATTAAGAATGCAATCAACTGAGCAAATCTTAGCTTCAACCCCTGGCACTTCCCAAATGCCATCAACTTCTCAAACCCCATCGAGAGTACTTGTTGTTGAACCTCACCCCACATTAAGAACTGTATTAGTTCAGAGACTTCGTCAAGATGGTCATCTTGCAGCTGCTGTTGGTTCAGCGGTAGAAGCTATTGACTTATGCAGAGAACAATCTCCTGACTTATTAGTTAGTGCAGAAATTCTTGAACAGAATACAGCAATGAGGCTTGCACAACAATTAGGATGTTCTGTTATAGTTTTGACTGCAAGGTCTGGGGTAGAAGCACTAGTAAACTTATTAGATGAAGGAGCTGATGATGTCCTTAGAAAGCCTTTTGGATTAGAAGAATTAGCAGCAAGATGCAGAACTCTCTTGAAAAGAGGAAGAATAGGTTTACAAGAAAAAGTTGAAGTTGGCCCTTTAGAAGTTCACCTACTTCTTAGACAAGTAACTCTCAGCGAGAAGCCGGTGGAATTAAGCCCAAGAGAGTTCGCTTTGCTCTGTGCCCTACTTATGCCACCAGGTATGGTCAGAAGCCGTCAAGAGCTCTTAAGGATGGCTTGGCCTCCTTTTAGTGGAGGCCCAAGATCTGTTGATACTCAAGTATTAACACTAAGAAGAAAACTTGAACAAGCAGGTTTAGGAGAAGGTGGAGGAATTACCACAGTAAGACAACAAGGCTACAGATTTAGCATAGATAATATCTAAAAAACAAATGATATTATCTCCCCTACTATCATAAATATAGAGATGTAGGTGAGTATTTTATAGGTCCATATTGGTGAGATATAAGATAACCCAACTGTATTTAAATTGGTTTTTTTAGAAATAATCTGGATGAATCTCTCGAAATTATCAACTCTTTGTGGAACTAAAAAACTTTTATCTTTACAAGTAATAAAATAATAAACCTTGCTACCTTGACTAGTCGGTAAAGATTTAAGAGAAGTTATATCTTTCCAATATATTTCCCAACTTTTTTTTCCTAAGATTCTTGCAAAAAAACTAGTTTTATAAACAATTTTTTCATCAGAAGTTTCTACATTGTCATTTGTAATATCAATAATTAATAACAGCCCGATTAAAAAGATAATAGTGGTGATTAATTTTAAATTCTCGCTGGCAATCAAGGGGATGGGTAGTGTTAGTGCTAAATATAGGGAAATTAGCGAGCTTTTAACAAAAAAAAGTGTTTTGAACTTTTCAATCATCGAATCAAACTTATTATTTTATTATTCAGGCAACTTTAAACTATTTATATTTAATTTTGATCCAATTTTATGTGCACAAGCATAACCACTAAATGCCACAGCATTTAGGCCTTGACCAGGAAAACATGAATCCCCAACACAATAAAGGTTTTTTACTTTTGTAGTATTAAATGGCATTGGTAGAAGGCCGAGTAACTTCCTCTTCGGAATAGGTCCATAGCTCCCTTCATGTCTCCCAAGGAATTTCTTATGTGTTCTTGGCGTTCCAATTTCTTTATGATCAATATTTTGACTTAAGTTGGGGATTATTTTAGAAATTTTCTCAATAAGAAATAAATAATATTTTTCTTTCTTTCTAAGATAATCTGCTCTTGAAAGATTTTCCCACTCTTCTATTGAAGAAGGAGTAAATGCATGGATAATGTGCTTACCTTCAGGAGCTAATGAAGAATCTAGCAAGGTTGGTATCGAAATAAAAATTACGCCTTTTTCACTTTCCAATTTATCCCAATTATCAAGCATAATATGATGACAATTGAAGTCATCTTTTATAAGTTTTTTTTCGACTCCTAGATGGATTGATACAAAAGAAGGTGAGGGCTTATAAGTCTCAGACCACTTATATTCATTTTTCGGCACTTGATTATTGTTTATTAACCCCCTTTTATTATTTGCTAAGCCAAAGGTATCCCATCTAGTGGCATTAGAAACAACTATATCTGAATAAATTTTTTCTCCATTAGATAACTTTACTCCAACTGCTTTCTCATCTTTTAAAAGTATTTCAGTGACATTAGCTTTATAACGAATCCTGCTTCCTAACCTTTCTATTCCAGAAACAAGCTTCTCTGCAATCTTGCCAACTCCTCCTTTGGGATAATTAATTCCCCCAGCATGTCTATCAGTAAAAACCATACCTGCATTAATCATAGGGGTTTTAAGGGCTGGCATTACTGACCAACAGAAACATTCGATATCAATAAATTTTAAAAGTTCGGGGTCATTAATAAATTTTTTTGCTACATCTCCAGCATTGACAGGAAGCCATCTTGCTAAACCTAAACAAGATAATGGCGCTTTAAAAAAAACCTTAAAAAGATAGCTTGGATCCTCTATTGATAAAAGAGGCATCGAATCTAAACAATTAAAAACTTTTTCGCAAGTGCCATAAAATTTCTTTATTCCCTCTCTTTCTTTAGGGAAAATAGCTGATAATTTGTTAATGAATTTTTCATAGTTTTTATCTACAGATATATTGAAATTATTTGGCAAATGATATTCAAGTTGAACTGGATCAGGAATAGTCTCGCATTTCTCATTTACATCCCTCAATGCTCTAGTTAATAAATTTGTATAACCCTTATCTCCAAAACCGAAAATCATCGACGCTCCGACATCAAAGGTATAACCATTTCTTTTAAAAGATCCTCCACTACCTCCAGGAATTATATATTTTTCCAGCACTAAAACCTTCGCCCCCTTGGCGGCCAATTGAGATGCCGTAACCAATCCTCCTATTCCTGAGCCAACAATAATTGCATCAAAATTTTCTTTAGTCGAGTTCATATTAATTTGCCTAATAATTCATTTTAATTAATCTCAACAAGTAATTGATCTTTTTCAAAAGAAGAATCAAGATTTTTCTTGAATTTTTTTAATACTTCTATTGATCTCTCTTGATAAGCTCTATATCTTAACTTTTTATCTTTTATTTTATTTTTCAATTCTGGTACCAAACCAAATGATGCAGGCATGGGTTGAAATTTGTTTTTTTTATGACAAGACATTATTTCGTTTTTATTACTGATGAAATTCATAAGAGAACCAATCATTGATTCTCTAGGAAAGATTATTGGATTTCTATTTTTAGCTATTAAAGATGCATTTATTCCCGCTAACAAGCCTCCTGCAGCGGCAGCGGCATAGCCCTCAGTACCAGTAATTTGTCCAGCAGCTAGAAGAGTTTTTCTTTTTAAAAATTGAAGAGTTGGCAATAGTAATTTTGGCGATTCGAGAAATGTATTTCTATGCATTACCCCAAAACGTACAAATTCAGCTTTTCGCAACCCAGGGATCATTCTAAAAATTCGTTTTTGCTCTGACCACTTAAGGTTGGTTTGGAATCCAACCATATTAAGTAATTTTCCATTTAGATCCTCTTTTCTTAATTGAACGATTGCATGAGGTCTTTTTTTTAATCTGTTATCCTTATCAAATAAGTTTCCCCATTCGGGATTCCAAAGTCCAATAGATTTCAAGGGTCCATATCTCATCGTATCAGTACCTCTTCTTGCTATTTCCTCAATTGGCAAACATGCTTCAAAAAAATTAGCCGATTCTTTTTCAAAATCTTTTAAATTAGCTTGTTCACCTTTAATCAATTCCTCCCTAAATTCTGTGTATTCGTTTTTATTCATAGGACAATTCAAATATGCAGGGTCACCTTTATCGTATCTACTTGCCCTAAAAACCTTTTCGTAATCAATTGATTCACCGTAAACAATTGGGCTAGCAGCATCAAAAAAATGACAAGAATCGATTCCAGTAAATTTCTTAATTTTATTTGCTAAATGTTTTGAGGTTAGTGGTCCTGTAGCTAAAACGGTAATAGCATCTTCTCCTGGCAGATCAAGTTGCTCAATTCTCTTTATTTCAATAAGTGGATGGTTAGATAAATTCTCAGTCAATGACTTACTAAATTTTGACCTATCCACAGCCAATGCCCCTCCCGCAGGTACTGCAAAATCATCAGCAGTTTCTATGATAAGTGAGTTGAAGGCTCTTAATTCTGCTTGTAATAGACCTGCTGCTCTATCAGGGCTCAAAGCCCCAAAACTATTACTACAAACTAGCTCACCAAATTGTTCCGTATGATGTGCTGGAGTCGAATTAAAAGGCCTCATTTCAATTAATTTAACTGGAATACCAGCATTTGCTACCTGCCAAGCAGCTTCACAGCCAGCAAGTCCTGCTCCTATGACAATTACTTCTTTATTTAACAAATTAAATTAATCCTTTCCCAAAAAGTCTCTATTAAATTGTTCTCTTGCAGGCTTTTGTATATTGAAAATAACCCAAGCTAAAGCTGCAACAATTGGCGCGAAAACTACAATAGTTCTTAACATTTTTGAAATCTTGTTATTTAATTTTATTTTACCTTTCCCTAGCAGATAAAGAGAGAATATTTAAATTTTTAACTTATAAGTTAAGAATTGTATTTCAATTGTTCAAGTTAGGATAATAAGTTGTTTTTTTTACCTTAAAAAGGGATAATTTCATATGTACTCAATTTTACAAAAATGGGTCGCTAGCTCAGCGGTAGAGCATCCGGCTTTTAACCGGCTGGTCCTGAGTTCGAATCTCAGGCGACCCACATTTTTACTAATTGAGTACAATAGTTTGTGCAATTAAATCAACAATAATAAATCTAAAAATTGCAACTAATTAAAATTTTCTCTAGATATGCAACTTTATGTAATCGATTGGTCATTCCAAAATTCTGAAGATCAATTATTTGCAACTAATGAATTTTGCGAATATTTTAATAAAGGTAAATTTCATGAATCAATCGAAGGGTTCGAATTGAGTTTCATTGCACATTTTCCTGAAAATGGTTCGGGTATAATTGTGTGCAGGGCTGATGATATAAAAAAAATTTTGAATTTAATCAAATCATGGAGAGATAATTACAGCATATTGTTTAATATAAAACCAGCTATAACAAACGAAGAATTATACGAGATAAACTTTTCAAAGAATTATCAGGAAAACTAATTATATACACATTCATGCCTCACTTATGTTACACCTAGGACTCAAAAATTAAAGAAATCATAAATATTGCGAATTACTTTACAAACCTTCATAAATGCTGTTACAATCATTTACATAAATTCATTTTATTATCATGACTCCTGAAGCAGAACGTTTTAATGGATGGGCAGCAATGTTAGGTTTTGTTGCAGCAGTTGGTGCATATGTAACAACTGGTCAAATCATACCAGGTTGGTTCTAATTAAAATTAACTAAACCAAAAACTACTCTTTAGACCTTGGAAATAAACAATCCAAGGCTTTTTTTTGAGAAATTTCTCCAATTACTCCTCAAAGATAATTTTGTTTTTTGTATTACTTTGCGATTTTTTGTCAATATTATCTAAGCAAGTTGAACAAAGAAGATGCCCTTTTTTCATCCAAAATGTCTTTTTTGATCTCTCAATATCCCTCTTGCATATTAGACATTTAAATATAGGCATCGTTTACTTTAAAGTTAAGGTTTTATGGAAACTCTAGCAAACCTTAATGAATGTATATCATAAATGAAATCTTTAAAATTTTTTTAAACCATTGTTATATAATAATAATTATCAGAAGATTAGAAATAATTCTCATTCATTAATAACTAAATGTAGACGATAAAAAAGCTGGCATTAAAAAAGACCTGCTTTTAGCAGGTCTTTAAATGTGTATAAGAGATTTTTTCTAAATTAATTTATTAAATTTAGAAGCTGAATGATGTCTTAACCATTACACCAGTTTCCTCATCATACTTAGGTCCTGAATGAGGATGTTTTTCTGTGAACTCTTTGATATATATCAATGGAGTGATTGTAACACCATCATTTAGTGAGTAAGAGTAGTATGCCTCATACATGAGCGCCTCGTCTGTACCCTGAACAGTTGGTGTCTTTGTACCCATTGCGACTCCAGCAGAACCAGGTCCTACTTCATCCCAAGATAGTCCAACGAAGTAACTTGTTAGTGAATCATCAGCAGTTGTAACTGAATCGTCTTCACCAATTTCGTAACCAACACTTATTGATGGGAAACCAGAAAGGTCAGGAGTGTAGTATCCGTTGAAAGCAGTGAAAGTATCTTCTTCTGAAACACCTGTTTCTACAACACCATAAGTAATTGAAAGACCATAGTTGTCGCCTGTGTAAGCACCGTTGAAACCGTATGCATCAAGACTCTCATCAGCTGCAATTTGAGTTTCAGGGCCTGCCCAACCAGTAGCTACTGTGAATCCATTACCGAAATCATAAGCAGCTCCTGCCATTGCACCACCATTTGTGATACCAGCGTTTACATTACCGCAGTCATCTAGAGTATTAGATGGTCCACCGTAAGAACAAGCTGTTGTGAAAAGAGCACTACCATCAGTGTTATCACCGACAATAAAACTAAAGTCGCCAAGTGGGAATGAGTATGAAACTCCATCAACTTGAAGAGCATCACCAGTTGAGTTACCATCAAACTCAGCAATTGCTAAACCAGCTGCATTACCAGCATCTATAGAAATATCAAGTGAATCTTCACCTGTAAAACTTGTGTTTAGATCAATCTGGAAACTGTATCCTGCTTGTGTTTCACCACCATCGACTTGTGAGTCGTTGGAAAGTGCACCAAGGTACATATCAGCACTAAATGAAGCAGTTGTAGTTTCAGAGAAACTACCAGCTTCAAAATCATTCATTCTTGCTTCTAATCCATCAACACGGCTATTAGTAACCGCAAGTTCTTTAGGATAGAATTCGCTGATGTTTTGGACTTCTTCAGAAGAAGAATAACCAGAAACCTCAGCAATGTTAAGCTCGTTAGCTGAAACAGACATAGGTGCTAAAAGACCTAATGTCGCTGGAGCAACAAGCAAGCTCTTGAAAAGCTTCATAAATTTCCTCACACGAAATTTAAAGGACATCTCAGGATAGTGTATATCGATACACGAAATCAAGTATCAATTAATACTATTTGCAAAATTTGTGCCACTTATTTAACCTAACCATAACAATTATTTAACCAAAAATAAAAATTGAATTCTTTATTACCCTTAATGAAATTTAAACCCTTAATGGGAAAGGGGTATGAATCAGGTTGAAATCTAAACTGATTTCTTGGAAATTTTATAGGATACCTCTTTTGTTTTATATTTTTTCTTCTTATTTGGGCCTAGAGAATCAACATACCATCCTGAGGCTAACCTAGTGTCAATCTCTTCGTAACTCTCAGATGTATTGGATTTACTTAATGACTTTTTTTTATAATCCATTTTTTATTATTAATAATTTAAAATATAGCATCTATTTAAAATAATTCACATTGTATATCCATTAATAAATATCTAGAATAATTTAATTTTTTTGATCTAACAGATTTGGAATATAGTAATTCTTTAGAAAAAAGAAAATAATTAGCTTATATACCTCAATAGAAGAAATATTTAGTTATATTTTTAAAAATTTATAAACCTGAGGAGCACAAGGTCAAATGACTCAAATCAATTTATTGGTAAATTCTTTACCGAGAGATTTATTAGAATTTACATTTTTTGTCGCTGTGGGATTCACAGCTGGTTCTGTAGGATTAATTTAATACTGCAACTATTTTTTTTAATTACTTAAACTTTTATTTTGAACCAACTTCTTTCTTTCTAGTTGCTTTAAGAAAGTTCTTGTAACAATGTATAAATATACCGGAGGACAATAAAAATTCAAAAATCTCTTGGTCATTTCTAATTTGTTCCGTTGTTGATGCCCAAGAAATATCAAAATAAAAATAAAACAGAGCCACAAATAAAAAATATAAAGAAAGACCCTTTGAGGGAAAAGCCCTAATTGTTTTGAATCTCCTCCATCCAAACCATCCTAAAAAAATACAACTTATTTCAAATACTGGATCTAATAAATAATTGTGAAAAAAAGGCAAATTATGAAAATTAGTTTCCCCTTGAACATTTAAGTTGGATATCCGATCGATCCCTAATCCTGTTAGTCTTTCTCCCCAGCTAATTTCCTCGCCCGCTATTAAAAAACATAAGAAAGATAAAATAAGCCAAATAATGGCATTTATACCTTTCTTTTTCTTTTGATTGAAAAAAATAAAAAAAGCCAAAAAGCAGGATAATGCATATTCAATAAATTGTATCCATTCGAGAGGTCCATCTTCACTTCTAAACCAATCAAACCAACTTACTCCTACAAGAAGTTTTCCATAGGGGAGAATATATACAAAACAATAAATGAATAATAAATAGTAAATAGGGAATAAACTTACCTCAGGAATTATTTTTCCCCAAGGAGTTTTAATTTCTTTATTCATCAAATAAGGTAGTTTAAAAATTTAATATTAATTTTTTTATTTTATCTTAATGCAGTAAAAAACTTTTTTTTCAAAAAGATATAAATGATTTCACTGGGAAATCAAATCCCAACCTCCCTTTCAGTTCGTTGAGTTCTACAACTGTGAGTAACCCAGTAATTTTTTTATTTTTTTTCTTAAGCAAATTCGCCACACAATTTACCGTACCGCCCGTTGCAAGTAGATCATCAACTATGGAATATGAATCATAGTTCGCAAGTGAATTTGCTTGAATAGCAAGTGTATTTTCTCCATATTCCAAACTATAGTTTTGCTCAAATATTTCGCCTGGTAATTTTCCTGGTTTTCTTGCGACTATCATAGGTTTTGAAGCTTGCAAAGCAATTGCAGAGCCAAAAATGAATCCTCTGGCATCTATTGATATTATCGCTTCAGAGTTTTTAATTATATGGTTTGACGACATCTCTTGAATTAATTCTCTGAACACCTTGGGGTTTTGAAGTATCCCAAGAACATCCTTAAAAGAAATCCCTTTTTTCGGAAAGTCTTCGTAGGTCAAAATTAATTTTTCCAAATTTTTCATATTTTAAATTCTGTATTTATATGAAATGTTAATTTATTTAATTTAATTGATTTAAAAAAAAATTAAAAAAATTATGGATCAAAATTTTCTTTTAGAATTTTTATGTAATTTAATGTTCTATTAAAGCCTGTAATAGATTAAGATCAATATTACGGGGCGTGGCGCAGCTTGGTAGCGCGGGTGCTTTGGGAGTTACCAATTATACAAACCAAAAGTATTGCAATAACTGGATTAAGGTAAAATATTACAATCTATTTAGTGAGAGTTAGTGAGGAATTTTTTTAAACGCGGGTGTTTTGATATACACCGAACTTCTAGTTACCCTTTATGCAGATTGCAAGTCTAATTGAGGGTAATAATAATTCATTTATTAGAGACCCATTTTAAAAAGGCGTCGTTGAAGTTCTTTGCCATATTTTCTGAATTTTTCTCAAA
>Ga0310343_10001292_pt1 | contig 12689 bp, 10 predicted proteins | sample HC15DNA2025_MG_FD_203519 | JGI IMG/M metagenome (GOLD analysis project Ga0310343, IMG submission 203519) | Marine microbial communities from station ALOHA, North Pacific Subtropical Gyre - HC15-DNA-20-25_MG | ecosystem: Environmental > Aquatic > Marine > Oceanic | place: Pacific Ocean: North... | reverse complement strand
AGCGAGACCGACTACGCCGACTACTACGAAGGGTTCTCCAACGGCACCCTGTGGCCGCTCTATCACAACGGCCTGTTGTCGACCCGCTTTCGTCGATCCTGGTGGGCTGCCTATCGACGGGTCAACGAGCAGTTCGCCAAGGCCGCGATCGAGACCACCGAACAGGACGGCACGCTCTGGATCCACGACTACCACCTGCAGTTGATGCCGGCGTTCGTGCGTGAGGCTCGGCCCGACATCCGCATCGGCCTCTTTCTCCACACGCCCTTCCCGCCCTCGCAGCTCCTGATGCGCTTGCCGTGGCGCGAAGCGATCACCGACGGCCTGCTCGCCACCGACGTCATCGGCTTCCAGACCCCGACCGACGCCCGCAACTTCCTCTCGCTCGCCCATCGAATGGGCCGCACCGAGGAGGTCATGCCGGTCGATCCTGTCACCGAGATCATCGTTGAGGGTCGCCGTGTCGCCGTTGGGTCGTTCCCGATCTCGATCGACGTCGACCGCATCGACGAGATGGTCCGCGACCCGGCCGCCAGGGAGGCAGCCAACGCGTTCCGGGAATCGCTCGGCTCGCCCAAGCATCTGCTGCTCGGCGTCGACCGCCTCGACTACACCAAGGGCATCGACGCCCGACTCAAGGCCTTTGAGGAGCTGCTTCGCGACGGCATGCTCGACCCCGCCGAGGTCGCGTTCGTCCAGGTCGCCACGCCCAGCCGTGACGATGTGCGGGGCTACTCCAACACCCGCACCGAGATCGAGCAGCTGGTCGGTTCGATCAACGGCAACTTCGCACAGCTCGGCAGGCCGGTGCTGCACTATCTGCACCAGAGCCTGCCCTTCGAGGATCTCGTTCATCTGTTCCTCGCCGCCGACGTCATGCTGGTGACTCCCTTCCAGGACGGCATGAACCTTGTCGCCAAGGAATACATCGCCTGTCGCACCGACGGCACCGGCGCGTTGGTGCTGTCGGAATTCGCCGGCACGGCGGTCGAGCTGCATCAGGCGTTGCTCTGCAACCCGTTCGATACCGCCGGGATGAAGCGGGTGATCGAGACGGCGCTCACGCTGCCGGTTGAGGAACAGCGACAACGTGTGCGGGCGATGCGCACCCACCTGTGGGCGAACACCGTGCACGACTGGGCCGAGGGGTTCTTCCGCCACCTCGACGATGTCCACCCCCGCGGCCAGCGGGGCTGAGCACTCCGACGGTCAGGAGTCGGTGCCGACGAGACGCAGGTAGACGTCCTCCAGGGTGACGCTCTCGACCGCCAGCCCGTCGAGTTCGATGCCGTGCTGGAGGGCCCATCCGGTGATGTGGGCGAGGTCAGCGGTCGGTTTCGTGGTGGAGATCTCGAGACGCCGATCACGCCCCAAGGCATCACCGTGAAGCGGGTCGAGGAGGCCGGCGAGCGAAGCGTCAATGGTGGGGAGCGCGAACCGGATGATGGTCGCCTCACCGACCTGGTCGCGCAATGACTCTGGCGTGCCCGCTGCGACGACTGTGCCCCCTGCCATCACGATGAGGTGATCGGCGAGTTCCTCGGCCTCTTCGAGGTAGTGGGTGGTGAGCACGATGGTGGTGCCGTTGCCGGCGAGATCGCGCACCAGTTCCCAGCTCCGCCGGCGGGCAGCGGGGTCGAATCCGGTGGTCGGCTCGTCGAGGAAGAGAACATCGGGCGTGCCGATGACGCCGAGCGCGAGATCGACTCGTCGTTGCTGCCCACCAGAAAGACGGGAGATGCGTTCGTCGAGCTTGTCGGCGAGTTCGACCATCTCGATGACCTCGTCGATGCTCCGGCGACGGGTATACGCCGTGCTGTAGAGATCCAGGGTCTCGCGAACGGTGAGTTCCTTGTCGACACCGGCCTCCTGCAACACGATGCCGATGCGGTTGCGGAACGCTCGACCTCCCTCGGAGGGATCGACCCCGAGGACGGAAACCCGTCCGCTGTCGCGACGGCGATGTCCCTCAAGGATCTCGACCGTGGTGGACTTCCCAGCACCGTTGGGACCGAGGATGGCGAACACCTCCCCGGGCTCGACCGAAAAGGACACGCCATCGACGGCCCGAAGGTCGCCGTAGGACTTGGAGAGATCCTCAACCTCGATCGCCGTGGCCACGGTCCCGACGCTACCCGAGCAGCCGAAGACCGGTGCAGCGTGGAGCGCATCGATGCATTCACATGCGCGGCATGTCCGACTACGGTCCCGGCGATGCGTCACCCCGTCGCCTCGTTCCTGGCCGAGTGCAGCCACCTCCTCGGAGCTGTCGATGAGCCGATGGCCCAGCGCTTTGCCTCGCTGCTCGCCGCCGCGGCAGATACCGAAGGCGATCCCTCGGAACTCGCGTCGCCGTTTCCGCTGGGACCACATCCCGACATGAGCGCCATCGCTACAGCACGGACCGCTGCTGCGCTCGCCGGTCTGGTCGCCGCCGATCCTCATATCGGGTGGCGCCATCCGCCCGAGGAGCACGTGCCGCCCGGATGGGCACATTCAGCGGCCGCCGCCGAGCTGTTGGGACCCGACGGCTCGATCACCGGGCCGGACTCGGAGCGATTCGGGCTCTTCTTCCTCAACCCCGGGGTCACCTATCCCGACCACTGGCACGACGCCGACGAGTTCTATTACGTGCTCGCCGGTTCCGCAGTGTGGACCGTCGGCGATGAGACCACCCGTTCCTCGGCGGGCTCGTACATCCAAACGCCGTCGCAGGCGGTTCATCGCATCATCACCGACGACGAGCCCGTGCTCACGGTGTGGGGCTGGTCGGGCGACACCAGCTTCGATTCCTACGGCTACTGATCGACCTCGTCGGGAAGCAACGACCAGAACGCATCCACGAGCGGGTTGTGCAGGTGACGTTTCAGGGTGAACAACCCGAGTTCGTAGGGTTCCAGCACAGGGTCGACCTCGAGCACGCGAACCCGTTCGGCATGAGGGCTGTTGTCGAGCACGATCTTCGGCACGACACCGAGGCCGAGCCCGAGACTGACCATGCTGACGATCGCCTCGTTACCGGCCACCTGGGCGTAGATCTTCGGCGTGACGTCGAGCCGGCGAAACCAGGCATCGACCCGGCGACGGGCGATGCCGCCGGCTGCGAGAATCATCGGGACCTCCGCCCAGGCCTCGCGTTCATCCGGCGGCAGACGCGACGGCATCGGGTCGGCGGTCTCGATCGGCTCAATGAAGACGAGCGGTGAGACCCGGATCGGCTTGAACCGCACACCGGCGGGCAGGGTGGCGGGCCGGGCCGCGATCGCGAGATCCTCCTCCAACGCCTGCACCCGCGCGATCGCATATTCGGGATCGCCGGTCTGAAGCCGGATCTCGACTCCCGGATGGGCGGGTCGGAAGCGGTTCAACAGATCGAACAAGATGCTGTGGCTGGCCGTGACCGAGCAGTAGAGGCTGATCTCGCCCCGCAGTTGGTCAGCAGGGTCGGTGAGCTCGAATCGGATCTGGTCCCACTGCTGCACGGCATCACGGGCGTAACGCTGAAACCGGTGGCCGGCCGGTGTCAGTTCGACGGTTCGGTTGTCACGATCGAACAACGCCACATTGAGTTCGCCTTCGAGCTGTCGGATGTGGCGTGACAACGCCGACGTGCTGATGTTCGCCCGGGCGCTCGCCCGCCCGAAGTGCAGCGTCTCGCTCAGCTCGACGAAGTGGCGTAACACCGTGATGTTCACCCGTCCATTGTTGCAGATATCGGGACACAACGTTGCACATATGTCCATTTACGAAACATGCGCCGATCGGTAGCATTCATGCGTTCGATCTCACGTGGAGACCTGCCATGGCCAACTACTTCAACACCCTTCCGCTTCGCGCACAGCTCGCCGAACTCGGCAAGTGCCGCTTCATGCACCTCGACGAGTTCTCCGACGGCGTGGAGGCGCTCCGCGGGAAGAAGATGGTCGTGATCGGTTGTGGCGCCCAGGGCCTCAACCAGGGTCTCAACCTCCGCGACAGCGGCCTCGACGTGTCGTACGCCCTTCGCGACGAGGCCATCGCCCAACAGCGCCAGTCGTGGAAGAACGCCACCGAGAACGGCTTTACCGTCGGCACCTACGAGGAACTGCTGCCCGCCGCCGACGTGGTGCTCAACCTCACCCCGGACAAGCAGCACACCAATGTCGTCGAGGCGATCATGCCGATGATGAAGCACGGTGCCTGCCTCTCGTACTCGCACGGCTTCAACATCGTCGAGGAAGGCATGCAGATCCGTGACGACATCACCGTCATCATGGTTGCGCCCAAGTGCCCCGGCTCCGAAGTCCGGGCCGAATACGTCCGTGGCTTCGGCGTGCCGACCTTGATCGCCGTTCACGAGGACAACGACCCCAACGGAGAAGGCCTTGCGCTCGCCAAGGCCTACGCCGTCGGTACCGGCGGCCACAAGGCTGGCGTGTTGATGTCGTCGTTCATCGCCGAGGTCAAGTCCGACCTCATGGGCGAGCAGACCATCCTCTGCGGGATGCTGCAGACCGGCTCGTTGCTGTGCTTCGACAAGATGGTCGACGAGGGCATCGATCCGGGCTACGCCTCGAAGCTCATCCAGTACGGCTGGGAGACCACCACCGAGGCGCTCAAGTACGGCGGGGTCACCAACATGATGGACCGCCTGTCGAACCCGGCGAAGATCCGCGCCTTCGAGCTCTCCGAGGAGCTCAAGGACATCCTGCGGGACCTCTACAACAAGCACCAGGACGACATCATGACCGGCGCCTTCTCGTCCGGCATGATGGCCGACTGGGCCAACGATGACGCCAAGCTGCTCGGCTGGCGTGCCGATACCGCCGAGACCGCGTTCGAGAAGACGCCGGCCGGCGACATGGAGATCGCCGAACAGGAGTACTTCGACAACGGCATCCTCATGGTCGCCATGGTGAAGGCCGGTGTCGAACTCGCCTTCGAGACAATGACCGCCGCCGGCATCATTGCCGAGTCGGCCTACTACGAGTCACTGCACGAGACCCCGCTGATCGCCAACACGATCGCTCGCAAGAAGCTCTACGAGATGAACGCCACGATCTCCGACACGGCCGAGTACGGGTGCTACCTGTACACCCACGCGTGCGTGCCGCTGCTCGCCGACTTCATGACCGGAATCACGAGCGACGTGATCGGCAAGGGTCTCGACATGACCGACACTGGCGTCGACAACGCCCGCCTGATCGAGGTCAACGAAGCCATCCGGAGCCACCCGGTCGAGGCGATCGGCAGCGTGCTCCGGGGCCACATGGCCGACATGAAGCGCATCGTCTGATCGTTCTCGCATGATCCATCTGGACGCGCTGTCGGTCGACTTCGACGAGCGCTTTCAGCTCCTCGACATCGACTGGACACTCCGTCCGGGCGAGCACTGGCTGATCACGGGCGCCAACGGCTCCGGCAAGTCGGCGCTCGCCGCCGTGCTGGCCGGCGACGGAGACCCCCTGTCGGGGACCCTCGAGGGAGTTCCCGAGCGGGTCGCGCTCGTGTCCTATGGGCGGCAAGCCGAGCTGATCGCCGCCGAACGCCGAAAGGACGACGCCGACATCCTCGACGTGATCTCCGAAGGCACACCAGTCGCCGAGATCATCGAAGACGGCTGCGAGGACCTCGATCTGGCTCGGAGCCTGGTCGACACGCTGGGCCTACGACCCCTGATGAGCCGGGCGTTCCGCAAGCTCTCGACCGGCGAGACCCGCAAGGTCATGCTGATCCGAGCGCTGACGAGCCGACCCGATCTGCTCGTCCTCGACGAGCCGTTCGACGGCCTCGACCACGACTCGCTCGTCTGGCTCCAGGGCCATCTGCGCAAGCTGGCCGAGACGACAACGATGGTGATCGTGCTCAACCGCTTCGACGAGTGCCCCGACTTCGTCACCCACGTCGCCTACGTCGACGACGGCCGACTTCCGCTCTGTGTCGAGCGAGCCGATGAGCAGGCCTACGCCGAGCTCTACCAGCTCCTCCATCTCAAGACGAGCGATCTCGAGATCCCTGCAGCCGACCCGGCGGCGCAACTGCCGGCGCTCGACCCCGACACGCCGCTCGTGCAACTCACCGGCGCCACCGTCCGCTACACCGACAACACGGTGTTCGAGGGCCTCGACTGGACGATCGAGCCGAACCAAAGCTGGCAGCTGAGCGGCCCCAACGGCAGCGGCAAGACCTGCCTGCTGCAGCTGATCACCGGCGATCACCCGCAGTGCTATGTCAACGACATCAACGTCTTCGGCTACCAGCGCGGCACCGGCGAGAGCATCTGGGAGATCAAGCAATTCATCGGGTACGTCTCCACTGCCCTCCAGTGGGAGTACACGGTGAGCACCGGCCTCCGGAACGTCATCATCTCCGGCTTCCACGACAGCATCGGGCTCTACACGAAAAGCACCGACACCGAGAAGGCCATCGCCGACGAGTGGCTCGCCCTGCTCGGCATGTCCGACCGAGCCGACGAGCCGTTCAACCGGCTCTCGTTCGGCGACCAACGCCTCGTGTTGATCGCTCGCGCCATGGTGAAGCACCCGCCGCTCCTGATCCTCGACGAACCGTGCCTCGGCCTCGATGACATGAACCGGCAGCTCGTGCTCGCCCTCGTCGAGCGGATTTGTCTCGGCAGCGAGACGAGCGTGCTCTATGTCAACCATCGCGAGCAGGATCGCGTCACCGGGATCGACAATCACCTGACGCTGACCCGCAACACAGCTACCTGACCACGGGCGCAGCTTGGGGGGCGATCACGCCACTCATACGTGGCTGTTTCTCGCACGTCGCCCCTCTCCAGCACTACCGAGTGGTCGATCGCAATGAGGTGATGTCAGACCCCGACCATATGGACATGGCTCGACGTCAGGTACTCGTTCAGCTCGATGACGATCTCGTTGAGCAACTCGATGAACTCGCAGCCAATCTCGGCACAAACCGCTCCGAGCTGATCCGGCGAGGCGCCCAGGCCGTGCTCGATGCTGAACAGCTCGCCGAAGCCGACCGGGAACTGCAAGCCGCATACCGCCGGACCCCAGCCGACCCTGCACTGATCCAATCGGCCAGGAGACTTGCTGCTGAGACCGGCCCGACGTGGTAGCCCGAAACGAGATCTATTGGGCAGACCTCGGCCCACCCTCGGGTCGCCGTCCCGTGTGCGTACTCACCCGCGACGCAGCCATTGAGGTGCTCACCACCGTCACCTGCGCACCGATCACGCGCACGGCCCGAGGGATCCGGTCAGAGGTCGAACTGGGCTCCGAGCATGGGCTTCCCGAAGCGTGTGTCGTCAGCTGCGACAACGTCATCACCGTGCCGGTCGACGCGCTCGACGACGAGGCCATCGGCCATCTCGATGAGCTCACACGGGCGCGGCTCGACCAAGCGCTGCGCTACGCGCTGGACATCGTCTACTGAGCCTCGGAACGTCAGACGCCGAGCGACGGGAGGGCCACGCGGCCGGTGCGCTGCATGTCAACGATGCCGAAGGGACGCAGCCGTGCTTCGAGCTCGTCGAGACGTGCTGGGCGAGCCGACCACGACATCAGGACCTTGCCATCGCCCTCGTTGAGGACGTAGGCGCGGTAGTCGTCGACGATCTCCATCAGCTCCTTGCGCTGTTCCCCCACCTCGACGATGACGAGCATGAGTTCACGCTCGACCGACGCATCGGGATCGAGCTCGGAGATGTCGACCACATTGATCAGCTTGTCGAGTTGCTTCACCACCTGATCGAGCGGCGTGCCTTCGATGTCGACGGTGAAGGTGATGCGACTGAACTTCTCGTTCTCGGTGGGCGCGACGGCCAACGAGTGGATGTTGAAGCCACGACGGGAGAACAGCCCGGCAACGCGAGCGAGCACGCCCGGCTTGTTCTCGACGGTGACGGCAATCGTGTGCCAGCGCGGGCTGGTGGGCGAAACGTTCATGACGCTGCTCCCTTCCCGGCGTTGCTGTCGGAGGCGTCCCCGTCGATCAGGTGCTGCTGGCTCGGGTCGACGACCAGCTCGGAGTTGCTCTTGCCGGCCGGGACCATCGGGAACACGTTCTCCCGGGCGTCGGTGACGAACTCGACGACGACCGAACGGTCGTCGATCTCGTTGGCCTTGGCGATCGCCGGGGCGACCTCCTCCGGCGAGTCGACCCGGATCCCGACAGCGCCCATCGCCTCGGCCCACTTCACATAGTCCGGGACGTTGTCGCTGAGGTGCACCTCAGAAAAGCGCTCGTCGTAAAACATCTCCTGCCACTGGCGAACCATGCCGAGATAGCTGTTGTTGAAGAGGGCGACCTTGATCGGGATGTCCTCGACGGTGGCCGTAACCAACTCCTGGGCGGTCATCTGGAAGTTGCCATCGCCATCGACCGCCCACACTCGCCGGTCGGGCATCCCGGCCTTGGCACCGATCGCCGCCGGGATCGAGAAGCCCATCGTGCCCAGGCCTCCGGAGTTGATCCAAGTGTAGGGATGGTCGAACTTCCAGAACTGGCTGGCGTGCATCTGGTGCTGGCCGACGCCCGAGCAAAGGATCGTGTCGTGCGGATTGCCGTCGCGCAGTTGTTCCATCACGAACTGCGGCTTGAGCTTGTCGCCCGGCAGCGAATCCTCGTAGACGAGCGGGAACTTCTCCTGCCAACCGGAGACGGTGGAACGCCAGTCGGAGCGGTCGGCCTGGGCCGAGGCGCCGAGTTTCTCCGCGGCCTCGATGAGCCCCTCGATGACGAGCTTGCAGTCGCCCTGGATGCCAACGTTGTACTGCCGGACCTTGCCGAGCTCCGCCGGGTCGATATCGACATGGATGATCTTCGCCGTGGGGGCGAAGCCGTCGAGCTTGCCGGTGACGCGATCGTCGAAGCGGGCGCCGAGCGAGATGAGAAGGTCGCTCTCTTGCATGGCGGTAACGGCAGTGTAGTTGCCGTGCATGCCGGGCATGCCGAGGCAGAGCTCATGGCGATCAGGGAACGCACCCCGGGCCATCAGGGTGGTGACGACCGGGATCTGCAGCAGTTCGGCGAGTTTGAGCAGCGGTTCGGCGGCCCGGGCCTTGAGCACACCACCGCCGACATAGAGCACCGGCCGTTCGGCCTGGGCGATCAGGGCAGCCGCCTCTTCGATGAGAGCCGGGTCGCCCTCCATGACTGGTCGGTAGCCGGGCAGCTCCATCGGGACGGAATCAGGGTCGTACCAGGTCATCGCCGACTTCGGGTTGGTCGGGTCGACGATGTCTTTCGGAATATCGACCAACACAGGGCCCGGGCGGCCGGTGGTCGCAATGTGGAATGCCTCGTGGATGATCCGCGGGATGTCCTGGGCGTCGGTGACGAGGAAGTTGTGCTTGGTCACCGCCATCGTGATGCCGGTGGTGTCGCACTCCTGGAACGCGTCGGTGCCGATTGCAGCAAGCGGAACCTGGCCGGTGATGCACACCATCGGAACCGAATCGAGCATGGCGTCGGCGAGCGGGGTGACGACGTTGGTTGCGGCGGGGCCGGAGGTGACCATGCACACCCCGGGTTTGCCGGTGGCGTGGGCGTACCCCTCGGCCATGTGGCCGGCGCCCTGCTCGTGACGCACGAGCACGTGGCGGATCGACGAATCAAGGATCGGGTCGTAGACCGGCAGGATCGCGCCGCCGGGCAGGCCGAACATCACGTCGACACCCTCGTACTCGAGGGCTTTCACCAGTGCTTCGCCACCGTTGTTGGGGTTGGAGCTCGTCATGAGATGGGTTTCCAGATGTTGGACGCAGAGCGACGGACAAAAACTACCGGCCGAGAACGCAGGATCGTTCGAAAACGACAACGACCTCCCGTTGTGGGGAGGTCGAGGCACACGATCGGGTCGGTTGGAGAGGCGCGAACGTGTGCTAGCGGGCTACTACTACTACGAGAAGGCCGACAGCGTTGTTCACGGCGCTCAGTATGACGGACGCCGCCTCACATGGCAACGTTCGTTCTCGTGACCGCCCTTCACCCGCCCCCCGACGCCCGCCTGGGCGTGTACCCGGGTTCCTTCAACCCGCCTACGGTCGCTCACCTCAAGATCGCCCTGACCGCCCGCGAGCACCACGGATTGCACCGGGTCGACTTCGCCGTCTCGACGATCACGCTCGGCAAGGAATCGGTGATGCGCCCGCCTTTCGAGGAACGCCTCGCGGTCATCGAGGCGTCGATCGCCGCTGTCGACGGGCTCGGCCTAATCGTCACTGAACACCAACTCATCGCCGACATCGCCGATGGGTACGACGTCGTCGTGATGGGTGCCGACAAATGGGCCCAGGTCAACGACGTCGCCTGGTACCCCGACCATGCTGCCCGTGACGCTGCGCTCGCAGCTCTGCCGGCCCTCGCGCTCGCGCCTCGAACCGGCTTCGACGTACCCGACGAGCATGCGCTCCCGGTCGGGGCCGCGCTCCTCGACGTCTCATCGTCGGCGGTTCGAGCAGGGCGCACCGAGTGGATGACCGACGCCGCCCGCCGTCACCACGAAGCGACCGGCGCCTGGGCGCCGTAGCGTCTCCCTGATGGGGTGGTTGACGGCGCGCATCGGGTGGGGTGAGACCGATCGGCGGATCCTCGCCCTGGCCTTGCCCGCGCTTGGTGCGCTGGTCGCCGAACCGCTCTACATCCTCGCCGACACCGCCGTGGTCGGGAACCTCGGCACCCCGCAACTCGCCGGACTCGCGCTGGCGTCGTCGCTCCTACTGATCGCCTTCAGCGTTTTCATCTTCCTCGCCTACGGCACCACCTCGGCGGTCGCCCGTCTGCTCGGCGCCGGCGAGTACCGGCAGGCCGCTCACCAGGCGGTGCAGAGCCTGTGGCTCGCCTTCGCCGTCGGTGTTGTCATCGCCGGCGTCGGCTACCTCTGCCGGAACCCCTTGATCGAGTTGATGGGCGGACAGGGCGAAACCGCCATCAATGCGGAGATCTATCTCCGTATCTCGCTCCTCGGCCTCCCGGCAATGCTGTTGACCCTCGCCGGGGTCGGCTATCTCCGCGGCCTCCAGGACACCAAACGGCCGCTCTATGTTGCGATCGGAACCGCCGTGCTCAACCTCGTCGTCGAGGTCGTGCTGATCTTCGGCCTCGACTTCGGCATCGGAGCGTCGGCGCTCTCGACCATCATCGCCCAGTGGGTCGGAGCGATGGCGTACCTCGTGTGGATCGCCCGGGCGATCGCCGAACATGACGTCGGACTCGGCCCTGACTGGCGCATCATCGGACGACTCGCCAGCGCGGGGGCCGATCTCCTCGTTCGCACTGCCGCTCTGCGAGGCGGTCTCACCGTCACCGTCGCTGTCGCAGCCCGACTCGGCGATGCTGATCTGGCCGCCCACGAGATCGCGTTCCAGATCTGGTCGGCCCTCGCCTTTGCGCTCGATGCCGTGGCGATCGCAGCGCAAGCGATGATCGGACACGCACTCGGTGCCGATGACGCGGCCGAAGCCCGACGCCTCGGGGACCGCATGATCCAGTGGGGCTGGTTCGGCGGGCTCGTTTTCCTCGCGCTCATCCTCGCCTCGATCCCGGTGCTGCCCGACCTCTTCTCGAATGATCCGGCCGTGATCTCACTCGTCGCGTTCTTGTTCATCCATGTAGCGCTGTGGCAGCCGATCGCCGGCATCGTCTTCGCCCTCGACGGCATCCTCATCGGCGCAGGAGACCTGCGCTTCCTCGCCATCGCCATGGTCGCCGCCACCGCCGTACTCATTGCCGGCTCATTCGCTGTACTGGGGCTCGGTCTCGGCATCGGCTGGTTATGGGGTGCACTCGGCGCCTGGATGGCCGTCCGCGGTGCGGCCCTGTACGCCCGCTATCGCACCGACGCGTGGCTGATCACCGGCGCCGTGCGCTGAGTCGCCATTCGATCAGGCCGACTGCGGCCTGATCACAACTCAGCCGGCGGATTTCTGACCGAGCAGTTGCGCAACGGCTCGGCCGTCGGCCTGCCCCTGGGTCGCCTTCATGATCTGACCGGTGAAGAACCCCTGCATCTTCTTGCGGTCGCCGGCGTCGCCACCGACGAAGCGAGACCACTCATCGGGGTGGTCGACAATCAACTGATCGACCAGCGTTTCGAGCTCGTCGCTCTCCATCGCCTCGAACCCATGCGCAGCGGCGATCGCCTTGGGATCGCCACCGTGCTCGCCAGCCGCCATCTCACCCAGGACCTGCTTGGCCTGGGTTGCCGTGAGGTCCCCGCCGGTCTCCATCTGGATCAGCATCGCCAGCGACTCACTCGTCACAGCCGACCAGTCGTCGACGGCAAGATCGTTCTGGATCCGAGTGAGCACCTTGTCGGCATCGGCGCCGGCCTCGATCGCGCCGAGGGCAAGGCCGTCTTGGCCACGTTCGACGACGGTGACGATGACCTCGTCGGCCACCGACGAACGCTCCCCCAGCCGAGCACGTCGAGCAGCCGGCAGCACCGGCATCGAAGCGTCGATCTCGGCGATCTGCTCGCTGGTCGGGGCGAGTGGCACCAGGTCGGGCTCCTGGAAATACCGGTAGTCGTCCGCGTCCTCCTTGGAACGGCCGGCGGTCGAACGGCCGCCCTCCTCGTCCCAGTGGCGGGTCTCCTGTCGGGGAGCCTCTCCATTGGTATAGAGGTCGACGTGGCGGCGAGCCTCGTACTCGATCGCCCGGCCCAGCGAGCGCACCGAGTTGATGTTCTTCAGCTCGCAGCGAGTGCGCAGCTCATCGGAGCC
>Ga0310343_10001290_pt1 | contig 12692 bp, 13 predicted proteins | sample HC15DNA2025_MG_FD_203519 | JGI IMG/M metagenome (GOLD analysis project Ga0310343, IMG submission 203519) | Marine microbial communities from station ALOHA, North Pacific Subtropical Gyre - HC15-DNA-20-25_MG | ecosystem: Environmental > Aquatic > Marine > Oceanic | place: Pacific Ocean: North... | reverse complement strand
AACGCTATTTCAATATCATGGCGCAGAACATAAGACTATTTACACTTTTGAAGATGGATCAGAGTTGACATATGAAAATACTCAAAAATATAAAAAAGAACACCCTAGGTGTGGCACTAGCTTTTTGTTCATTGTAATGATAGTTGCAATTTTTTCATTTTCTGTAATCGATAGTATTGTAATTAAAGCTTTTGCTTTAGAAAAATTAGAAACAATAGAAAGACTATCGCTTCATCTAGTATGTATGCCTATTGTAAGCGGTTTTTCGTATGAGGTTTTAAAGATTTTAGCTAAAAATATGGATAAAAATTATTTTATTAAATTGTTATGTAAGCCAGGATTGTTGCTTCAAAAAATAACTACACAGGAGCCAAATAAAGAGCAATTAGAAGTTGCCTTTGAAGCTTTAAAATCTGCTTTTGGAGACAAGTATGATTCAGTGAGGGGAAACAAATACAAGGCTGATGCTATTTAATAATGATAGATAAGGCAAAAAAAACTATATCCATTTACGAAGAACTTACATCTAAAATATCTTCCCCTGAAATTTTAAATGACCATCTAAAATTAGCTGACTTGTCAAAGCAACAATCAGATTTAGAGCCTCTTTATAAAAAATGTAAAGAGTATGCAAGTAAGAAGCATACTTATAACGAAAATTTGCAATTGATTAAAGATGAAGACGGTGAATTAGCACAAATGGCCGTAGATGAAAATGAATCTATTTTAAATGATATTGAAAAATTAGAAGATGATTTAAAAATCTTATTCATTCCTAAGGACCCTAACGATAAAAAAAATATAATTTTAGAAATAAGAGCTGGAACAGGAGGCAGTGAGGCTTGCTTATTTGCTAATGATTTATACAGAATGTATATAAGATATGCTGAAATCAAAAAGTGGAAAATAGAGTTAGTTAATATGAGCGAAAACGAGGGTGGCGGTATAAAAGAGGCAATATTATCAATGAAAGGCAATAACGTATATGGCGAGTTAAAATTTGAAAGCGGAGTACATCGAGTACAAAGAGTTCCAGACACCGAATCTAGTGGAAGACTTCATACTAGTGCAGCGACGGTAGCCGTGTTGCCAGAAGCGGAATCTGTTGATGTCGAAATAAATGATTCTGATATAAAAATAGATACCTACAGAGCCTCAGGTGCTGGAGGACAACATGTAAATAAAACCGAATCTGCCATAAGAATCACACACAATCCTTCTGGGATTGTTGTGACTTGCCAAGATGAAAGTTCACAGCATAAAAACAAAGATAAAGCTATGAAAGTTTTAAGGACTAGATTGTATGAGTTTGAGCAAATTAAACAGCAAAAAAAGATATCTGAAAAGAGAAAGTCCATGGTATCAACCGGAGATAGAAGCGCAAAAATAAGAACATATAATTTTCCACAAAATAGAATAACTGATCACAGAATTAATATTACACTTTATAAGTTAGATCAATTTATAGACGGTAGCCTGCAAGAGCTAATAGATTCATTAAAAATTGAAGAACAAAAAATATCTTTAGATAATGCATAATCTGGAGATATACAAGCTACATAGAAATCAACCCACAACTATAAAAAAATTAATAAGGCATGGATCTCAATTCTTGTACGATCACAAAATTTATAACGCTAAAAAAGAAATCGAGTGGTTTTTATTAGATATTCTTAAGTGTAATACTATAAATCTATATGATGTTAAAATTAATAAGTTGGATTATGAAACAGCGATTGATTTTTTATTAAGCAGGGCAAAACAAACTCCCTTTCAATATTTACTAGGAAAAAGCTCATTCTATGGTAGGGATTTTATGGTTGATAAAAATGTACTTATTCCTCGACCCGAAACAGAAATCTTAATAGATATAATAAAGCAAAAAAAATATAATAATACATTAGATATAGGAACAGGCTGTGGATGTATTGCGATTACGGCCAGCATTGAGAAAATTACAAAAAATGTAGATTGTGTAGATGTATCAAATGCAGCATTAAAAATCGCAAAGAAAAATGCTCAAATATTAGGTGTAAGTAATGCACAATTTTTTAATTGTAATATTTTGGAAGAAATACCTAATAAAAAATATGATTTAGTAATATCAAACCCACCATACATATCAAAAAGTGAATATACCGGGCTTAATGATGAGGTTAAAAATTTTGAACCTGATATTGCATTGACTGATTTTAACGATGGCATGAATTTTTATAAAAGATATGCAGAGATACTAAATGAGATATTGGTTGACAATGGCATTGCAGTATTTGAGGTGTCTCATTTTTTTAAAAAATCAGAACTTCTTGAAATTTTTAAAAGTTACCCCAAAATAGAATTTTTCAACGACCTAAACAATGACTGTCGAGCTATTAAAATCACTAAAAATAAGATTTAATCCCTGGACTTATGATAAATAATTTTTTTTCAATTATTAGGTTAAAAAATGTGGCAATATCAATTATTTGTATTTTTATAACTCTTTTAAAATTCAATGAAAATATTTTTCAAATTGAATCTATTATTAGTAGTAGTATTATCTTGCTACTTTTTATGAGCTCTAATATTATCAATGATATTTTTGATATGAATACAGATGGAGTCAATAGGCCTAAAAGAGTATTAGTTCAATATCCAGACTTATTAAATTTCTTTTCAAATATAGCTAGCTCAATGATGGTGTTAGCATTTATACTTTCATTTTTCTTAAATATACATTCAGTTTTAATAATTTTAATCAGTTGCCCCTTTTTAATCGTGTATTCAAAGATTTTTAAGAATATTCCAATTATAGGAAATATGCTAGTGTCGTTTTTTTTAGCTTTAATTTTTATTTTTGTTGCAATCGCTACTGAAAATTCAATAATTAATATTTTGCCTGAAGCCTTCATTGTATTTACAATATCTTTAATAAGAGAAATTGTAAAAGATGTTGAGGACTATCCTGGAGATAAAAAGTACAATATTAACACAACGGCTGTTTTTTTTGGAATAAGAAAAACTATTTTTATAAGCTGTTTTTTAATTTTAGTATTTTGCATTCAATGCGCGTACTTCATTAATTATGATTTGCTAAAATATTATACTTTATCTTTAATATTTCTTATATTTTTACCACTTTTTTATCTATTATATTTTTTAATTAATAACCCGTCAGTCACCTCTTGTAGTGAAGGGGCAGGTCTATTAAAAAAAGTAATTGTTTTAGGATTATTAATAATATATATAATGTAACATGAGCGATTTCGTACACCTACATAACCACACTGACTACTCTCTGCTAGATGCTGCACAATCTGTAGATATGATGATTAATAGAGTGGGTGACATTGGAATGGATACAATAGCCGTTACAGAGCATGGAAATTTATTTTCATTAATACCTTTTTATAAACAGGCAAAAAAAGCTGGAATTAAACCAATCCTTGGATGTGAAGTTTACGTTGCCGCTGGCGAACATGACCAAAAAACATACAACGTAGGTAATAATAAATGGGGCTATTACCATTTAGTTTTAATAGCACAAAATAATATAGGCTATCGAAATTTGATGAAGCTTACGACTATAGGCTATCTAAATGGTTTTTATTATAAGCCAAGAGTTGACAAAAATCTATTAAAAAAATATAATGAGGGATTGATTGCAACATCTGCGTGTTTGGCTGGAGAAGTAACAAGTTATGCAGTTAGAGGAGACTATGAGTCAGCAAAAAAAGCAGCGCTAGATCATCTAGAGATTTTTGATGATAGATTTTATTTAGAGCTACAAAAACATGGTATAGAAGAAGAAGAAAAAGCCCGTCCAATACTTGTCAAGTTATCTAAAGAACTAAATATTCCTTTAGTTGCCACTAATGATAATCACTATTCTCTTAAAGAGCACTCAGATGCTCACGATATATTATTTTGCTGTGGTATGGGAAAGTTTAAAAGTGATACAGATAGACATAGATACGAACACGAACAATTTTATATTAAGAGCGCAGATGAGATGTATGATCTTTTTAAAAAGTATCCCTCTGCTATAGAAAACACTTTAAAAATAGCGGAATCATGTGATGTTGATATCCCTCTTGGTGAAATTCACTTACCTGAATTTCCAATTCCAGCAGAATCTTCTAACTCACCAGATGAATATTTGGAAAATTTATGTATGATAGGATTAAAAGATAGATATAGAGATCCAAGTCCTGTAATTATTGATAGATTAAAATATGAGCTATCAGTTATAAAAAAAATGGGATTTGCTGGATACTTTTTGATAACACAAGACTTCGTAAAATATGCAAAGGATTCACGTATACCTGTAGGTCCAGGCAGGGGTTCTGCAGTTGGCTCAATTGTATCGTATTGCCTTGGAATTACTAATGTCGATCCTATGAGATATAACTTAATCTTTGAAAGATTTTTAAATCCACACAGAGTAACAATGCCTGATATTGATATTGACTTTTGTATTGAAGGAAGAGAAAAAGTCATTCAGTACATAAAAGATAGGTATGGTGAGGACAGTGTCGCTCAAATTATAACTTTTGGTACAATGAAGGCAAAGGGTTCAATAAGAGATGTGGGAAGAGTTTTAGGAATGGATTATGGTGAAGTTGATAGAGTTGCAAAATTAATTCCAAATGAGCCTAAAATGACTTTAAAAAAAGCAATGTCAGTTAATCAAGAGTTTAAGGATATCGTTAATAAGTCTGATATTCACAAACAGCTAATTGAGAACTCAACAATACTTGAAGGAATGCATAGGCATGCATCAACACACGCTGCTGGAATTGTAATTACGCCGGGATCTTTAACGGACCATGTTCCACTGTATAAAAGCGCTAATTCTAAAGATATTGCGACGCAATACGAAATGGGGTCTTTAGAAGATTTAGGTCTATTGAAGATGGATTTTCTAGGATTAAGAAATTTAACAGTAATTGATAAAACAATTAAGGCTATTAAGTCTAATCATGGATTAGATATTGATATTGAGTCAATTAATTTGAATGATCAAAAAGTTTACTCTCTTTTTTCTAAAGGTAAGACTGTTGGAGTTTTTCAATTTGAATCTAGCGGTATGCAAGAATACTTGAAAAAATTAAATCCAACTAGAATAGAAGATTTAATTGCTATGAACTCATTATATCGTCCAGGACCAATGAAAAATATTCCTACGTTTATATCAAGAAAAGAGGGCTCTTCCCCCATATCATATGTACATCCTAGCTTAGAGCCAATTTTAAAAGAAACTTATGGGATAATTGTTTATCAAGAGCAAGTTATGCAAATTGGTCTTGATATTGGTGGCTTAAGTCTGCCTGAGTCAGATGAAATGAGAAGAGCCATGGGAAAAAAGAAGAAAAAATTAATGGCAACTTTTAAAATTAAGTTTATAGATGGAGCAGCAAAAAAAGGTATTGATAAAAAAATTGCTATCGAAATATTTGATTTACTAGAAAAGTTTGCAGAGTATGGCTTCAATAAAAGCCATTCTGCTGCATATTCAATTATTGCTTATCAAACTGCGTGGCTTAAAACATATTATCCATCAGAATTTCATGCATGTAATATGAGTTCCGAGTATGGTGATACGGATAGATTGGCAGTTCTGATTAATGATGCAAAAAATCATAACATTAATATCTTACCTCCATGCGTTAATAAATCAGACACTTTTTTTAAAGCTAATACTAATGGAGACATACACTATGGACTCTCTGCTATTAAGAATGTGGGCACCAAATCATCAGAAAAAATAGTTGAAAATAGAAAAAACAATAGCGAATATAAAAATATTTTTGATTTGTGTTCTATTGAATCTAAGGCCGTGAATAAAAAAATCTTAGAAAACTTAATTTTATCAGGAGCATGTGATGAGTTAGAGGGAAATCGCTCACAAAAATTTAAATCAATTGAACTTGCCTTAAAGTTTGGACAAAAATTAAACAATAGCTCCAATTCAGCCCAGTCAAGTCTTTTTGGAGGAGAATCAGCAATACCTATATCAACCCCTGAATTAGTAGATAGCGATGAGTTTAAGAATAGTGAATTAATAAATCATGAAAAAGCTGCAATTGGATTTTATTTAATGAGTAGCCCACTTGATAAGCATAAAGATGATTTAATCAACTTAAGTAACGTAGGAATTGGTAATAATAAAGAAAAAGATATTTTGAAAGCAGGTGGAATTATACAAGATGTCAAATTGTTTTATGATAAGAATAATAATCAATGGGCGATAATTACGTTAGAGTGTTTATTTGGTACGGCAGAACTTTTTGTGTTTAGTAATGTATATGAAAAGTTTAGAAACATATTACATGAAGATTCTAAAATATTTATAATTGGCAAAAAATCAACTAGAGGAGAATTTGACTCAAACAATCCCAAAATAATTGTTGATAAAATATATACTTTAGATAGTATTATGCAAACCCTGTCGAAAACTATAAACATAAAAATCCCATTTCACTACAAAGATCCTAATATTTTAAGTATAATTAAAGGAACTGTGGCTCTGTATCCTGGTAGCTGTCCTATATTTTTATACTTAGAGAATTCTAATAAAGAATTTGATAAAATTCAATTATCTAAAATTAAACTATCTGCAAGTAAAGAGTGCGTTGACTACTTAACAGATAAGCTCGTTAAGGCTACTATAAAAATTGGAATATGAGAGCATTAATTCAGAAGGTAAGCTCAGCAAAAGTTGAGGTTGAAAATAAAACTATTTCTAGTATTAATGATGGATTGCTTATATTCATTGGAATATATTTTAATGATACTTTAAATGATATCGATAAATTATATAATAAAATTTTAAATATAAGATTATTTGAAGATAAAAATCAATTTAGTGTATTAGATGTACAAGGAGAAATTTTGTTGGTTAGTCAGTTTACCCTTTGCGCTGATACAAAAAGAGGAAATCGCCCGAGCTTTAAATCTGCGATGGAGCCCAAGTCTGCAAAAAAAATGTTTGATTGCTTGGTGAATAAGTTTAAAAATAGTAAGTTAAAAATTAAAGAAGGAAAGTTTGGAGAAACTATGGATATAACTCTTAAAAATAACGGACCAATGACTATTTTTTTGGATACTAAATCATGAAAAGAAATTATCCAATTAGAGTTGTAATGGCCAAGCCTGGCCTAGATGGTCATGATAGAGGCATTAAAATTTTGGCACGTTCATTTAAGGAAAATGGAATGGAGGTCATATACTTGGGATTAAGGCAAACCCCAGAAATGATTGTAAATGCAGCCATTCAGGAGGATGCAGATGTTATTGCAATATCTGTTTTAAGTGGAGCTCACATGACTTATTTTAAACAGATAAAATTACTTATGGACAACAAAAAATTGGATGGAGTTCTTTTGACTGGCGGAGGAATTATTCCAGATTCTGACATGGAAGAACTAGAAAAAATGGGGGTTGGAAAACTTTTTGGTCCAGGGTCAGACATAAAAAAGTCAATTAGTTATATTGAAAATTGGATTGATAGTAGAGATAATGAAAAATAAATTTGATATAAAAATTTTAGAGAATATTTTTTCAGAGAATTTTGATTCACCAATATATTCTATACTTGTTGAAGAGTATTTAAATGCAGGAGATTTAGATAGAGCGAGCACAGTGTGCAATATTGGAGTTGAAAACAATCCTGATGATTTAGCTGGAAAATATTTAATGGCTAAAATACACTTTTTTCAAAACAACATAAGCGAATCAAAGAAAATTTTAAATGAAATTCTTGAACAATTTCCAATTCATTTAAATGCTCGCAAGCTAATGATTAAAATATTGAAAGAAGATAAAAATGAAGTAGATTTATCATATCATATTCAAAAATTACAAAAATATCATCCCAACATTAGTCATGTCGACATTAAAGATAATAACGCCAAAGCAGATATCGATAATTTAGATAAATCTACACACCATTCAAGTTCCTCAATTGATGATGAACAAAATTTAAAGAGACCAAAGGAAGCCTTTACAGTAAGTAAAAATATGGCAACATTTACTTTCGTAGATATATTAATCGCCCAAAAACACTTTTCTGAAGCTTTAGAAATTTTGGATATCTTGGAGAAAGAAGGAAAGCAAAAAAAGAAAATCAAAGAGAAAAGAGATTACATTAAAAATAGGATTTAAGAATGACTTCAAAAAGAATAGATAAAGTAAGGCAGGAAATTTCTTTAAAGAATCTTGATGGTATATATGTAAATAATATCACTAATGTGAGATATCTTACCGGGTTTTCTGGATCAGCAGGTTCACTTTTAATTTTAGAAAATGACAGCCATTTTTTTACTGATGGTAGATATACAGAGCAAGTAAAAGAGCAGGTTAAAAATTCAACAATTCACATTGTCGGTGGGACACATATTGAAGGGATAGATAAAAATAATCTTTTAAAATCTGGTATGAAAATAGGCTTTGAGTCTGACCATACAACAGTTACATCATTTAATGCATTGCAAAATAAATTATCTCAAATATCATGGCAGCCAACATCAAGTATTGTTGAGCTAATTGCAGCTGTTAAAGATAGAGAAGAAATTGAATCTCTTAAAACAGCCATAGAAATAACAGATATAGTATTTGATGAAATTTTATCTAATATTAAGGTAGGTGTTTCTGAGAATCAGATTGCAGCAGACTTGTCGTATAAATTCAAACAACATGGGGCAGAAGGGGACAGTTATGACCCTATTGTAGCAAGTGGCTGGAGAAGTGCTTTACCTCATGCGACACCAACTAATAAAACTCTAGAAAACGGAGATTTTGTTGTAATGGATTTTGGAGCTTTATATAACGGTTATCATGCAGATATGACACGCACAGTTGTCATTGGCTCTCCAAATGAAAAACATAAAGAAATATATGACATCGTTCTGAAATCTCAGCTCTCAGGTATTGAAGTCGCAAAAGCTGGAGTAACTGGTGCAGAAGTAGATAATGCCTGTAGGTCTATAATTGACAATGCAGGTTATAAAGAATACTTTAATCATTCGACAGGTCATGGAATTGGCTTAGAAGTCCATACGCTGCCAAGGCTAAGTTCTATAAACACCAGTCCACTTCTTGAAAATTATGTTGTTACAATAGAGCCGGGCATATATCTTCCAAATTGGGGAGGCGTTAGGATTGAAGACGATTGCTGGATTAAAAGTAATAAGTGTATTCCTATGAATCGTTCCTCCAAAGAATTAATTAGCTTATAGTTTATATATTCAGTGAAAAATAATAGTATAAAAGCAATCCTATTTGACATGGATGGAGTTGTTGTAGATTCTGAGAAGTTGTATTCACAATCAGAATCTAATGTCCTTTCAAATTATGGAATTAAATTTGATGATTCTGATTGGAAATTTGTTAAAGGTTGTACAGAAAAACAATTTTATGATCATGTTTATTTAAAATATAATCCACAAGTTCCAAGAAATGAACTAATTAGTGAGTGTAGAGAATTTTTAAAAAATCTTTTTACTAAAAAACTAGAATATATGAAAGGTTTTAAGGAAATTCATTCGTATTTAAAGAAAAAGTTTAAATTAGCATTGGTCACTTCTACAGGACCTGAGCTTGTTGCTCATATAGATGGGCTACTAGGTGTTAAAAATCATTTCAATTTAGTTATAACGTCAATTGATACTAATGCTCATAAGCCGAACCCAGATCCTTACATAAAAGCAATGAATAAGTTAGGGTTATTACCTGGAGAGTGCATCGTTGTCGAGGACTCTGTTCAAGGTATCAAAGCTGGAAAGGCTGCAGGTTGCCAAGTTATTGCATTAGAGGGGTCATTAGAAAAAGCATTACTTTGTGATGCAGACTATATTATTTCTTGCTTGTCTGACATGCAAAAAATAGTATAACTTGTATTATACAAATGTTTGAAGAACTTATAGATTTGACATCAAGTTTTTTGGTAGGATTTAGGAATATTACCAAAAGACACTCTCTAACCTCGTCACAAGGCCTAATAATCATGACAATTGATATCGATGGGAGCTCAATGACCTTTTTATCAAAAAAAATGGGTCTAGATGCTAGTACTATGACTCGTAACATTGAAAAACTGGAGAAAAAACAGTTAGTTTTTAGGCAACGACTATCATCAGATGCAAGAGTTATAAATGTTTATCTAACTGAGTTAGGAAAAAGAACCTATAAATCATTAAAAGAAGAGTTGGATATTTATTTTGGTGATAAAATCACAAATCGAAGCGAAGTTTCAGATAAGCTTCAAGGATTAATTTGGGATTTAGAAAAAATAAATAATATAAAATGAAAATACAGTTGATTAAATGGTATGATAAAAACAATTATGATTTCCCTTGGCGAAAATCCAATAATCCATATAAAATATGGATTTCTGAGGTTATGTTACAACAAACTCAGGTGACCACTGTAATACCATATTATAATAGGTGGATGAAAAAGTTTCCCACAATTCAAGATGTTGCAAAAGCTGATATTGATATAATATTAAAATACTGGGAAGGTTTAGGCTATTACTCAAGAGCTCATAATATTAAAAAAACTGCGATTATAATTTGTGAAACAATGAATGGGAAATTGCCGAAAAGTAATTTATTAAAGACTTTACCTGGAATTGGAGACTATATGGAAGGATCAATTATGTCCATTGCATTTAGTAAGCCATTCCCCGCAATTGACGGAAATGTTAAAAGAGTCTTTTCGAGATTGTTATGCAAAAACTTCAATTCTACAAAAGAAATTAAAAAGTTAAAAAAACACATAATAAAAAAAATGTACAAGTCTAGACCAGGTTGCTTTAACCAAGCCATAATGGATTTAGGCAGAGAAATTTGCAAGCCAACTAATCCACTTTGTAATTCTTGCCCAGTACAAAATAAATGTATAGCATATCATAAAAATTCAACTTCTTTGTATCCTAGAAAAAAAATTAAAAAAAAATGCCCCTCATATGATGTTGTCGTAGGGCTTATTGTTAATAAGAAAAATAATTTTTTAATTACTAAAAGACCGAAAAATAAAATGCTTGGCGGCCTTTGGGAGTTACCAGGAGGGAAGAGAGAAAAAGGAGAGTCTTTAAAAAACACCTTAATAAGAGAAATAAAAGAGGAGATAAATATTGATATTAATATTAATCAAAAGATAGGAGTGATTCAACATAGTTATTCACACATGAATATTAAGTTACATGGATACATATGTGACGTAAGGAAAGGGAGAATTATAAAAAAAGAATGTGATGATGCAAAATGGATAAATTTGAATCAAATAGATAATTTTTCATTTCCAAGGGCTAGTCATAAGTTGTTTTCACTAATTAAGGATAATTATGTTTGCTAGAATTTTAAGTATTTTAATTTATATAACTATGTCAATACCACTGACACTTATTGGAATTTTATTTGTTATATCTGTAATTGTCTTACCAAGTAAAATGAATACGTTTGGAAGATTGACAAGTATCTGTGTTTTAAAATGTCTTTTTGTAAAACTGCGAATCAATGGAAATATCCCCACAGATCGTTCTTTGATTTTAATGTATAACCATTCTTGTTTTATTGATCCTTTTTTATTTGCGTATTCCTCACCAGGAAAAACAACAGGTATAACTGCAATTGAAAACTATAAACTTCCAGTATTTGGGTGGATGTTGAAAAAATGGAATGCTATTCCAATCGATAGAAGTAATATTAAAAATGCAAAAAAGAGTATAGAGAAAGGCGAGAAGGCATTCAAAGATGGATATAATGTAATTATTTTGCCAGAAGGAACACGTACCGTGACAGGCAAAATAAAGAAATTTAAAAAAGGAGGATTCCACATGGCGCTGAACACGAAAGCGCCCATATTACCTATAGGCTCAAAAGGGGCATTCTCATTTAAACCAAAAAATAGATGGTATATTAAACCTGGATTAGTTGAGCTTAATGTGGGTGAAATTATAGAACCAAGCAGATACGATGAATTAGGTGTCAATGGTTTAGTTTATGAAGTTAGGGAGCAAATGAAAAAATTAACGGGGTATGAGCTTGAAGAATAAAAAAAACGTTGTGATTACAGGTGCGTCTGGCCAAGTTGGTTCAGAACTTGTTAAAATTTTAAAATCAAAATTTAATATTATACCAATAGTAAGATCTGTTAATTCGGATGTTTCGAATTTAAACTACTTTTGTTGTAAAGATTTAGCAGATAAAAATGAGAGTATTAGGACATTTAATAAAATTATACATAAAGTTCATTCAATTGATTGTTTAATTAATGTAGCAGGAGGATTTGATATGGGCAGCCCAGTTGAACAACAAGATTGGAGTGAAATGTTTAAGATTAATTTTTCCACTATGTTAAATGCAACTTCCTGTGTATTGAAGCACATGAAAAATAATAAAGGTGGTAAAATTATAAGCTTTGGATCTGTAGCAGGAATTAATGGAATGGGCATGGCAGGTCCATACTCTGCTTCTAAAGCTGCTGTACACAATTTAAGCAGAACAATTAATCTTGAAGTGTCTGATCTTATTTCAAGCCATTTGCTTGTACTCTCAATTATCGATACAAAACTTAATAGGCAAGCAATGCCAGATAGTGATTTTTCAACGTGGATTAGTACTCAGTCTATAGCAGAAAAAATTTCGCTTATAATGAATAATCAAATATCTGATGAAATTATTTATTTTGAATAATTATTTAGCATTAAG
>Ga0310343_10001289_pt1 | contig 12693 bp, 7 predicted proteins | sample HC15DNA2025_MG_FD_203519 | JGI IMG/M metagenome (GOLD analysis project Ga0310343, IMG submission 203519) | Marine microbial communities from station ALOHA, North Pacific Subtropical Gyre - HC15-DNA-20-25_MG | ecosystem: Environmental > Aquatic > Marine > Oceanic | place: Pacific Ocean: North... | reverse complement strand
TACCGTCGTGATTTACTCATCCGATCAAGGCTGGTATCTCGGGGAACACGGCTGGTACGATAAGCGCTGGATGTACGAGGAATCCTTCCGTACCCCTTTGCTGGTCCGCTGGCCCGGCGTCACCAAACCGGGAAGCGAGAACCACGACCTCGTGCAGAACCTCGACTACGCCGAGACCTTCCTCGAGCTATGCGGTGTCGAGAGGCCCAAGGACATGCAGGGGGAATCGATCGTTCCCTTGCTGAAGGGCAAAAAGCCCGGGGACTGGAGAAAATCCCTCTACTACCACTACTACGAGTTCCCCGGCGCCCACAGCGTTCGGCGCCACTACGGCGTCCGGACCGAAAAGCACAAGCTGATCTACTTCTACAACCTGGACGGGTGGGAGATGTACGACCTCGAAAAGGACCCCAACGAGCTCAACTCCGTCTACGGCAAACCCGAGTACGCCTCCCTGACCAAGGAGCTCAAGAGCGAGCTGGCCCGCCTCCGCAAGCTCTACAAGGTACCCGAGGACACTCGGCCGGTGGAACGCAAAAAGAAACCTAGAAAGCCAAAGAAGTAAGGGCTGCGGACCCGCTTCAAGCGAACGCTTCGATAGCCCGGGCAAGGTCGAAGTCCTTGGCCGTCACCTTGCCCCCGGCATCGTGGGTGTTGAGCGAAAGCGTTACCCGGTCGTAGCAGTTGTAGATCTCCGGGTGATGATCCCTTTGCTCGGCCTCGTAGGATACCCGCAGGAGGAAGCCCATGGCTTCCCTGAATCCTTGAAAACGGTAGGTCTTGACCAGCTTGTCCGACTCCCAGCTCCAGCCCTCAAGTCCGGCAAGCCTCTCCTCAATCTCCTTCTCTGCAATCGGTCCTTCCATATTCCGCAAGGTAGCCTGCACTTTCCTCGTTGTCAATCGGGTCGCTAACTGGTTGATATGTTCACAGCCGATATGCACGACCTTACACCCGAGGACTTGGAGAGACTCCCTCGTCACGTTGCCATCATCATGGATGGGAACGGGCGGTGGGCCCGTTCGCTGGGCAAACCCCGCCTTTTTGGCCACCGGAATGGGGTTGAGAACGTCAAGAGCGTCGTCAATGCGGCCTTCAAAATCGGGGTTCCCTACGTAACCCTCTATGCCTTCAGCACCGAGAATCAGAACAGACCCGGCGAAGAGAAGTCCGGTCTCATGCGCCTGCTGGAGGAATTCCTCAAGAGGGAACTGAAGACCATGATGGGGGATGGTATCCGCTTGCGAGCCATCGGGGACCTCTCCGGCCTTCCCGGTTTCGCCCGCAAGGCGGTCGAGCAAACGATGGAGCAAACAAGCGCAAACACCGACTGGAACCTCACCCTTGCCCTCAACTATGGAAGCAGGCAGGAAGTACTTGAGGCGGTGCATTCCTATGCCAGGAATGAGGGTGCGGACGGCGCTCCGGACTGGAATACTTTCTCAAGCTACCTTCAGACCAGGGATTTGCCCGACCCAGACCTCATCATCCGGACCTCGGGCGAATTTCGCCTCAGTAACTTCCTCCTCCTCCAGGCCGCCTATGCGGAAATCTTCGTCTCTCCTCTTCATTGGCCGGAGTTTGGCAGGGATGCCTTCTTCGACGCCCTCAAGGACTACGTCCGAAGGGAAAGAAGATTCGGCAAAACCAGCGACCAGGTCGCAGAAACTTCCCAGAACCCCGTGACGGCAAGCTGATGATCCTGCGCACCCTTTCTACCGTTTTGTTGTGGTCCATCGTAGGCGGTGTCGTCTATGGGATGAAGGAAGTAGGGGCTATGTGGATCCTCAACCTCTGCGCCACCCTCACGCTTTTCGAGATTTACACGATCCTGGGCAGGCTGGGATATGCCGCAAACCGCATGTCGGGGCTGACCACCGGTTGCTGTATGATTCCCATTTCCTACTACTTCCCGGGCTCGGGCATAGACGTCTTGGCCGTCGGGGCTCTTCTTACCTCCGCCGCCTGCGTTCTGTTCCCCCAAGCCCAGCGGGCCATGTACGTAAAGCGCCTGATGCCCACCTTCTTCGGGCTCCTCTTCGTTACCTTCCTTCTGCATTACTTCGTCCGAATTATTCAGCTTGCGGATACCCCGAGCGAGGAAGGCACCCTGGGCTTCGGTCTTTTCTTTTGCCTTTGGGTGGTGATCGTGGCCAAGTTCAGCGACATCGGGGCTCTTCTGGTCGGCAAAGCGATAGGACGAACGAAAATGGCTCCTTCCATCAGCCCCGGCAAGACCATAGAGGGACTGGTCGGCGGGTTGGGGGCCTCTGCGGGCATAGGGGCCTTGCTTCCCTGGCTTGTAGCGGTTCAATTTCCGGAGGTTTCCTCTTTCGGCGAATGGACCTTCAGCCCCACGCAGGGAGCGATCTGGGGAAGTCTCGTCGCCCTCAGCGCAGTCATTGGGGACTTGATCGCCTCCGTCCTCAAGAGATTGGCTGGAATGAAGGATTCCGGAGAAGCCATTCCGGGCATCGGCGGTCTGCTCGATCTAACCGACAGCTTGATTTTGGCCGCGCCGACGGGCTACTTCGTCCTGCTCTACCTCCACCCGTGAGCACCGCCAGGAAGTTCGTTCTGCTGGGAGCGACAGGATCCATCGGGGAAAACACACTTCGGGTTCTCCGTAAGCATCCCGACAAACTGGAACTGGTCGGCATTTCCGCCAAAAGCCAGGCGGACAAGCTCGCCTCCATTGCCCGTGAGTTTTCCGTACCCCACGCTTGTCTGCAAAGCGCCCCGCCGGAAGGGCTCTCCTTTCCCGGTGGAACCAGCTTGCTTGAAGGCGACGCAGGCATCGAGTCGCTTGCCGCCCTTCCCGATGCCGATTTCGTCGTCGTGGCAGTGGTTGGAGCGGCCGGCCTGCGCCCTACCCTCGCAGCCCTCGAGGCCGGCAAGGACGTGGTTCTGGCCAACAAAGAGGCCTTGGTGGTCGGCGGAGAAATCGTAACCCGAACGGCTGAAGAAAACGGGGCTCGCATTATTCCCGCGGACAGTGAACACAACGCCGTCTTTCAATGCCTGATGGGGCAACCGGAGGATTCCCTGGATTCCATCATTCTGACTGCATCGGGAGGACCATTCAGAGACACTCCTGCGGAAGAACTTGCAAAGGTCACGCCCGAGGAAGCCCTCCGGCATCCCAACTGGTCGATGGGCAAAAAGATCACCATCGACTCGGCCACCATGGCCAACAAGGGCCTTGAGCTAATCGAGGCCCGCTGGCTCTTCAACCTTCCCTCCGAAAAGCTCGAGGTCGTGATTCATCCCCCCAGCCTCGTCCACGCCATCGTACGCCTGATCGACGGATGTTGCCTTGCCCAGCTCACCCCTCCTTCCATGACCTTTGCCCTTCAGAATGCCATGCTCTTCCCCGAGAGAGCTCCCGGGGTTGACCCCTCGATCGATTTCTCGAGTCCCCTGGACCTGTCTTTCTTTCCCCCCGACTATAGCCGCTTCCCCTGCCTGCGCCTAGCCAAGGAAGCCCTTTCTCATGGAGGAAACGCCCCTCTCGTCTTCAATGCGGCCAACGAGGTCGCAGTCGATGCCTTCCTGATGAATCGAATTGGCTTTCTGCAAATTTCGGATATCATCGACGACTCCTTGAACACCGTTGTCAACCAATCAGCCGATTCCCTCGAGGCTCTTCTGGAGCTTGACCTCGAGGTACGTCGCCACGCCTCCACCCGAATCCATCAATTGGTCTAGTCGCCCCATGTCATACCTCTACGACGTTGCCTTTATCTTCGTAGCCCTTTTCGCCCTCGGCTTTACGATCTTCATCCACGAACTGGGCCACTTTCTGGCGGCCCGGCGACGCGGATTGGTCATCCGGCGCTTTTCCATCGGATTCGGACCCAGAATCTTCGGCTGGACCAGCAACGGGGTCGAATACCGGCTTTCCGCCATTCCCTTCGGTGGCTACGTCGCTCTACCCCAGTTGGTGGATATGGGGCGAATTGAAGGCGGGGAAGCGGACCAGGCAAACGACACCGAAAACAATCAAGGTGATGGGGAGGAACAGGAAGAGGATTCCAAGTCGCCGGAACCCTTGCCCAAGATCAGCTATGCCGACAAGATGATCGTCTCGGTCATGGGAGCGGTCTTCAACGTCCTGCTGGCTTTCGTACTTGCCTGCATCCTCGGGCTATTCGGATACGACCGCTACGATTCCGAACTGACCACTAGGATCGGGTACGTCGCGGATACCGTAGAGCGATGGGACCCGCTCTTTGAGGAGAACGAGCAAATCACGAGCCCGGCCAAGGCAGCAGGTATTCTCCCCGGAGACCAAGTCCTCGCCGTGGATGGGAATGAGGTCGTGAACTTCATGGATATCCAGAACCGCATCGTGACCGGCACGGGGCGAACGGAGACGGGAAAGAGACTGGTGTCGCTCACCATTCTTCGTGAAAATCAGCGGATGGAGACAGAAGTCCATCCCGCGGTTTTCGGCAACGAGGAAATCCGTATCATCGGGATCGGGCCGGCCGGAGCTTTCTTCATCGACGACTTGAACCAGAGCATGCCGGCCGCCCAGGCCGGGCTGGAAAAGGGCGACCAACCGATTTCCATCAATGGAAGCCAAATTCACAGTTTCCGACAGCTCCAGAAAATGATCCAGAACTCGGAACCCGGCACGCCTATTTCGCTCACGGTAAGCAAGGGAGGGGAAGACGGCCCCCTCGAGACTTACTCCATGACCCCTGTGGAAAAAGATCTCCCCCTTGGCGAAGGCACCACCCGACGCAAACTGATCGGATTCAGTCCCGAATTCAAGGTCATCACTACCTACCCCAACCCCTTCGTCCTCATCGTAAGGAGGGTCCAGGATATGTACCTGACGCTTTCCGGCCTCGTGAGTCCCAAGTCGGACGTCAAGCTGCGCAACATGAGTGGTCCCGTCGGAATCGTGAACCACTTGAGCATCTTCGCCAAAATCGGCTTCAAGAAGCTGCTTTGGTTCGTGGTCTTCATCAACGTCAACCTAGCCATTCTCAACCTCCTTCCCATACCCGTCCTCGATGGTGGGCACATGCTCTTCGCCACCGTGGAGAAACTGCGCGGAAAACCCTTGCCCCTTGCCTTTCTCGAGAGGGCTCAGGTCCTTTTCGTCATCCTGCTCTTCTCCTTCATGCTCTACGTCACTTTCTTCGACGTACGGCGAATCTTTCCTTAGGCCATCGAAATGGGAACGGCGTCCCCCTACTGCGCCTCGCGTTATCATTCCATCCGCCGGCAATCCCATGCGGTAAGGGTCGGAGACTTGTCCGTTGGAGGAAAGAACCCCATCCGCGTCCAGTCCATGACGACCACCGACACCTTGGACGTCGAGGCAACCGTCAGGCAAACCTTGGAGCTCGCCGAGGCAGGTTGCGAGATCGTCCGCATAACTGCCCCGGGCGTCCCGGCGGCCGAGGCCCTCGGACCGATTGTAAGAGAAGTGCGCGCCGCCGGTTACGAAATCCCCCTCGTCGCGGACATTCATTTTTCCCCCCGGGCCGCCATGGAGGCCGCCAAGCACGTTGAGAAGGTTAGGGTTAATCCGGGAAACTACGCGGACCGCAAGAAGTTCCAAGTCCGAGAGTATACCGACTCTCAATACGAGCAGGAACTGGAACGTCTCCATGAGGCTTTTTCGCCCCTCGTGCTTCGCTGCAGTGAACTTGGACGGTCCATGCGGATTGGAACCAACCATGGTTCTCTTTCCGACAGGATTCTTAACCGCTTTGGGGACACGCCCCGCGGAATGGCGGAATCGGCCCTCGAGTTCGTTCGCATAGCCCGGTCCCACGGTTTCGAGGAGATGATCCTCTCCATGAAGGCAAGTAACCCTAAGGTCATGATCGAGGCCTATCGTCTCGTGGTTTCACTCATGAACGAGGAAGGCATGAACTATCCCCTTCACCTCGGCGTGACCGAGGCAGGAGACGGAGAGGACGCCCGTATCAAGAGCGCCATCGGGATCGGATCTCTCCTGCTCGACGGCTTGGGGGACACGATCCGGGTATCCCTCACCGAGGATCCCGTAGCCGAAATTCCCGTGGCTCGTGATCTCGTCCGCAGGGCAGAGGCCTGGTGGAGCGATCCCGGCAGTGGAAAGCCCGGCCCGGAAGAGTTGATAGACCCCTTTTCCTTTTCCCGACGCCCATGCGGGGAAATCTCCCTATCTGGAAAAGTCCGTATCGGAGACAAGCATCCCCCCGTAGTCCTCGTCCATGCGCAGCATCCCCTTGAGCAGACCGATAAGATCATATCCGAGTTCGCCCGGGCCCAGAGCGCCAACAAGGATGCCCCCATCGAGGGATTGGTCGTGCACTTGGAGGACTCCCTTCAGCTTCCCCACTTGCAGGTTCTCATGGACTCGCTCGTTGGGGCGGTTCCGAGCATCTTCGTGGAGGATTCATCCTCCGGGCGCAACGTCCTCGAAGCGGACGAGGGTTCCCTCGATCTCGTATGGTTGTCGTCGACGGCTCATCGGGATGCTGCTTCCCTGGCGTCTTTTCTCCACTCCTGTGAAACGGCCGGCGCCAAACCCGCGCTTTCCCTTTCCGGGTCTGATCTCTCCCTTGAAATCATCGAGGTTCTCTCCCTTACTTCAAGCCCACCCATCATAACCCTTGCGGATAAGCGAGGGCTCAACCCAGTGGCAGGCTATCGGGCCTTGGCGGCCCTTCTTGGTCAAAACGGCCTGGACCTTCCCCTATGGATCAGAAACTTCGACAGGGACAGGCTGTTCCCCGAAGACCAGACTTTCTCCTCGCGCTTGCTGGATTCCTCCATTTTGACCGGGTCTTTGCTTTGCGATGGGATTGGCGACCTCCTTTCGGTCGAGGATGCAGGGGACCTCGACCGCAACCGCGGCTTGGCCTACAACATCCTCCAGGGAGCGCGGGCCAGGATATCCAAGACCGAGTTCGTGGCCTGCCCGAGTTGCGGACGTACGCTCTTCGATCTGCAAAGTACCACCAAGAAGGTCAAGCAGGCGACCGACCATCTCAAGGGCGTAACCATAGCTGTCATGGGCTGCATCGTGAACGGGCCTGGTGAAATGGCGGACGCCGATTTTGGATACGTCGGATCCGGCCCCGGCAAAATCGACCTCTACGTCGGCAAGGATCGCGTGACGAATTCCATCGACGAAGCAGAAGCGGTTGACCGCCTCGTCGATCTTATTAAGGAAGAGGGAAAATGGATCGATCGTTGAACAACCATACGCCCGACCTATCCAAGGCCGAATCCGCCCTCCAGGACAGAATTCTCGCCGGACATTCGGCCGTGCTTTCTCAAGTGGAATACTTCCGGGCCAATTTCGGCCTCGCCGAGAGCAAGTGGAAAAAGGACGGGACCCGGGTCACGGAGGTCGATGAGAACATTTCCAGGGAACTTTTCATTCCCTTGCAAAAAGCCTTTCCCGACGACGACTTCTTCTCCGAGGAATCGGCCGAAACACCTGACGCGACACCCCTTCGGGCGGAGTTTTGCTGGTTGCTCGATCCAGTCGATGGGACAAACAACTATGCCGTCGGCGTGACCGAGTGCGGCATATCGCTTGGCTTGCTTCACCACGGCACTCCAATCTATGGCTTCATCTACGACTACAGTCGCGACAAACTCCTTCAGGGAGGGCCACTATTCGGATCCATCGAGGGCACTCAACCCGTTCGAGCAGCAACCGAGTTAGTGAACGAAAAACTCACCTTTTGCATGCATTTCCCCATCCCATCCGCCGACTTGGACGTACTTCGTCCCAAGCTCAACGAGTGGCGTATCCGTTGTCCGGGATCAGCCGCCATGGGCATGGCCAACGTAGCCACCGGTCGACTGGACGGTTGCCTTGAATTCCGCCCCAAGCCTTGGGACTGCGCCGCCGGATACCCCATTTGCGAGGGGGCCGGGGCCACTTTCGGTTTCGTCAGGGAAGCCTGTTTCCCGATGACCTCCTTCAGCCCCTCCATGCCTTCCTTCCCCTTTCGGGTCGGGTCGAAAATCTTTATGGAAGAAACGTCGAGGGCCCTCGGCCTTGCGGACACTTAGTGGACCCGGAAACGCGAAAGGGCGAATTCTCCCGTAACCGTAAGGCAGAGCAACTCGTGATGCCCGGCCCCGACCATCGTTCGCCTTGACTCTTCGGAATCCAAGGATCGTCCATCAAGAAACCAGAACAGTTCACCCGTTCTGTTTGCCTTCGGACGGATTTCGAAACCATCCCCGACTCTCCTGAAGACGGATCCACTCTCCGGTCGCTCGATTGAAAGCTGGTCTTTCCTTGGCAAAGGGATGGGGTTTTCGACGACCCATGGGAGAGGATCCCTCGGCGCGTCCATCCTCCTAACATGGGCCAAATCGAATATCCTCGCGAGCAAAGGCTCGGCAGACCGAGAACCGACGTAAGCCTGGTCCCCCATTCCGGAAAGCCGACCGACCCATACTCCGACCGCGTACCTGCCGTTATGCCCGATGGCCCAGGCATCCCTTCTTCCTGAGGAAGTACCGGTCTTCCGCATGAACCAAGGAATCGATTCTTCGGATAGGTTCCGGAAAGCCAACGAAGGCAGGCGACGGGAAGACAATTCCCCATCCAGCCATGAACAGACCCGGACGTCTAGAACCGATGCTTCGCGGATGGGATCATCGATGAAATAGCGGAGGGTTCTTCGGACGCCCTTCCTGCCTAAGGTCGCATAGGCGTTGGTGAGGTCGATCAAGTTCGTCTCCACCGCGCCTAGAACGAAGGCGAGGCCACCCCGGCCGACGGGGTCCCCGCGGAAGCGCACTCCGCAAGCTTCGGCGATTCCGGCTGACTTCGCGGCCCCGACTTCTCTGCAAACCTGAATTGCAGGCAGGTTCAGAGAGCTTCGCAATGCATCGCCGGCCGTGACCTCACCCGAGAAGGTTCCTTCGAAATTTGCAGGGGTCCAGCCGGCAAAACTCTCGGCCTGATCCAACAGGATCGTATTTTCATCCAACCGCCGTTCGGTTGCGGCCGTGGCATAGACGAAAGTCTTCAAGGTCGAACCGGGAGAACGCCAAGCCTTGGCGGCATTCACCTGTCCTCCGGATGGGTTGCTGAAATCCGTACCGCCAACCATTGCGACCAAACCGCCGGTCTCGATATCAATGACCACGACCGCGGCGTCCGTTCCGAAAGGAAGCCCATCTACCTGTTCCTTGGCCAGCCTCTCGACTTCATGCTGAAGGCTCACGTTCAGGAAAGTTCGACCTCCACTTGGTCGAAGGCCGAGGGCATCGATGACGAAATGACGGGCAGAGGAACCCGACAGCGCGGAAGGCTCGAGCCGAATGGGCTCGGCCATGGCATCCAAGGCCGGACCGTGCTCAATCATCCCCTCAGCCAGCATCCTGAGCAAAACCTTGTCGCGTCGCTTTTTAGCCGCCTTGGGAAACCTATCCGGACGCAATCGGGAGGGGGATTGCGGAATACCCGCAAGCAACGCGGATTCAGCAAGAGTGAGCTCGGCTGCCGGCTTGCCGAAATACCTGATCGACGCCGCCTCTACGCCTTGCAGGTTGCCACCGTAAGGGGCGAGGTTAAGGTAGGCCCGCAACACTTCGTCCTTGGTGAGGGAATGGTCCGCCTGCCAAGCGCGGGCGGACTCCGAAAGCTTCACCCAAAGGGTTCGCGGACGCGGGTCGAGCATGCGGCAAAGCTGCATATCCAAGGTGCTTGCTCCGGAGACCACCCGACCCGCAAAAACATTCTGCAGGGAGGCTCTTCCCACGGCTAAGAGATCAACCCCGGGATGACTCGCGAAACGCTCATCCTCAACCGCCACGGTAGCTTGGGCAAGCCAAGGGGACATATCTTGGGAAGAGATGGGAAGACGCCATTGTTCATCGATACCCAGGGACCGGAAAATCACGCGTCCCCCATGATCGTACAAGACAGCGCTTTGGGGCAAGGCTCGAAGCTTTTCCAGAGGGAAGGGATTCGAATTCAACAACCATTTCCCACCCGCGCCGAATCCCGCTGAGAGAGCGACGAGCATCGCAAGGGCTCGCCGGCGCCTGCTAAGCAATCTTCCGAGCCTGCAGACCACGTTCATTGAACGATGACCTTGACGACGTCACTTTGGTCGAGCGAGCTTAGAGTCTCGTCGTACATACAGGAAGCCTGAATGCCCGGAACCAGAAACTCACCTCCCGCCACGGCCCGAATGGCATACCTGAAAACTCGTGGGACCGGTTTTGCCGAAGCGAAGAGAACCACCCTATCATCGAGGAACTCGGTCCGGTCGGCCCGAGCGGCCTTCGCAAGGACTTCTCCTCCCGACAAACGTACCGCAGAGGTCGCAAGCCTGGGGTTCTCGACCGTAAATCCACCCGGCAAGGCGTCGACCACGGCTATATTGTTCAGGCTGGCCTGCCTTGTCTGGAGCATCACCTCTACCCAGACCAGATCACCCACGGACACTTCAAGAGATCTCTCCTTCTCGCCATGCCAATCGCTTAGGACCTTTCCTTCCGAATTCAACCAGCGTCGACGAACCTTGATCTCGCGGTCGGTTGGCTTCAGCGATTCCGGTGGAACGAGTCCCTCCGTTTGAACCGAGACGAAAAGCTTGCCTATCCCTGACGAGGCAAGCCGGATTTCCCCAGTGCCCGCAAAGGACTGCCCGAAAGTGCTCTTGGAGGAAAAAACCGATTCCTTGAGCCCGCTTCCCGAGAGGGTCCCTGCGTAATTGCTTAACTCGCTTGCCGTCAAGGCATGGAGTTTGCAAAGCGAGACTAGGGCAAGTCCGTTCTCCAGGGTGCTGGACCAGTGATGGTTGCTTTTCGCCCTCAGAATCCGTTTCGTAAGAACTTCTACCCAAGGATGCTTCGGTTCCACGTCCAGCAGAACCGTCAACATCGTTGCGGATGCGGCCGTGTCCGAGGTAAGCCGCCCCTTGAAGGTTCGGGCGACTTCCTTTTCCAAGGCATCCTCCCGAAGGCATTGACGGGCAAGGTCCGGACGGCCACTCGCATGCCACGCTCCCGCGAGGCGGGCAAGTCCGGCAAGGTCGAGGGACTGCGACTTGTCGAGCAGGTAGCGTTGCCTGGATTTCTGCGGTTTCCCAAAAACGGCCAAGGCCTGACAAATAAAAGCTTGTTCGTTCAAATCGTGTTCTCCAGAGCGTAGAGCCATGTCCAAGTACGCAGCCAAGCTACTGATGAAAGCCTCATCCATATTAAACCCCGCCCTCTTTGCCTCCATGAGGAAAGCGGTTGCGTAACAAGTTCCCCAAAGATAGGGGTCCGCGTCCCCCGGCCAGTAACCCAAACCTCCTGAAGCGGTCTGCATGAGCTTGAGGCGCTCGATTCCCGCGGAAACGGCATCCTTGGCATATTCCGCCTTTCTCCCGTCAAGCAAGGCGGAGGCATAGATCATGGGCATGGCCTTGCTGGTCGTCTGCTCGACGCACCCATAGGGGAACCCGAGAAGCTCGCTGAGAGCAGGAACGAGATTGGTTACCGGGGAAGAGGAAATCGTGATCGTTCTCTTCAAGCCGGACTCGAGAAAACGCTCCGGCACCCCAATCAATCGTTCCTCTTGTGCCTCAATGGCAAAGGTCCGGTATTCCGCGTCCAGGGTGGCGGCCGGCCGAACTGGGAAAGAGCCCTTGGCCATCGATGATTCTCCTCCGCCCGATGCCTGGACCGAGACGAATACTTGCCCCATGGCGCGATCCGCCTTTAGTTCGAACCAAGTGGTGGTGGATTCTCCGGCTGAAAGTACAAGCCTGCGGGAAGAGCCATCCAGCAGGCGAGCAGGCCCGGAAAGCTTGAAATTCGCTTCCACGGCCAATTCTTCCGCAGTCGTGTTGAAAAGGGTCACGGGGCAAAGGAACTTGTCTTTCGGGGCCACGAAACGGGGAAGGGAAACCTCCGTCAGGAGGGGCGTCGTGACGGTCAGCGAACTTTCAGCCGAGCCGAATGAATTGTCCGCTACGGCCACCGCCATGAAACGCAATTCGCCCGTAAAGTCCTCGGGCAGGATGAATTTCTTCTTCAACGATCCATCTTCGCCGACCGGGACGAACTCATTCCACAGGATGACGCTCTTGGGTGGCTTGGCGCGAACAAGCGAACGACGCGAAGCCCCGCCTCCCGCTCCAAACCTTTCCATCGTACTCAAGCCCTTATGGTCGGGAAATAGCTCAAGATAAAGATCCCCGCTATCGACCACCGCTCGCCAAGGAGCGAAAAACGAATTGGCCGGGTCGGGAGTCTCGAAGTCGGTAACGGAAAGAACCCCTTCGTCAACCGCCCAAAGATGAATGAGCGCGTTCGCGGAAAGATTCGCACTCACCTTGACTTCTACTTGGGTTCCCGGTCTGGCTTCCTTGGGCAACTCGAGGTCCACTTCGAGCTTTCTTTCGGAGAAATCAGTCGCCAATCGGACCATGCCAAAAGCCCGGTGAGGCTTCCAATCCGTAGATCCGGCATCCAATGGACGGATCACGGAGGCCGTTACGAAAGCGCCGCCCGGCAGGCTGCTCGGAAGAGGAACCTCTATTTGGGCTCTTTGGTTCTCCATGCGAATGCTTTTGGACCAGACGACCCGATCCGTCTCCAAGGTGAGGAGCAAGTGTCCCTCAAAAGGAGCGTCCACCGACACCTTGGCGTTTTCTCCCGGCTTGTAGGATGCTCGATCCAAGCTCAAGTCGACCCGGTGAGGCGAGCGGGAGA
>Ga0310343_10001287_pt1 | contig 12703 bp, 11 predicted proteins | sample HC15DNA2025_MG_FD_203519 | JGI IMG/M metagenome (GOLD analysis project Ga0310343, IMG submission 203519) | Marine microbial communities from station ALOHA, North Pacific Subtropical Gyre - HC15-DNA-20-25_MG | ecosystem: Environmental > Aquatic > Marine > Oceanic | place: Pacific Ocean: North... | reverse complement strand
TGCAGGAAGTAAATTTTCTTTTGTATCGACTGCGCACGCTATATGCATTGCTGTTGGAAAGGTATCATTTGAAGATTGAGACATATTGCAATGGTCGTTTGGATGAACTGGTGTTTTAGAACCTTTTTTTCCACCAAGTAGTTCAATTGCTCGATTTGAAATAACTTCATTGGCATTCATATTTGATTGAGTTCCAGAACCAGTTTGCCATACCGATAGAGGGAAATGACCATTTAATTTTCCAGATATAACTTCTTTTGCAGCTTTAACTATCGCGTTGCTTACTTTTTTATCAAGCTTTCCTTGATCAAAATTGACTTTTGCTGCAGCTAATTTAATAACACCTAAGCTTTTAATTATTGATAATGGAATTGTTTCATTACCTATATCAAAGTTTTTTAATGAACGCTGTGTTTGTGCCCCCCAATATGCATGGGATGGTACATTTATAAAACCAAAAGAGTCAGATTCTTTTCTATATTTTACCAAAGTAACTCCTGAAAAAAATTATTATAGCTGACTCTTTTTTAGAGGAACAATTTATTTTTTACATATTTAGCGAGAAGCTTCTGTTGCCAGGCGCTTCTCAAGCCCCGCCTAATTATGCAACTAACTAGGAGTTAATTTGAGCGCTCGCGCTTAAGCAGCGAGAGGTAGCTCTGCATAGTCGTCATTTGCAACTATAAATTAGCCCGATAACGGCGGTACAATGCCGAGCAAAAAGAGAATCTTTACACTTTCGTCGATCCTATTTCACCCCCATATTTGTGGTGGAGGTGCCGGGTACCGCCCCCGGGTCCGATAAGTTTATTACATAATCCGTTTATTGCCATAGCTGTAAACAGCACTTAAATTATATACGGGATCAATTAAAATTTGAAGAGTCAAATAACTTGTTTAAAATAGAAAGTGAGTCGTGGAGTAATTTATGCAACAGTACTTAAACCTTCTTCGTCATGTTATAGATAATGGTGAAGAAAAATCTGATAGAACTGGAACAGGAACAAGATCAGTATTCGGTCATCAAATGAGATTTGATCTGGCCGAAAGTTTTCCGTTATTAACAACAAAAAAAGTACATTTGAAATCAATAATATATGAGCTTTTGTGGTTCTTGAAAGGCGAAACAAATATCAAGTATCTTAAAGATAATGGGGTAAGTATATGGGATGAATGGGCTGATGAAAATGGAAACCTAGGACCGGTTTATGGACATCAGTGGAGATCATGGCCCTCTGAAGATGGAGGAAAAATCGATCAAATTACTCAACTTATTGAGCAAATAGAGAATAACCCTGACTCCAGAAGATTAATTGTTTCAGCTTGGAACCCTACGGATGTTGAAAAAATGGCTTTACCGCCATGCCATTGTCTTTTTCAGTTTTATGTAAGTAATAGAAAACTGTCTTGCCAACTTTACCAAAGATCAGCTGATATTTTTCTTGGTGTACCGTTCAATATCGCATCATATGCTCTACTAACTATGATGATAGCTAAGGTAACAAAATTAGAGCTTGGTGAATTTGTTCATACATTTGGGGATGCACATTTATACTCTAATCATTTATCTCAAGCTAAAGAGCAGCTAGCAAGACCCCCCAAATCATTGCCAAAAATGAAAATAAACTCTAATCCAAAAACAATTTTTGATTTTAGGTATGAGGATTTTATTCTTGAGGGTTATGATCCGCATCCTCACATTTCTGCTCCAGTTGCTGTTTAGTAAAATGATTATTAGTTTAATTGCAGCAATTGATAAGAATGGAGTTATAGGAGCTGATGGCGATCTTCCTTGGAATATACCTTCTGATTTAAAAAAATTTAAAGAAATTACATCCTACAAGCCCATAATAATGGGAAGAAAGACATGGGACTCAATTGGAAGACCGCTTCCTAACAGAGATAATATTGTTATCTCTGGAAATAAAAATCTTAATTTGGAGGGTGCAATACTAACTTTATCACCTGAGGAAGCTATTACGATTGCAAAACAAAAAGCTATAGAAAATGGTGCAGATGAAATAATGATTATAGGCGGTGGTTATATTTATAGTGAATTTATAAATATATCTGACCGATTATATATAACCGAAGTTGATATAGAGGTCGAAGGTGATGCTTTTTTTCCAAAAATTGATAGCTCAAAATTTAAAGAAGTAAAACGCGAAAAAAAATCAAAAGAACCTGAAGACGATGCTTATCATTCAATGGTAATTTATGAAAAAATTTAATAAGATATTTTTATGAAAAAAGAATATATGGAAATCACAAACGATTTAATGTTTCCAGAAGGTCCAATCGCTATGCCAGATGGATCAATTATATTAGTAGAAATTGCAAGAGGCACATTAACGCAAGTTCATAAAAATGGATCAAAAGATATTATCGCAGAACTTGGTGGCGGTCCTAATGGAGCAGCTATAGGCCCTGATGGATGTGTTTATATTTGTAATAATGGTGGATTTGAATGGCATAATATAGATGGCCTTTTAATACCTGGAGGACAGGGCGATAATTATTCTGGAGGAAGGATAGAAAAAGTTGATCTTAAAACTGGTTTGATAGAAACAATTTACACTGAATGTAATGGAAACCCACTAAAAGGACCTAATGATATAGTTTTCGATAAAGAGGGTGGCTTTTGGTTTACAGATCTTGGTAAATCGTATGGTAGGAAGAAAGACCAGGGAGCACTATTTTATGCAAAACCAGATGGTAAGTTCATAAAAGAGGTTGTTTTCCCAATTGAGAGCGCTAATGGTGTAGGCTTATCTCCAGAAGAAGATATTGTATATGTAGCTGATACCACTCCTGGGAGGCTATGGGGTTATCCAATAACTGAGCCTGGAGTAATAAGTGGGCCAAAGTCTTTTGGAGTACATAGTGGTATGCATTTTATCCATGGTTCAGCTGAACTAGCTTTATTTGACTCTTTAGCAGTGGATTCAGAAGGCTGGATAAATGTAGCAACAATATTTAAAGGTGGTATTACAAGAATTGCTCCAGATAAATCTGGTTTTGAATTTTTTGAGACAGATGACTTGCTGACAACAAATATTTGTTTTGGCGGAGAAGACCTAAAAACAGCTTATATTACTCTTTCTTCAACAGGTAGATTGGTTAAAACTGATTGGAATATACCTGGTCATAAGCTTAATTTTTAATTTTGAATTTTTAAAAAAGAATTAACTATTTCATCAAAATATTTTTCATCAAGCTTTGAGGGGTCACCTAAATCTGAATTTAATCTTATTTCTTTATCTAGAGGAATAGACCCAAAAAAATCTAAATTTAATTCTTTAGCTAGGTTTTTTCCTCCATCTTTACCAAAAATATCCTCCTTAGATCCGTTTGGAAGAATAAAGTAGGACATATTTTCTATGATACCAAGAATTTTGACATCAACTTTTTCAAACATACCTATTGCTTTTTTTGCATCATTAAGTGCAACAGATTGAGGGGTTGAAACAATTATTGCCCCATTTATAGGAAGGTTCTGAGAAACTGTAATTTGAGCATCACCTGTTCCGGGCGGCATATCAATAATTAAAATATCAAGTTCACCCCAATCAGTATCTTGTGCCATTTGTTTTATAGCTGAATGAACCATAGGTCCTCTCCAAATGACTGGTTGGTCTTCATTGAGTAAAAACCCTATGGACATAACTTTTATGTCTTTATAATTAAAAGGTATAATTTTTTTTTCTTCATTAAGTCCAGGTTTTCCTGAGAGATTAAGCATATGGGGTATTGATGGTCCGTGAATATCAGCATCTAATAAGCCAACCTTGAGGTTGAGTTTAGATAATGAATAAGCTAAATTTACTGCGAGAGTAGACTTACCTACACCACCCTTTCCGCTTGCTATTGCAATTATATTTTTGATTTTCTCAAGGTTGTCATTTTCATCTTTTTCATTATTTTCAATATGATTGGTAAAAATGGTTATTATATCTATATTTTTAAAAGATTTTTTAAGAGCTGCTTCAATTTTTTTACCGACATTTTCAAGAATTTTGTAATTTTCTCTTGTTGTAGATATCAATATTTGAACTTCATTTTCTTTAATAAGAATATCTTCTATAAGGTCATTATTAAAAATTTTTTCGTCTTTGTTTAAAGTAATACTCTTAATAATCCCTAAAATAGTATCTTTAGTTAAATTAGACATTTTTCTATCCATATGATTAAATTTTGTTAATATTCATAAAATCTGTTTACCTGGTATTGATTTTTGTCATATAAGTGCCATCTAAAGTAAATAGTTTTATAAAAATTATATCATAAAAGTAGTAGGTTACATGGTTACAGTAAATAAAAATGCAAGTGGTTGGAACGGTGACAATAAAGACCCATGGGGTGGCCCCTCCAATAATAGAAGACAACCGAATTTTGAAAATCCTTTTGATGGATTACAAAAAAACTTTAATAAATTTTTTCCAGGTGGAGGTAAAGGTAAAAGAGGTTTATTCCTTCTTATCTTAGTTGCCATCTTTCTTTGGTCCTTGAGTGGTTTATATCGAGTAAATGCTGATGAGCAAGGTGTAGTTTTAAGATTTGGTAAGTTTGTTAGCCAGACTTCACCAGGACTTCACTATCATCTTCCCTGGCCAATAGAAACTGTCAAAACACCTAAAGTAACAATTGTTAATAGGATAGATATTGGTATGAGAGGCTCAACCTCATCAAACTTTGGTAATACATCTCGTGCTATGAGAGATGTACCAGAAGAAAGTTTGATGCTTACCGGTGATGAGAATATTGTTGATATTGATTTCTCAGTTTTTTGGGTAATAAGTGATGCTGCAGCTTTTTTGTTCAGAATTCAATTTCCTGAGAGAACAATTAAAGCTGTAGCAGAGAGTGCAATGAGAGAGGTGGTAGGAAATTCAGAAATTCAACCAATATTAACTGGAGCAAGACAACGGACGGAAGAGGATGTAAGAACCCTAATGCAATCAACTCTTGACTCATATGGCGCTGGAATACAAATTAGGGAAGTTAAAATGCAGAAAGTTGATCCACCTTCAGCGGTTATAGATGCTTTTAGAGATGTCCAAGCTGCAAGAGCTGACCAAGAAAGAGCCAGGAATGAAGCTAATGCTTATGCTAATAAAGTAGTTCCTGAAGCCCAAGGTGAGTCTGAAAAAATTAGGCGTGAGTCTGAGGCCTATCAATCGCAAACAGTCGCTGAGGCTGAAGGTCAGGCTAAGAGATTTGTTTCAATATACTCTGAATATATAGATGCAAAGGATGTTACCAGACAAAGAATGTTTTTAGAAACTATGGAAAAAGTTTTCAATGACATGAATAAAGTAATTATTGATAGTGATGCTGTAGGAGGTCAGGGCGTTTTACCATATCTCCCCTTAAATGAAGTTAGAAAAAGAGGTGATCAGTAATGCAGACAAAACAGATAATATTATTAGTTTTCATTGGCCTTTTGTTATTAATTTCCTTTAATACTTTTTATACTGTTCATGAAACAAGACAAGCTATTGTTCTTCAGTTTGGAAGACCTGTGGGTGAACCCATAACTCAAGCAGGCTTAAAAATAAAAATACCTTTTATTCAGCAAGTACAGTTTTTAGATCGTAGAATACTTGATTTAGACTCTCCTGCTGAAGAGGTTATTGCCTCCGATCAAAAGCGTTTAGTTGTTGACTCATTTACAAGGTGGCAGATCAGTGACCCCCTTCAATTTTATATAAGTGTTCGCGACGAAAGGATTGCTCGTTCAAGGCTTCAAGCTATTGTTTCATCAAGTCTACGTTCTGTTTTAGGTGGTGAAGAATTCGTTACGGTAGTAAGAGATGACAGAGATGAATTGATGGCTCGGATTAGTGAAATAGTAAATGATCAAGCAAGAGATTTAGGTATAAACATAATTGATGTTAGAATTAAGAGAGCAGATTTACCTGATGCAAACAGCCAAGCTATATACAGAAGGATGCAGACTGAGAGACAACAAGAAGCTGCAGAATTCAGAGCTAAAGGTCAAGAAATATCACGAGGCATTCGTGCCGAAGCAGAAAAAAGAGTTACAGTTTTGTTAGCTGAAGCTACAAGAGATGCGGAAATAATTAGAGGTACAGGTGATGCATGCAGAAATAGAATTTTTGCATCCGCTTATGGACTTGATCCAGACTTTTTTGCTTTTTATAGATCAATGAAATCTTACGAGGAGTCTCTTGGCTCTGAAACCACTATAGTTTTGTCGCCTGATAGTGAATTCTTTAAGTATTTAAATGATCCAAATGCTATATCTAATGAAGATTCAGATATAACAAAATTAACTAAAGAGAATATAGAATTAATTAAAATTATACAAAGTAATGATAGGTTGAGTGACAAACTGTGCCCTGAACTTGTAAAATTGGATTAAAATGACTCGAATATTTCCTTATTTTTCTTTTACAGCTATAATCTTATTCTTATCATTCGATTTATACTCTATTGATTTACCTGATTTTACGGAACTTGCAGAGACACATTCACCAACAGTAGTAAATATTTTGTCAGAAAAAGAATTTACTGAAGATGAAAGTGACGACAATTCAAGAGAAAATTCACCTTTTTTTTTCGAAGATCCTTTTAGAGATTTTTTTGAGAGAAGACCGAATAAAAAAAATAGAAGACCTCAAAGATCAGGAGGTTCAGGATTTATCATTTCAGATGATGGCTATATTGTAACTAATAACCATGTTGTAGAGGGTGCAACAACTGTAAAAGTCACTTTAAATAATGATGAAACCTTTATTGCTGATATTATTGGTTTAGACTCAAGAATGGACTTGGCACTACTAAAAATAGATGCAAAGAAGAAACTTCCTTTCATTAAGTTTGGTGATAGTAAGAAATCAAAGGTCGGCGAGTGGGTTATTGCTATAGGTAATCCTTTGGGTCTTGGTGGTAGTGTTACTGCAGGAATAATATCTGCTGTTGGAAGAGATATTCGTTCAGGTCCATATGATAGCTTTATTCAAACTGACGCTCCTATAAATAAAGGAAACTCTGGTGGACCTCTTATTAATCTTGATGGTGAGGTTATTGGTGTAAATACTATGATTTTCTCTCAAACTGGAGGTTCAATAGGTATAGGTTTCTCAATACCATCTGAGTTAGTAGAGCCTGTTATTGACCAATTAAAAGAATTTGGTGAAACTCGAAGAGGTTGGCTTGGTGTTGTTATTCAAGATGTTACAGAAGATGTAGCAAAAGATATGGATTTAAATGAGGAAAGGGGGGCTCTTGTACAAGATGTGGTTAAAGGTGGACCTGCAGATGAGGCTGGTATTGAGACCGGCGATGTAATTATAAAATTTGGCGATAAAGTTATCAATAAAATGAGAGAGTTAACGACACATGTAGCAAATACAAAAATTGGAAAAAAAGTAAAAGTTGAATTAATTCGTCTTGGGAAAAATAAAACCTTAACAGTAAAACTTGGAAGACTTGAAGGTAATGAAGAGTCTTTTCTTAAAGGTCAAATTGATGATGAAACTAAAAAGATTTTGGGTCTAGGTTTTGGTGAACTTACTCCCGAACTACGAAGAAAAGAAAATATACCATCAAATATTGTTGGTGTTGCTGTTATTGATGTAGATGAAGAATCAGAAGCATTTGTTAAAAAGATTACAAAAGGCAGCGTGTTGATGAGTATTACTTACCAAAAAATCAATGGTAATATGTCATACCAATCAACCGTCAAGGTTGTTAATTCCGATCAAGCTTATAAGGTTTTATTAGAAAGAAAAGATGCAGGTGATGAAAGAATTCTATTAAGGGTTTGGAGACCCGAGTATAGAGTTTCCTCATTGGTTGCTCTATCCTTTAACAATAAAAAATCCGATTAATTATTAAATTGTATGAGAAATAAGTCCATCAACTAATTTTGGTTCAAACCAAGTTGATTTTGGTGGCATTACTTTGTTGGCATCTGCTACTTCAAATAGTGACTCTAAAGGTGTTGGAAATAAAGAAAAGGCTATATCGTAATTATCATTTTTAACTCTTTTTTCCAGCTCTTTGACTCCACGCGCTCCACCAACAAAATTTATTCTTTTATCTCTTCTTTCATCTTTAATTCCAAGCAAAGGAGATATAATTAAGTCATGTAGTATAGAAACATCAAGTGAGGCTACTGGATCATTTGTGAATAAAATTTGATCTTTTAAACTTAGTTTATGCCACTTATTATCTAAAAACATACCAAATTCTCTATTTTTAACTGGTTTATATGGCCTACTAACTTGTTTAATTACAAAATTTTTACCAATCTTTTTTATTAAATTAGCAAAACTAAGATTATTTAAACCTGATATTATCCTATTATAATCAAGAACATTCATTTCAGAATGTGGGAATGCAACAGAGAGGAAAAAATTGTGATTATTCGATTTCTTTTTAATTGCTTTGTCATTTATCTCTTTACAAACCCTAGATGCTGCTGCAGACCTATGATGGCCATCCGCAATATACAAACTACCTATACCATTTATTTCTGATTGAATAGTTTCTATAATTTTTTTGTTATTTATTATCCATATTTTATGCAGAGAATTATTTGGTCCAACAACATCATATATAGGGGGGCCTTTTTTATTTTCTTTTAAAATTTTTTTTATTTTATTGTTTTGTTTGTAAATTAGGAGTACTGGCCCTGTCTGAGCATTCATTTCTCTAATATTTGAAACTCGATCATCTTCTTTGATAGGAGTAGTAAATTCATGCTTTTTTATAATATTTTTATTATAAGCATCAATTGATGCAATACAGCCAAAACCTGTTTGCATTCTATTTTTGAGTGTTATTTCATAAATATAAATACATTCGTCTTTATCCTGGTATAAAACTTTATCATTAATAAATTTTTTAAGGTTTTCTGCTCCTTTTTTATAAACACTCTCATCATTAAAATTAGTACCTTTTTCAAGATCAATTTCAGGTTTTGAAATATGTAAAAAACTATATGGCTTACCTTTTGCAAGATGTTTTGCTTCGATAGAATTAAGAACATCGTATGGAGGAGCTACAACTTCGTTAGCTTTATCCCTAACTGGTCTTAATGCTTTAAATGGAAGTATTAGTGACATTTATTCTCTTAAATTATACATTTTATTTATTATCATATTTAAAGTTAAATTGTTTGTTATATTTATATATATTTTGTTATTTAGTTTATTATTAAAATCTTATGAAAAAAAAGATTATTCTTATATCGGGACCAACAGCATCAGGAAAATCATCTCTTGCAAGTTCATTAGCAAAAAAAATTGATGGTGAGATTATAAATACTGACTCAATTCAAATTTATAGAGATTTACAAATCTTAACAGCTAGACCACAACCAACAAAAAGTGATCCGATACATCACTTATATGGTTTTTTGAGCGGTGATAAACTATGGTCTGTTGGAAAATGGATTTGCGAAGCTAAAAAAATTTCTGACCAAATATTGAATAAAAAGAAAATACCAATTCTAGTTGGTGGTACAGGTTTATATTTTAAAGCAATAACAGATGGATTATCACCAATACCTGAAATTCAAATATCAGTAAGAAAAAAACTTATAGAAAAATTAAACAAAATTGGAATTGAAAAAATTTATGAAGAATTAAAAAAAATAGATAAAACAGCCTATAATGTTATAAACAAAAATGATCAACAACGAATTTTAAGGGCCATCGAAGTTTTTCAGGGTACTGGAGTAAAAATATCCGATTATTGGAAAAAGGATAGAATAAAAGTTTTTGATGATAATTTTATGAAAATTAAATTAAGTAGTGAAAGAGAAATATTGTATAAAAATTGTGATGATAGATGCGAGAAAATGTTCTTGAGAGGTGCTATTGAAGAGGTAATTTTTTTAAATCAAAAAAAATATAATGACTCAGCGCCAATATTTAATGCGATTGGAGTAAGAGAAATAAATGATTTTCTTTTAAAAAAAGTTAACATTGAAGAAGCTAAAAGATTAATTAAATATAGAACACACCAGTATGCAAAAAGACAAATTACATGGATAAATAATCAAATGGTCTCCTGGAAAAGTTTTTCAACGCAAGAATCAGATAAAATAATACAGTATTTTATTAAAAAATTATAAAACTGTTGACCTTTTTGTATTATTAATTTAATTTCTTTTTATTTTTTATGGAAAATATTATGACTAAATTGACTGGAGCTGAGGTGATACTTAAGGTTTTTAAAGATCATTCTGTTGATCATATATTTGGTTATCCTGGCGGTGCGGTTTTACCTCTTTATGATGAAATTTTTAAAAGCAATGTCTCTCCTCAGCATATATTAGTTAGACATGAGCAGGGTGCAGCTCATGCAGCTGAGGGATATGCAAGATCAACGGGAAAGCCCGGAGTTTTAATAGTAACATCTGGTCCTGGGGCTACTAATGCAGTAACAGGCCTCACTGATGCTATGATGGACTCAATTCCTTTAGTTTGTATTTCTGGTCAAGTTCCTACTCATTTAATTGGCACTGATGCCTTTCAAGAAGCAGATACTGTTGGCATTACAAGACCTTGTACCAAACACAATTGGTTGGTTAAAGATCCGGATGATCTATGTCGTATATTACATGAAGCTTTTTATGTTGCTACAACTGGAAGACCAGGCCCAGTGGTGGTTGATATACCAAAAGATATTCAGTTTGCAGATGCTAATTATTTTCCACCTAATGAAGTTAAATTGGAAAACTATAATCCTCAGATTAAACCAAACATGAAGTTTATTGATGATGCAATTGATTTAATGGCTAAAGCTAAGAGACCTATATTTTATACTGGTGGTGGTCTAATTAACTCTGGCCCTGAAGCTAGCCATTTATTGAAAGAATTAGTTCTTCTTACTGGTTTTCCAATTACAAGTACTCTTATGGGATTAGGCGCGTTTCCTTCAAATGAGGAAAATTGGCTTGGGATGTTAGGTATGCATGGAACTTATGAAGCAAATTTAGCTATGAATGAATGTGATCTTTTAATTAACATAGGAGCTAGATTTGATGATAGGGTGACTGGAAGGTTAGACGCATTTTCACCAAATTCAAAGAAGATTCACATTGATATAGATCCCTCCTCAATGAATAAAACTGTACCTATTGATGTAGGTATTGTTGGTGATTGCGCACACGCAATCGAAGGAATTTTATTAAAATGGAAGTCAAAAGGTTTAAAAGTTAATATTGCTAGTTGGTTGGAAAAAATTGAGAGTTGGAGAAATAAAAAGTCTTTGGATTATAAAAACTCAAATGAAATTATTAAACCACAATATGCTATTGAAAGGTTATATGAACTTACCAAAGATAAAGATACTTATATAACAACTGAGGTTGGACAACATCAAATGTGGGCAGCTCAATATTACAAATTTGATAAGCCAAATAGATGGATGACCTCTGGTGGTCTTGGGACCATGGGATATGGTTTACCAGCAGCAATAGGTGTTCAAGTTGCTTATCCTGATAGCTTGGTTGTAGATATTGCAGGCGAAGCCTCAATTTTAATGAATATTCAAGAAATTTCGACAGCAGTACAACATAAACTCCCTGTAAAAATATTTATACTAAATAATCAGTACATGGGTATGGTTCGCCAGTGGCAGGAGTTACTACATGGAAGTAGGTATTCTCACTCATACACTGACTCATTACCTGATTTTGTAAAACTTGCTGAAGCCTATGGATGTCTGGGTTTAAGAGCAATTAGACCAGATGAACTTGACTCAAAAATAAAAGAAATGACAAATTATGACGGTCCAGTAATCTTTGATTGTGTAGTTGATGAAAATGAAAATTGTTATCCGATGATACCTTCTGGTGCAGCGCATAATGAGATGTTGCTTGGGGAAAGCGATGAAAATCCTGAAGTTACTGATGAGGGAAAGGTCTTGATTTAAAATGATAAAATTAAAAAAAGAAAATCAAGAATCACATACCATATCGATAAAACTAAGTAACGAGTCAGGCGCACTAGCAAGAGTAATAGGATTATTTTCTGGAAGAGGTTATAATATTGAAAGTCTAAATGTAGCTGAAATTGACGAGGATAGTCACAAATCAAGAATAACAATTGTTACAAATGGAAGTTTAATGACTATTAATCAAATTAAGCACCAACTTGATAGATTAGTGCCTGTTGACTCAGTTGAAGATTTAACAACGGATGGCCCATCAATTGAGAGAGAAATGGCTTTAATAAAAGTTGAATGCGATGGACACAACAGGGAAGAAGTTATAAGACTTTCAGAAACTTATAGAGCAAAGATTGTTGACACAACAAAAGACTCTTTTGTTTTTGAGCTTACAGGGGCTATTGATAAGATTAATTCGTTTATTGAATTAATGCGTCCTCTGGGGTTAGCAGATATATCAAGAACTGGATTAGCTGCAATATCTAGAGGTAAGAGTAAATAGTTATTTAAAGGAGAACAGAATGAAAGTTTATTATGATAGTGATACAAATGAAGATCTTATAAAGGACTATAAAATAGCTATCATTGGGTATGGTAGTCAAGGTCATGCCCATGCATTGAACTTAAGAGACAGTGGAGTAAAAAATATTTGTATTGCATTGCGTAATGACTCAAGTTCAATTAAAAAGGCTCAAAATGCTGGTTTTGCAGTGAAAACGGTTGCTGAGGCAGCTAAATGGGCTGACATTATGATGATGGTGACGCCAGATGAATT
>Ga0310343_10001285_pt1 | contig 12705 bp, 11 predicted proteins | sample HC15DNA2025_MG_FD_203519 | JGI IMG/M metagenome (GOLD analysis project Ga0310343, IMG submission 203519) | Marine microbial communities from station ALOHA, North Pacific Subtropical Gyre - HC15-DNA-20-25_MG | ecosystem: Environmental > Aquatic > Marine > Oceanic | place: Pacific Ocean: North... | reverse complement strand
TGCACTCCTGGCGATCGATCTCGTCGCCGTCTTACTGCTGGCCTTCGGGCTGTATTTCCCGCGCTACCAGCGGCGCGACATGGTCGTGGCTCTGCTGGGCATCAACATCGGTGTGATGGCGGTGGCTACCGCACTTGCCAACGCCGAGGTCAGCGCCGGTGTCGGTCTTGGCCTCTTCGGCGTGTTGTCGATCATCCGGATCCGCTCCGAGGAGCTCACCCAGCCCGAGGTGGTCTTCTACTTCGCTGCGATCGCCATGGGGGTCCTCGGTGGCATTCCCATCGAGCCGGCCTGGTACACCCCGGCCTTGATGACCGCACTGCTCGTGGCCCTCTTCATCGGTGACCATCCGGCGCTGTTTCGCGGATTTGAGCAGCATCGGATGACGCTCAACGAGGTCTACACCGACCGGGCGGCGCTCGAGACCCGGCTGAGCACCGAACTCGGCAGTTCGGTCAAGCGGATCGAGATCAAGAAGGTCGATCAGGTCCGCGGTACCACCACCGTGGACGTCCGCTACCGGCGTGGCTGATCGCCGTCGGCGGGGCCGGGTGCTGCTGCTCGCCGTCGCCCTCACCGCCGTTGCGTGCTCGTCCGACGAGGCGCCCGCAGACTCGTCAGCCGACACCGAACCGGTCGTCGCCCCGCCCGAGATCGACGACAAGCCGACACCGTCGGCGTCGCCCTTCGCTGAACGCAGCATCGACGAACTGTTCGACCCTGCGACACTCCACACGTTCGAGTTCGCCGTCGCGGAGAGCGACCTGCAGTTCCTCGACAGCGACCCCACGGCGGAGGAATACGTCCCCGCCACGATGACCTTCGATGGCGAGACGATCGACGTCGGCCTCCGCTACAAGGGATCGATCGGCGCGTTTGTGGGATGCGTCGATGGCCCCAACCTTTTCGACCCGAGTGGCGCGAAGAGCTGCACGAAACTGTCGATGAAGGTGAAGATCAACTGGAACGACGGCGACGACGAGTTCTTTGGGGTGCGCAAACTCCAACTCCACTCGATGAATCTCGATCCGTCACAGCTCCGTGAACGGGTCGGCTACTACCTGCTGCGAGAGATGGGTGTCGCTGCTCCTCGATCGACCCACGCCCGAGTGGTCGTCAACGACGAGTTCGTCGGGTTGTTCGCGCTCATCGAGAACATCGATGGCCGCTTCACTCGGGCCAACTTCAACGACGGCACCGGCAACCTCTACAAGGAGGTCTGGCCCTTCACGGCGTCGGGAACCCTGACCGATGAGGCGGTCTACCTCGACAGCCTGCGGACCAACGAGGGAGACGAGGGGGTCAATGCGTCCCTGATCCGATCGTTCGCCGAGGAGCTGTTGGCCTCGGACGATCCTGCGTCGGTCGTGCGCCAGTACATGGACGTCGAGCAGCTGATGAGCCAACTCGCTGTCGACCGCACCATCCGTCACGATGACGGCCCCTTCCACTGGTACTGCGACGACGGCACCGTTGACCGCTGCGGCAACCACAACTTCTTCTTCTACGAGGACCCGTCCGCTGGGTCGATTACCATGATTCCCTGGGATCTCGACAACGCCTTCTCGAACATCCTCGGCAATGGCAACCCGGTGACCCCGATCCCGGACGGGCTTGGCGATATCACGGCCGACTGTGAGGTTTTCACCTACGGCGGGTTCGGCCTAACCCAGCGGTCGGCGTCGTGTGACCCGCTGTTCGCCGCCTGGGCTTCGATGGAGGACGACTATCTCGCCGCCATTCAACAGCTCCACGAGGGGCCGCTGCGAGCCGACCATCTCGACCCGTTGATCGACGCGTGGATTGCGCAGATCACCGCCGCCACCGTGGAGGCAGCGGAGACCCACGACGATGCCCTCGACCCCAGGGACTGGGAAATGGCGCAGACCGAGTTCAGAAGGGCACTGGACTACGCCCGGTATTTCCCGATCGGCGGCTGAGCCCGACAGAAGCCAAAGGCGTTCGAGTACCCCGACGTGACGGGTCGCCGGTTCAGCGTTTGCGCAGGGTGTCGAGCACAGGGCGGCAAAAGAGAGTGTAGGAGTCGGCCATCGCCGGCTCGCGATGGTCTTCCTGTCCCTTCATGCGGCGGGGGTCGGCAACGACCTCCATGAACTGGCGTCTGCTCGGGAACTCGTTGAAACGGACCTGATCCCAGGTTCGGCCATCACCAACGATCGTCCCTTCGGCCTCGAACCACCCGGCGATCCGCGCGCCGTGTTCCTGTGCAACGTCGAAGGCCGCATCGTGGTAGCCCTCCATCCGCTCGCGGCCGCCCTCGTTCCACTTGATGACGTGGAGGACGTGCAGGACGCCATCCTCGTCGTTGGGAGGATGCTCGACGTCGTCCCAGGAGCTGCTTTCCTTCTCCAGCTTGCTCGTGTCGATCTCCATCGGCTGGCAGCCGATCACGAAGGTCATATCCATACCGGCTTCCTTGTGGACGTGCTTGTCCTGGAAATCCGAGCGCTGCTGCATCTCGATGAACGAGCGGCGAGTCGGGTACTTCACGATCGCGACGCGGTCCCACTGTGTTCCGTCGCCGAGTGGCGTGGCGTCGACCTCAGCGACATAGACGATCTCGGCACCGACCGCCTTGAGCGGGCCGGTTGGGGTGTACTCGTCATCGGCGTCGCGTCCGGATCGTCCGCTGTCGGCGCCATCGCCGTAGTCGGCGACCTCCTTGTACTTCATGAGGTTGACCATCCAGACCGGGCCATCTTCAGCTGGGTCGGTGGTGGCGAGCTTGTGCCCGTATTCGTGATCGATCGTGCCGTAGCTGGGCATGGCTGCTCCTCAACAAAGGTTTTGTCAGTGCGACTGCCACATCTTGCCAAGGGCTCGTCGATCAGCGCAACTTCTTGGTCTTCTCCGGTGGCGACGCGATGAACGGCAGCGTCGTACGTTCGGCGCTGCGTACCCCCTCGACCGTCTCGACGGTAAGCACGGTGTCGTTGGCATCGAAGGGAACATCGATCATGGCGAAGGCGATGTTGCGATCAAGGCGGGGCGAATGCACGGCGTTCGTGACAAAGCCGACCTTCGTGCTGGCGCTCGTCACGGGCCAGCGGTGCTCGTTGTTCTTCTGCAGGGCAGGGCCGTCGAGGAAGAGGCCGATCAGGCGCCGACGAACACCTTCATCGCGCACCTTCTCGAGCGCGGCCTTGCCGAGGAATTCGGTGTCCCACGCGATGAGTCGATCGAGTCCGAGTTCGAGTGGATTCTCGTCAGGGGTGATGTCGGACGCATAGTCGAGTACGCCGCCTTCGATGCGACGAATGCGGTTGGGTGAGCCGGGCGAGATGCCGTACGGCTTGCCGGCCGTCATCAGGATCTCCCAGAGTTCGCCACCTCGCGCTTCGCCGAGGAGATAGACCTCGTATCCGAGCTCGGAGCTGTAGCCGGTGCGCGAGATGACGACATCGATGCCGTCGACCGAGCTGCGCATCCACCGGTAGTAACGAAGGTCGAGGATCTCCTCGCCGAAGACGTCGACCATGATCTCGGCCGACCTCGGCCCCTGCAGCTGCATCGGATACACGTGCGGGGTGGTGATCTCGACCTCGTGGCCGGCGAACGCCGAGACACCCTTGGCCCAGAGGTACATGTCGGAATCGGCGGTCGACAGCCAGAACCGGTCTTCGGCGAGTCGCAGCATGACCGGGTCGTTGAGCACACCGCCGTCCTGGTTGGTGAGGAAGACGTAGGCGCAGCGACCGGGCTCGATGGTCGTGATGTCGCGCGGTGTGAGCAGCTGCATGAACGCCTCGGCGTTGGGGCCGGCGATCTCCACGCATTTCTGCACGCCGACATCCCACAGCGATGCCCGCTCCAGCACGTTCCAGTATTCGTTGACCGGTGAGTCGTAGCCGACTGGCATCCACATCCCGTTGTACGGATGGAACTCGGTGGCGCCGTACTCGACGGCCTTTTCGAAGAACGGCGACTTCTTGATGCGCGGGTTGAGACCGTGAGCCTTCATGGCGTGAGCCTACGGCTGGGGTTGAGCCGGCGTCGGCCGACAACCTTCAGCGGTGACGCTTCAGCTGACGGGCTTGCGTCCGAGCACGACGGTGGTGCGGCTGTGATCCTTGCTCACGGCGGCACGGGCGACGGAATCCATCGCCTCCTCGCCGTGACCAAGCACGCATTCCGGGTCGGGGCCGTCGAGCGGGATGCCCGTGAAGAACTTGGCCGCCATACAGCCGCCCTGGCACGCATCGAAGTGGCCACAGCTGGCGCACGCGCCCGCCGACTGCGGTTCGCGCAGTTCGGTGAACAGGTCGCTGTCCTGCCACACCTTCTGGAAGCCGCCTTCGTCGCGCACGGAACCAGCGAGGAACTCGTCGTGCAGCACGAACGGACAGGCGTAGACGTCGCCCACCGGATCGATCAGGCACACGACACGGCCGGCGCCGCAGAGGTTGAGGCCGGGCAGCGCCTCACCGAGCGCCGAGAGATGGAAGAACGAATCGCCGGTGAGGACGTCGGGGTGGTCCATGAGCCAGTGGTAGAGCTCACGTTGCTGCTGGTCGCTGGGATGGAGCGCTTCCCAGGAGTCGGCGCCACGGCCCGACGGGCGAAAGCGGGTCAGTCGGAGCTGGGCGCCGTAGTGGTCGGCCATCGCCTTGAACTCGTCGACCTGCGGGATGTTGTGGCGGGTCATCACCACCGAGATCTTGAAACCCTCGAACCCGGCGGCCTGGAGGTGCTCCATCGCCCGAACAGCCGTGGCGAACGAACCCGCCCCGCGGACATGGTCGTTGGTCTCGGCGTCGGCGCCGTCGATCGAGATCTGCACATCGACGTAGTCCGATTCGGCGAGTTGCTCCGCCACCTCGGCATCGATGCCAGAACCGTTGGTGGAGAACTTCACACCAACGCCGTGGTCGACGGCGTAGCGGACGAGATGCCAGAAGTCCTTGCGAATCGTGGGTTCGCCGCCACCGATGTTGATGTAGAAGACCTGCATCCGTTGCAGTTCGTCGATGACGGCCTCGCACTCCTCGGTCGTGAGTTCGCGAGGGTCACGGCGACCCGACGACGAAAGGCAGTGCACGCACTGCAGGTTGCAGGCGTAGGTGAGTTCCCACGTGAGACAGATCGGAGCATCGAGCCCCCGCTTCATCTGTTCGGCAAGACCGGACTGCTTCACCGGCGACAAGACAAGGTTGTCGGGGCGAGGCTCTTCGATCAGGGTCATGCGGCAGCCCCTTCGTGCGCATCATGCGCGTCGGGGACGAGGAAGTCAGAGGCGGCGAGCGAGGCAAGGGCTCGTTCGAAGCTGGGCCAGCGACGAGGATCGATCCTGGCGGCGTCGAAGGCGGCCTGCACGGAGTCGTGGTCGGCGAGCGACTCGACGAGCGTGACGAGTTCCTTGGCCCGCAGGAAGTTCAGACGTCGATTGCCGTAGTGGTACGCGAGTGCCCCGAAGGGTTCGGGGCGCAGCGCCACCTGCTCGTGCAGGCGGTACGCCCGATCGGCGTCGAAAGCAGCAGCGGTCACGAACGCCGGATCAGTAGACGCCGCACATGCCGTCGATGGAGATCTCCTCGACGAGCAGTTCTTCCTCGACGAGTTCCGTATCGTCGCCCGCCGGAGCCTCGACGGCGTCAGTGTCGGTTGCGTCGATGAGCTCGGTCGGCTCCATAGGTCCTCCTCAAGGTGGTGCGTCGCCCACTGTAGGCGGCGAACCTGGCGAGCGGCGATTCGCCTACGCGGTCGGGACGCCTTTCTGGACAAGCTCAGCAAAGCGGCGCGGGGCGTTGGCGATCATCGACATCGCGATGCTGCGTTTCGGAAGTCGGACGTGGCTGCGTTCCTTCTCGATTGCGGTGGCGATCGCCGACGCGACCTCGTCGACCGCCATGATGCGGGCGAGTCCGAGGCGCTTGTAGCGATCGAAGCTGGCCTTCACGAAGTCGTTGCTGCGCAGATCATCGAGCATGTCGGTCTGCACGAACCCAATCTCCACCACCGTCACCCCCACGCCGGTTCCGGCGAGTTCGGTCTTGAGGGAGCGAGAGAACGACGAGAGCCCGGCCTTCGACGCCGAATAGGTCGCCCAACCCGGCGAACTCACGACCGACGCCATGGAGGAGATGTTGACGATGCGCCCACTCCCCCGTTCGAGCATGTGGGGTAGGACATGGCGGGCGAGCGTGATCGGCACCTCGAGGTTGACGCCGATCACGGCGCGGAGGTCGTCGGGATCCTGCTCAGCGACCTGACCGACGATCTCGATGCCGGCGTTGTTGATGAGGACGTCGATCGGTCCGTGGGTTAAGGCCTCGTCGATGACACGGTCGGCCACGGCAGGGTCGTTGAGATCGCCGACGACCGGGATCATGTCGAGTTCCTCGACAGCGGCGGCCATCGACGCCTCACTGCGGGCCGTCCCGATGATCATCGCGCCCTGTGCATGGAGCGTGCGGGCGATCTCCAGACCGATGCCTCGAGACGCACCGGTGATCAGAACACGAGCAGCAGACAGATCCATCCGCCGACGGTAGCGTTCGCGCCCGATGGGAGACACCGCAACAACCCGTTGGCAGGTCACGCCCGATCTTCCGCTGCGACCGGCTGCCTTCTACCGCACGCTGAACCCGGTCGAGATCGGCATGCATCTGATGCGCACGTGGTCGCCTCTGGGCACGCGGGCGTTCATGTTGATCGTCGCGTGGGGGATCTGGGAGTTCGCTGCACCCGATCTCGCCAAGGCCGAATCGTTCGCCGTTGGCTGGATGGCGCAGATCTGGATTCGCAACATCGTTCTCGTCGCCGTCATCGCCGGCGCACTGCACTGGTGGCTGTGGATGCGGATGGCGCAGCAGGACCTCCGCTACGACTCCCGGCCGATGGGCAAGAACAAGCGCCTCTTCCTCTTCGACGATCAGGCGAAGGACAACCTCGCCTTGACCCTCGTGTCGGCGATGCTCATCGGCACGCTGTGGGAGTCGGTCGGCTGGTGGGCCTACGCCAACGACATCGCCCCGATGATCACCTGGGGCGACAACCCGATCTGGTTCGTCCTGCTCTTCCTGATCGTTCCGGTGTGGTCGATTGCGTACTTCTCGGTGACGCACTGGCTGCTCCACCGTGGCCCCGTCTACACCCACGTGCACTCGTGGCACCACAAGAACGTCAACGTCGGGCCGTGGTCAGGCCTTGCGATGCACCCACTCGAACACGTCGTCCTCTATGCGGATGTGCTGCTGTTCCTGGTGCTGCCGGCACATCCGGTGCACTTCCTGTTCGCGATGATGCATCACTCCCTTGGCGCGCCCATGAGCCACACCGGTCACGACGCGCTGCGGCTCCCCGGTGGCTACCGCTTCGAGTTGGGAGACTTCTTCCACCAACTTCACCACCGCTTCATCGAGTGCAACTACGGCGGGCCGGAGTCACCGCTCGATACCGCGATCAACGCCTGGCACGACGGCACCGAAGAGGGCGAACAGGCCACGGCTGCCCGTCGACGGCGGCTGTCGGCGGCGAAGCGAGCTCGCTGAGCCTGCGCTACGTGGCGTCGAAAATGACGTCGTCGAAGAGAGAGAACCTGCGCATCAGGCTCCTCGCCCCTGCACCGCTCCGCATTCACCCGGAGCGCAAGCCGGGTTTACACTCTCCCGATGGCGGCCGAGTCTCTCCATCCCGTGCAACGTCCGGGACGCCACGTCGAACTCGTTCTACGCTTTCCGAGCCTGTCGGAGGCGCTCGTCGCGCTCGCCGACGACCCGTCGATCATTCCGGTCGCCGGCGGCACCGACCTCCTGCTCGACTTGCACCGTGGCGGCCCTGGCGAGCCGGTGACGCTTCTCGATCTGACCCCGATCCGTGAACTGCGAGGGATCACCATCGCCGACGGCATCGTCCGGCTCGGTGCACTCACGACCCACAACGACGTCGCCGGGCACCCGGAGCTTCCGGTGGTTGCGCTCCCGCTCGCCCAGGCCTGCCTGGAGATCGGGTCGCCGCAGCTTCGCAACCGGGCCACGATCGCCGGCAACATCGCCACCGCAAGCCCGGCCAACGACACGATTTCGGCGCTGCTTGCGCTCGACGCGATGGTCGTCATCGCAAGCAACGGCGCCGAACGGACGGTGCGTCTCGACGACTTCTTCACCGGCTTCCGTTCGACCGTCCTGCAACCGGGAGAGCTCATCACGGCGATCGAGTTCCCGACACTCGGCGACTCCGAGTCGGGGATCTGGGCCAAGCTCGGCAACCGCGCCGCCCAGGCCATCTCGGTCGTTCATCTCGGGATCGTCGTCGACCGCGCCGACGACGGCGTCGTGCGTGACGCTCGCATCGCGATCGGTTCGGTCGCCGCTCGCGTCGAGGTGCTCCACGACGCCGCAGCGGCGCTCATCGGTCGAGCGCTCGACGACACGTCGATCGCTGCGTGCGCCGAGGTCGCGGCCGCAGCCGTAGCTCCGCTCGACGATGTACGCGCGACCGCCGCCTACCGCTCTGCACTCATCCCGACCCTTGTCCGTCGGTCGCTCGACGCCATTCGCACCGGTGCCACCGACCATCAGTGGCCGGGCCGGGTGCCGTGCCTGGTCGGCGATATGCCGCCCGGCACCAGCGAGCGGCGGGCAGTCGACGACAACTCCGAGATCCAGGTGATGCTCAACGGCGCGCCGGCGAGTGGCCGGAACGCCGCCTCGGCGACCCTGCTCGACTGGTTGCGCGACGAGGCCGGGCTGACAGGAACCAAGGAGGGGTGCGCCGAGGGCGAGTGCGGTGCCTGCACCGTGCAGCTCGATGGTGATGCCGTCATGGCGTGCCTCGTACCGGCCGCTCAGGTCGACGGCCACAGCGTCGCAACGGTCGAGAGCATGGCCGACCCCGATGGCACGCCGCACGCGATCCAGCAGGCGTTCGTCGACGAATTCGCGGTGCAGTGCGGGTTCTGTATCCCCGGCTTCATCGTGGCGTCGGCCAGCCTCCTGGGCGAGATCCACGACCCGACCAACGACGACATCCGGCTCGGGCTCTCCGGCAACCTGTGCCGTTGCACTGGCTATTACCCGATCATGCAGGCGGTCCGCCGGGCCAGTGTCGTGCCGGTCGAACTCGACGAGAGCGTGTTCGGATGAGCGTCGGTCAGTCCCCGCTCCGCCACGACGCCGCCGCCAAGACCGACGGGTCGATCGAATACGCAGGAGATGCCGTTCCGGCCGGAGCACTGCACGCCGTTGTCGTCTTCTCGGGCCGGGCTCACGCCCGGATGCTGTCGATGTCGACCGATGCAGCGCGTGCGGTGCCCGGCGTCGTCGACATCATCACCGCCGCCGACGCGCCCGTGAACGAGTACGGCCTCACGATGCGCGACCAGCCTGCGCTCGTGGGGGTCGACCACACGGATGCAGCCGCCGTCGACGCTGCGGTCAGCCGCTGGGAAGCGGATCAGATCGCCGTCGTGATCGCCGAGACGCGCACCGCCGCCACCGCCGGCGCCGCCGCGATCGAGGTCGAGTGGGAGGACCTTCCGCTCGTCGACAACATCGACGCCGCGCTCGCTCCCGGGGCCCCGCTGGTCCACCCCGAGAACGGGCTCGACACCAACGCCTACCACCAACTTCGAATCCGCAAGGGCGATCCCGACTTCGGCTTCGCCTTGGCCTACGCCGTCGTCGACGAGGTGTACGAGGTTCCGCATCAGGAACACGCCTACCTTCAACCTGAGGCCGGCACCGCCTACATCGACGAGGAAGGTCGGGTCACGATCGAGATCGGTGGCCAGTGGACGTCGGAGGATCGCGAACAGGTCGCTCACGTTCTCGGGCTGCCCGAGGATCGGGTCCGGATCATCTACAAGGCGATCGGTGGCGCGTTCGGCGGCAAGGAGGACATGTCGATCCAGATCGCCCTTGGTCTGGCGGCGATGCGCCTCGCCGAACGCGGTGAGCACCGCCCGATCCACTGCCGGTGGTCACGGGAGGAGTCGATCGTCGGTCATCACAAGCGGCACCGGGGCCGTATCCGCATCCGCCTGGGGGCGACCCACGACGGCACGATCACGGCACTCGAGGCCGACGTCGACCTCGACGCCGGTGCGTACAACTACACGTCCAACAAGGTGCTTGGGAACGCCCATCTGTCGGTCGCCGGTGCGTACCGCATCCCGCATGCCCGTATCGACAGCCGGGCGATCTACACCACCACCGTGCCGGGCGGCGCCTTCCGTGGCTTCGGTGGGCCGCAGGGCCACTTTGCGATCGAGTCGGCGGTCAACCGGCTTGCCGCCGAACTCGGGATCGATCCGGTCGAGATGCGCCTTCGCAACGCCCTCGTCGACGGCGACGACGGCATCACCCAGACCGTCATGCCCGAGGGGGTGAGCATGCGCGAAGTCATCACGGCGTGCTCCCTGCAGGCCGAACTCGACGAGGCCCTCCCCGACCCTGCGCCCTTCTCCCCGATCGCGTCGCTGCCCTCGGCCACGACCTCGCTGCGCAAGGGACGAGGGTTCGCCGCCGGATTCAAGAACATCGGCTTCTCGTTCGGTTTCCCCGAACGCTGCGAGGCCGAGATCGTCCTGCACGGCGACCCCGATGACGAGGCTCCGACCAGTGCCGAACTCTTCCACGGTGGCGCCGAGGTCGGGCAGGGCGCTCATCTCGCCATGCGTCAGATGGCGTCCGAAGCCACGGGCGTCGCGCTCGATGACATCCACGGGCACTTCTCGGACACCGCCACCTCGGGCGACCCCGGCTCGGCATCTGCGAGTCGCCTGACGTTCATGGCCGGCAATTCGATCCTCGGTGCCGCCGAGGAGGCCGAGAAGGCGTGGCGCGAGGGCGATCGGCCTGCTCGTGGCTTCTTCCGGTACACGCCGCCGCCCACCGAGGCGCTCGATCCCGAGACCGGCGCCGGTGCGCCGAACTTCTGCTACGGCTACATGGCGCAGTGCATCGAGGTCACCGTCGATGTCGATACCGGCCACATCCGTGTCGACCGGGTCACGTCGACCCACGACGTCGGCAAGGCGATCAACCCCGCGCTTGTGCGCGGCCAGATCGAGGGGGCTGTCGTTCAGGCGCACGGCTACGCAATGAGCGAGGACCTCCAGCTCGCCGACGGCTTCATTACGAACCCTCGGTTCTCGGGGTATCTGATTCCCGGCATCGGCGACATTCCGCTGCAGGTCGACAGCCAGATTCTCGAGCTCGCCGATCCGCTCGGCCCGTTCGGTGCCCGCGGCGTCGCCGAGATGCCGTTCATCACGTATGCGCCGGCGCTCACTGCGGCGGTGTACGACGCCACCGGCGTGTGGTTCGACACGTTCCCGCTCACCCCGAGCCGGGTGCTCGCCGGGCTCCGGGCCGCCGAGGAGTAAGGCGGCGGTAACGCCTCTCTGGCGTCGACGCGTACTGTCGGCTCATGAGGGACGAACAGCACCAAGACGACGTGGTCACCGGCAGGGCGTGGGCGGACTTTTGCGATGCCTTGAAATCGGCCGGCGATCTCATCACGGCGAACAGCACCGATGATCTCGATCGCATCGAGGGTTTCCGCTATCTGAGCCGGCTGGCCCGCGGTGGACTCACGGCGTTCATCGAGAATGGCGACCGGGTTCGCCCCTTAATCCTGCCGATCCCGTTCAACCTGAAGATCGGTTGTGACAACCCCGACGCCGACTATCGCAATGTCGGGGTCGACCCTCGATACGACTACCGCATTACGGGCACGCGCGGCACGGTCAACTTCCTCAGCATCGGCGCGTATTCGGGCGGCTACGGAACGAACTCGGCGACACCGGGTGCACAGGGAAACATCACTGACAACGACCCGGACCACGACCGACCGATCGACATCATCGCCAGCGTCGAACCGCCGAAACTCGCACCCGGCCAGCAGTGGCTGGAGATGTCTCCGGCGACGACGGTGATCATCGTTCGGAACTTTTTTCTCGACCGGGAGCACGAACGATCGTCGGAGCTCGAGATCGAGTGCCTGAATCCGCCAACCGAGCACCCCGATGCGCTGTCGGCCGACGAGTTTGCCACCGGACTCGCAATGAGCGGCTTCTATGTCCACGGCATCGTGCAACGCTTCCTCGACTGGCTGGTGATGTTCCGCCAGAACCCGAACACGCTCGAGTTTCTGCCCCAAGACGACGGCCCGGGCGGCTGGGGCGACCCGAATCAACTTTTCCGTCACGGATGCTGGGATCTTCCCGAGGGCAAGGCCTTCCTCATCACCGTGCCGGCGATCGACACCTTCTACTGGAACTTCCAGCTCAACAACATGTGGGAGGAGTCGCTCGACTACCGACGCTTCCCCGTCACGGTCAACAAACACACTGCCCGCTACGAGGCCGACGGCACGGTCCGAATCGTCGTGAGCCGCACCGATCCGGGCTGGGGCAACTGGATCTCGACCGCCCACCACGATCACGGCACCTGGGGGCTGCGTTACAACCAGGTCGTCGAGGACATCCCGCCGACGATCGAACTCATCGACGTCTGAGCGTCATCGTCCCGGCCACTCGGGCGTTCGGCGCTCGAAGAACGCGGCGAGTCCTTCCTCGCGATCTTCGCTCGTGAGGATCGTGTTCAGCGCTACTTCGGTGGCGGACCAGCCGGCCGCATCGTCCGCCTCTGTGATTGCGTCGAGCGCCGTGAGCGTGGCGCGGATCGATGTCGGCGCATTGTGTTTGATCCGTTCAGCGAGCGTGATGGCCTCGGCGACGGT
>Ga0310343_10001282_pt1 | contig 12724 bp, 12 predicted proteins | sample HC15DNA2025_MG_FD_203519 | JGI IMG/M metagenome (GOLD analysis project Ga0310343, IMG submission 203519) | Marine microbial communities from station ALOHA, North Pacific Subtropical Gyre - HC15-DNA-20-25_MG | ecosystem: Environmental > Aquatic > Marine > Oceanic | place: Pacific Ocean: North... | reverse complement strand
CTATCTTTTATAAGCTAAAATAATACAATTGGAATGAAGCAACAAACACAACAAGAAAAATTAAAATCGATAGGCATTTCAATGCTTGCTTTAGGAATTTTTCCATTGATTTGGTTTTTATTTCAAGCAATTCTATTTAGAGAATTAACTGAATTAATTTCTAGAAACTTACTTGTTGTTTTTGCTCTAATAGTTGGTTCTACATTTGTTTTTATGCTTTTTTGGGGCATGGATAAAATTATTAAATTGTCACCAAAAGAAAATAGAGAATCTTTAGAAGCAAGAATGTTTGCTGGTCCTTCACTATTTATGATTTCCCTTTTTCTTTTTTATCCAGCTATAAGAACTTTTTATATAAGTTTTAAAGATAGATACAGTAATGATTTTGTTGGTATTGAAAATTATTTATGGGCATTTTCTGATCCCGAAATGTTGGTAACTATTAGGAATCAAGTAATTTGGTTGGTTTTTGTTGTATTCTTTGTTTTATTAATTGGTTTAGTTGTAGGTTGGTTATCAGATAGATTAAATAAAGGTGAAGCATTTTTTAAGTCAATAGTTTTTATGCCCATGGCTATATCAGCTGTTGGAGCTAGCGCGATATTTAAATTTATTTACGAGTACAGACCACCTCCATTAACTCAAATTGGAATCATAAATGGAATTAGAGTCTCTGTTGATCGCCTTGGTACAAAATGTATGAACAACAGAATAATTGATGGGGTTTTTAATGGTTTTGATGATCCTAACTGCCTTAGGCCTATAGGCTGGCTGCAACAGAGAGATATGACCAACTTACCTTTTGCTGAAAACGTAAATCCTGATGGCTTTTTAGGCAGTATATTGATAAACCTTCCTGTAAACACAATGCTTCTTATGGTTATTATGATTTGGATGTTTACAGGTTTTGCTGCTGTCGTGTTTTCAGCAGGTATTAAAGCTATTCCTTCTGAAATAATGGAAGCTGGACAAATTGATGGTGCTTCTGAGTTAAGAGTTTTTAGATCTATTGTTATCCCATATATTAAAAGCACAATAATTGTTGTAGGTACATATATGGTAGTTACTGTTTTAAAAGCATTTGATATAATCTATGTTTCAACTAGAGGAGATTTAGAAACAAACTTACTAGCTGTGAAAATGTTGGATGAGTTTTCTAAGTATAGAAACTTTGGAAGATCTGCAACAGTTGCAGTTTTAATTTTTGTTTGTGTACTACCAATCATCGTTGGAACAGCGATTAGGGAAAGAGAAAATACACAATCATGACTCGAAATACGCAAAAATGGTATGATAAACCTTTTACAAAATTGATTTTAATTACTATTGCACTTACCTGGATATTTCCAGTTTTTGGTTTTGTATTAAGCTCATTTAGGCCAGGTGAAGCTATAAAAAGAGAATCATGGTGGGACGCAATATACACAGGAAAACTTTGGACAGAGCTTACTTTATCCAATTATTCTGAAATATTTTTTGCTGATAATTTAGATAGATCATTTTACAATTCATTTGCAGTAACAGTACCATCCACAATTATTCCAATCACAATTGCAGCTTTCGCAGCTTATGCTTTTGCATTTATGGAATTTAGAGGTAAAGAGGTATTGTTTTTGTTTGTTGTAGCCTCAATGATAATACCATTACAAATGTCTCTCATACCCCTTGTTCAACTATTTAAGAGTGGACTTGAAATATTTGGAATACCAATTATTCCGGCTCTAGACATTAATGGAACATTTGTTGCTACTTGGTTTGCTCATTCAGGTTTTGGATTACCATTGGCTACATTTTTGTTAAGAGACTTTATGATGAGTTTACCTAAAAGTGTTATTGAGTCGGCAAGAATTGATGGTGCAAGCAATATGACCACCTTTTTTAGACTAGTGTTGCCACTGTCAGTTGCAGGTATAGCTGCGTTCGCAACTTTTCAATTTTTGTGGGTTTATAATGATTTTCTTGTTGCCAATGTATTTTTAGGTGTTTATAAACCAGAAAATCTAGTTGTAACTTCTCACGTTTCTCAACTAGCTGTTGGTGCATATGGTGAGGCTTGGCATTTAAGGACTTCAGGTGCAATTATATCTATGATTGTTCCTTTAGCAGTATTCTTTAGCCTTCAAAGATTTTTCATAAGAGGTCTCATAGGGGGAGCAGTTAAGGGTTGAGACCCTTATTTTTTCTTCTTTTAATTTTTATAACTTCTTGTACAAACGTAGAGTCTAATTTGTATGAAATTGAGTCGATTGAGGGATCAGACACAATTAATACTCGAATATCTATTAATGTTGAGCAAAGTAGCAATGGTAATGTTTCTGTCACAATTCAAGCTTTTCCAAAAAAAGCAGATGAAATTAAAGACTACAAACTAATCTTTGATATGAAATTTAGGGAAGATTATGGCGGAGACTTTCTAGGAGTTTGTGTTGGTCCTTCTTGGGAGGGTTTTGGCCCAGGAGAGTTTTCAATTAACTTAAATAAAAACAATAATTTTAAAAACTCTATATCTGGCAAATACTTAAAAGATAATGATGATAGGTGTGATACATACCACTATTATGCTAGATCTTTTGAGGTCAAGACCATAGATCAATCTGTCATTTTAATAGGTGTTGCAACTGATTATGCAAAAGAATATCCAGATGCACCATATATTTGGAAGCAAAATAAAAATAATGAATTAGAAATTATTGGTACTAGTAACATAGAGAAATATAGTCTTAATTTTGAATTGAGTAAATAGTATGAAAATTGGTCTTGATTGGGGTGGAACAAAGCTAGAGGCTATAGCATTAGACCCAATAACTAATGAAGAACTAGCGAGAAATAGAATTGACTCACCTAAAGATGACTATCAAAAAATCTTAAATAGTGTTTGTAATTTAATAAGTGATACTGCTGGTCAAGAAAAAGAAATAACAGTAGGAATTGGGATGCCCGGATCTCTTCATCCAAAAACTGGGCTAGTTCAAGTTTCAAATACGAAAGCACTTGAAGGACAAGATGTTAAAAATGACTTAGAAAAAAAGTTGGGAATAAACGTAAGAATTGCAAATGATGCAGACTGCCTAGCGTTATCAGAATCTGTAGATGGTTCTGGAAAAAACTATCGTTCAGTTTTTGCAGTAATTATCGGCACTGGTGTTGGTGCTGGTTATGTCGTCGAAAAGCAATTAGTAGTTGGACCAAATAAATTAACTGGAGAATGGGGTCAGAACCCAATACCAGGGCCAATGGATAATTATGAAAAATCTGTAAAAAGACACTGTGGAAGAGTAGGTGCAATTGAGATATTTTTATCAGGACCAGGTTTAGAAAATTGGTATGAATATTTTACAGGAAATAAAAAAAGTTCTATAGAAGTTGTAGAACTTTTTAGAGAAGGTGAAAGCAAAGCTCTCGAAGTAATGGAAAAGTATTTTGAGAGAACAGCAAGATCCTTTAGTACGTTTGTAAATATTTTAGATCCAGATGTTATTGTGCTTGGTGGTGGCATGTCTGATATAGATGAACTATATGATGAAATTCCAAAAAAAATAATTCCGTATTTAGCTTCTGATATTTTTTTAACTCCTATTGTCAAAGCTAAACACGGTTCATCAAGTGGTGTCAGAGGTGCTGCATATTTATGGTGAGTAAAAATTTTATAATTTTATTTATCGTAATAACTGTCTCATTTTCATTATATGCTTATGAACCAACAGATGTAGTCATAGCTGGACCACAAATGACGGATCTAGAATATTTTTTAGATGAATTAAAAATCATTGAAGATATTACTGGCTTAAAAGTTCAATATAAAAGCTTCTCTGATATCGAGACATACCTTATAAAAAATGAGAATACAGATATTGATATTGCATTAATTCCTAATCCTCAAGGCGTAGTTAATCTTGGAGATCGTTCGATAATTAAGCCAATTGAAGAGATTGTATCTCCCAAAAAAATGAATAATTTTTATTCAGAACATCTTCAAAAAATTACAACTTCTGAAAATTCTCTCGAAAATTATGGTGCTTTCTTTAGATTGTTTCCTAATTCTATGATTTGGTACAGTGTTGAAAAATATAATGAGATTGGCTCTCCACAGTTTAATTCCTATGAAGACATATTGAATTTTACTGTGGAACATTCAAGAGAAAATAAAAATTTGTGGTGCCTTGATATTGAGAGTGGTGCTTCTACTGGATGGATAGCTACAAATTGGTTAGAAGATTTAATAATTAGTGAATATGGGTTAGAAACATATGACAAATGGAGTAATCAAAATATACTATCTTCTGATGGAAAAATACTAAATTCTTTAAATAATATCGGTAAATTAGTTTTTATAGAAAATGCTGTATACGGAACAAATAAAAGAATTGTAAGAAAAGAGTTTAGAAATAATTATAAAAATTTACTCAGTGAAGAGGTAGATTGTGTTTTCTCATGGGGTGGTCACTACGCAGATTTCTATATGCCTAAAGACAAGACTTTTGGCCAAGATTATAACTTTTTTAAATTTCCATCAACTATGAGTAAAACTTCAATTGTTGGTATTGGTGATATTTTGACTGTTTTAAATTATTCAAGTGAAACTGGAAAAGTATTTAATAAGCTGATTGATGAAGATTTTGGCAAACAATGGATGAATCAAGAAGATGCGTCATATGTTCCAGCCAACAAGCTCAATAAAAATTCTATTACAAACCCATTGACAAACAAAGAAGCAAAACTGGTAATGGCTTCTCTTTCCGAAAATTCATTCCGCTATGATGCTAGTGAATTAATGGAAAGAAAGATTGGAGCAGATGCACTCTGGTCGGCATTAAAAAATTATATTGATATGGGTAGGGAAAGAGCATACAGAGAGATTGAAGATATTACAGAAGAATTAGATACTAATTTTTAATTAAGTAATTGCTAGACCAGAATCGGGATCAAAGTAATGAAGCTTTGTAGGATCTAGTGCTAAGTTAATTTTCTGACCTTCTTTAACGGTAGAATTTGGATTGATTCTTGCAATAAATTTTGTTTCATTACCAAGAACTGAAATGTCCTCACCTTCGTCAGCTAATATCTCCTCAATTGCTTCTGTTTGAACTGGTTGTATATTTTTATAAAAATGAACATATGTGTCTGAACCTAACTGTTCAAGAAGAGACACTTCAATGCCAATCTGTTCACTAAACTCTTTATCGTTTGCGTATACAGAATCTTCAAATGCCTCAGGTCTAATTCCAACAACAATTTCTTTTCCATTATAAGCGGCCAAGGTTTCTGGAGCACTTACTACTTTAACTTCGTCATCACCAAATTTAATTTTCATTCCTTTTCCGGATTTTGTTGCAGTAGCATAAACAAAATTCATTGAAGGGCTTCCAATAAAGCCAGCAACAAATATGTTTTTTGGATACAAATAAATTTCCCTTGGTGTATCAATTTGTTGCAAAATGCCTTTTCTAATAACGGCAACCCGATCTCCCATAGTCATTGCTTCTACTTGATCATGTGTAACATACAAAGTTGTAGTTTCTAACTGGGTATGAAGCTGGCCTAGCTCAGCTCTCATTTGGACTCTTAATTTAGCATCTAAATTTGAAAGTGGTTCGTCCATTAAAAATGCCTGAGGATTTCTAACAATTGCTCTACCCATTGCAACTCTTTGTCTTTGACCACCCGATAAAGCTTTAGGTTTTCTTTCAAGTAATTCACCTATTTCTAAAGTTTTTGCAGCATCTTTTACTTTTTTATCAATTTCATCTTTTGGTAATTTACGTAATTTAAGTGAAAAAGCCATATTGTCATACACAGACATATGAGGATATAAAGCATAATTTTGGAAAACCATAGCAATATCTCTATCTTTAGGTGCGACTTCATTTACTATATTGTCAGCAATAGATATTTCTCCTTCAGTAATGTCTTCAAGCCCTGCAACCATTCTTAACAAAGTAGTTTTACCGCAACCAGATGGGCCAACTAATACTACAAACTCACCATCATTTATTTCAATATTGACATCTTCTAAAGCACGTGTACCGTTCGGATAAATCTTACCAACATTAGAAATATTTATTGCACCCATAATTTAAACCTTTTTAGTGTAGCTAAAATTTTTAAAATTTAAAACTAATTTACTCCTTATTATTATGTAATAAATCATTTTGAATTTAAAATGTTTATGTATGGTACAAGTTCCACTTACACGTGTTACTACACTAAAAGATATCAATCCTGAATCAATTTCAGATTCAAAGTATGTTGTTTATTGGATGATTTCCTTTAAAAGGGTTGGATACAACTTTGCTTTGCAACGAGCAGTTGAGTGGGCCAATCAGCTGTCTCAGCCACTATTGATTTTAGAACCATTAATACTTGATTACCCAATGTCGAGTATTCGTTTTCATAAGTTCACTCTTGAGGGAATGAAAGAAGTAGATGAACAGGTTTCAAATTCAAATGCTTATTATTATCCATTTGTTGAACAGTCTGCAAAAGAATCGGAGGGACTTTTAACAGAAATTTCAAAACAAGCCTCAGTAGTAATAACTGATGACTACCCAACCTATTTTGTGCCACAAATGACGGCAAAAGCATCTGGAGAAATCAATACAAGATATGAACTCGTTGACTCAAATGGTATTGTTCCCATAAGGCTCTCGGAAAAAGAGTATGTAAGAGCTCATGATTTTAGAAGGTATCTACATAAAAACTTAGAAGATTTTATTATCGAAACACCCTTGGAAAATCCGCTGGGTCTATTGAACAAACAATTTGATTCGTCATTGATAGAGGATATTCAAGATAAGTGGATTCCATATAGTTTTAAAAATCAAAATATTGATGATTTTTTAGAGAATTTAAATATAGATAAAACTGTTGAAATAAGTTCTATAAGAGGAGGGTACTCAAATGCTCTTAAACAACTAAATAAATTTATCGAAGTTGGGTATGAAGATTACGCACAATATAGAAGTGATCCTTCAAAAGAAGCAAGCAGCCAGCTTTCTCCGTATTTTCATTCTGGTCAAATATCTACTCATGAAGTATTTGATAAAGTATCTAAATTAGAGTCTTGGTCTCCAGAATCAATAAATCCAAAAATGGTTGGAAGAAGAGAAGGTTGGTGGGGAGGTTCTAACAATTTCGAAAGCTTTATGGATGAATTAATTACATGGAGAGAGCTTGGATACCATACGTGTGTTAGGCGTGCTAATTACAATCAGTACTCTAGTTTACCGGAATGGGCTATAAAAACTTTAGATGAACATTCTTCAGACGAAAGAGAATACATTTACTCTTTAGATGAATTAACTTACTCCCAAACTCATGACGAGATTTGGAATGCAGCTCAAAATCAATTAAGAACTCAAGGAGTAATACAAAATTATTTAAGAATGTTGTGGGGAAAAAAAATTCTTGAATGGACACCAAATCCACAAATTGCACTTTCTTATATGATCACACTTAATGATAGGTATTCATTAGACGGCAGAGATCCAAATTCGTATTCAGGAGTTTTTTGGATTCTTGGAAGATACGACAGAGCATGGGGGCCAGAGCGTAATATATTTGGGAAAATTAGATATATGACTTCTGATTCAACAGCAAGAAAGTTTAACTTAAAACCTTATTTAGAGCAATGGGGTAATGAGTCGTTGGACGTCCCTACTAGTATTTTGAAATAAAGTTACACCGATTTTAAAAAAAAATTTAAAAATACATTCACAAATGCACAAAATGAATAACATTATATTGTGATTAGATTCACAATGTAAAATTAAAAAAAAGGAGTAAGCTAAAATGGCTGAACTTACTTACAGACTCTTTATGGTTGCAACAGTGGGTATGCTCGCTGGTACAGTATTTTTACTAGCATCATCAAGAGAAGTAGATCCAAGACACAGAAGAGGAGTATATATCTCCGCTCTTGTGACAGGAATAGCTTGGTATCACTATAACAAAATGACTGGCTCATGGGCTGGTGGTGATTATGATACCGGCTTAAGATATGTCGACTGGATCCTAACAGTACCATTAATGTTTGTTGAGGTGCTTGCTGTGACATCTTCAGGTGCAGAATATAACGAAAAAGTTAGAAACTGGGGACTCGCTGCAACAGTAATGATCGGAGCAGGTTATTACGGTGAAACATCATCTGCAGGCAGTGACCAATACTGGGTAGGATTTGTAGTAGCTATGGCTGCATATGCATACTTGATGAGAAATCTTCAAGCAGAAGGTGCAGGACTTAAAGCTGCAGAAGCTGATCAGTTTGAGAAAATTAAAAATCTCATTCTTGTAGGTTGGATAATCTATCCACTAGGTTATTTAGCTCCAGTAGCAGGCGACTTTGATGCTATCAGAGAAGTACTTTACACAATTGCTGACATTATTAATAAAGTTGGTCTTGGTGTATTGGTACTTGGAATGGCAAGGATCAAGTCAGGAGAAAAAGTCTAAAACTTTTTCATACAAAAACTTTAATGATAGGCGGCATTGACCGCCTATCATTTTTTTTAGGGTAAAATTCTTTATGGACTTAATTGTTTTTTTTAATACATTATTTGGCTTCTTTACTTTTGTTGCCTGGGCTATATGTTTTCTTATATTATTTTTTATCTTTACAAAAAAAAGATTTAGTAAAGTCATTAATGATCAGTTTTATAATTTTGCAACATTAGTAGCTATTGTTTGTTCTATTGGAAGTTTGGTTTATTCAGAAGTTGTTGGGTTTATTCCATGTAAATTCTGTTGGTATCAACGTTACTTGATGTACCCAATCGCATTAATTTTGATAATTGGATTATTTAACAAAACATTTATTCGTGCTGGATACTTGAGTCTTGTAGGCGTTGGAGTAGGAGCTTATCACATTTATCTCCAAAACGGAGGTGGAGGTGGTGGGTCCTGTGCTATAGATGTACCATGTAATCTAAAATATGTTGATATTTTTGGATTTATTTCAATTCCGGTCATGGCTAGTACTGGTTTTTTAACGATATTTTTAGCCTTGTTGTATTATGATTTATCGAGAAAGGAAATAGTTGAATAAAAACTTTTTAATCGCCGGCGGAGTTGTTTTGGTAATCGGTTTGGCTGTTGCTATTGGTGTAACACTTGTTGATGAACCTTTAGATGGCAACTTACCAGAGGGTGAAACAACAGTAAATGGTGACTTTCTTCCAGAGTTTGCATCAGAAAATGATGACAATATTGCTAGGGGATTGGCTGCTCCAACTTTCTCTGCACCTAATCAAAACTCAGAAATTATAACAATTGAAAAAAATGGTAATGCTAAAGCATTACTTTTCCTTGCTCACTGGTGTGGATACTGTCAAGAAGAAGTACCTGTAGTGCAAGAATATGTAGATCTTATTGGCGTTCCAGATGGTATTGATTTAATAGCGATTGCAACTTCAATTGATCGAGCCAGGGATAATTATCCTCCACACGATTGGTTAGCAAGAGAAGGCTGGTCTCAACCTCAGTTATATGATCTTGATAAAGAGATTGGCACTGCTTATGGATTAAATGCATTTCCTTACTGGGTATTTCTAGATAAAGATTTGAATGTTGTTGCAAGAAGAACAGGAAACCTTCCACAGGATCAAGTTGGACAACTTCTTGTAGCTTTAGCTAACCAGTAATTTACTTTTCCATCACAGACAAATAAACAAACCCAAACAATCCCATTCGAGTTGTATCTGTTTTGTTAAATAGATTGTTTAATAAATGAACTTCTGGTTGTGGATACTTATCAAGTGATCTGTGAAGGAATTTATATTCTTTCAAATTAAAAGTTAAGAGTCCAATTAAAAAAGTGATATTATATGTTCCAATTTTGTGAAGTATTCTTAAAAATTTATTTTTTGGCCTTGTCATATCAAGTAATATAAATTTTCCACTTGGTTTAAGAACTCTATAAACTTCTTGGAGGCCTAATCGAGAGTCATTTAAGTTTCTCCAAACAAAAGCACAGTAAACACTATCGAATGAATTATCTGGAAACGGAAGGTCTTCGGCACCACCAATAATTTTATTTTTAAATTTATTAAGTTGGAGCATCTTTTCGTCAGGATCAATCGCTGTTACTTCGAGGTTTTGAAGCTGTTGAAAAGCTGCACCAGTGCCACTTCCAAGATCTAAAACCCTTGTACCGGTTATATGATTACTAGCTTTGTTTCTCCAAGATTTATCAAACCCAAGCGTTATGACAGAATTAATTAAGTCATAAAACTTGTATATGTTCGAAAAGTTAGCTTTTTCTGCCAATTAGAGAATGTATGCCACTGCCAGCAAAACCCCTGTTAGGAAATGAATTCCTATTGTCGATACATTTACTAAAAGAAGTTCGTAAGGAACTTTTTGACGGTCAGCCTCAGGATTATTCCACTTAATCATCCATTCATCTGCCATCTTAAAAGCTTTCCAAACAAGCGCTAGGGGGAGTAACGCCATGAAAGCATAAACTGTACCGTAATCTGTGAAAAAACTTATAGCACCTACAAACGCAACTGCAACAAATGCTTCAATCATGAATTGCTTATACAACTTCATTGGTTTTTCAAGCTTCATCCACTCACCATGTTCTGCAGTTCTTACAACCCAAGTATTTTTACCTACCGCAGCATCAGATGGAGCATCTTGAAACTGATTAATCCAGACAATGAGCATTACAAGAATTGCTATAGGAACAGATGCAATCAATGCTTCAATCCAATTCCATTCTGAAATTAAATTGTCATGAATTGAAGCTGTTAATACGTAATGTGCTCCCATTACCATAACTGGACCAAATCCAAGTGCAATGGCAACTTCTCCAAAACCTTTATACCCAAGTCTTACAGGATCACCGGTATAACCCAGGGCTAAGAATGTTCCAATAATACCTGTCCATAAAATTGGAGTATTTCCAAAAAAATATCCACTAACTTGTTGATTTAAATGAAGACCGATGGCAACAGTTCCAGCAATACTAACTAAGGCAGTTAAAAGAACTTGCCCAGGTGTCATTAAGCCAACTTGTATAACCCTACTGCCACCATTAAATGGACTTGCGACCTTATTTATTTCGTCGGCGTTAGAAGTGTGATCGAAATAATCATTCGATGCATTTGTAGCAACTTGAGCTAGTGACGCTCCACCAAGAACAAGCCAAAACATTCTCCATGACCAACTTGAATCTAAACCAGCTTCTTTTAAATCATTCCACGCAACTGCTGCACCAATAAAAATTGGGGCAAAAGTAGCTGTTAAAAATGGTGCACGAATAGTTCTTAACCAAAGTCCTATTCTTTTTAAGCCGAGTTTGAAAGCCATTCTTACTGCAGATGTCTTATTCGCAGGATATGTTTTCCACTCAAACTTTTCTTCTTGATAAAAGTTCACATATTTAATAGTTGTTGGTTTAATTCTGTAATAACCAACTACATCATTTTTGATTAAAAACTCATCTTCCATGAACTCTTTAAAAGCTTCAGTTGTATTTAAGACTAATTCATAGGCTCTTTTTTTTTGATCATCATCTTTAATCTTGTAACACTCTCCATCGATTTGCAATCCTTCAATTCCCTCTTGACCTTTTGGCCAGATTACAACGTGTACTCTTGGGTTTAATCTAATTTGCTCAGCTTTGCGTGTAGGGTGGAAGGTAAAGAAAACTAAATCTTCTCCATCTCTACTAAAAAATACAGAAGCTCCAGAAGAGTTCCCCCCCACACTGGTAGCAATAAACATTCGATCAGCTTGATCTAAAACATTTTCAATTTTTTTATCTAGATCAGTATTCATAACGACTACGTTAATATGCTTGTGAAATAATGCACAAAGTATTTGGTTCATTATTTTAAATTTTTTACTCAATTATTATGGTTTAACATGTTTAAAGTCTTCAAAACACCAGAATTTAAAAGAGCAATATCTTTTTTTGTAGACGGTATAAAAGAAAACAAAAAAAGCTTTTATATTTCTAACATTTCAGCTCTTCTTTGGTGTTTTTTAGTAATTATTCAACCATATCTAATCAAAAGAATTATTGACGATGGTATTGTTGCTGAAAACCAAAGAGCTGTCATTGTATTTATTTCCTTTATGGTTATCGCAGGATATACAAGAGCAATTTCAATTGGTACAAGAAGGTACTTCAGTATGGATGTTTCTTATAATGTAGAAGCTGGAATTAGAAATCGAATTTTTACACACATGCAAAAGCTTGCATTTAATTATCACGACCAAGTACCTACAGGTGATTTAATGGCAAGAGCCTCAAGTGACGCATCACAAGTAAGGCTAGCTTTTGCTATTGCACCACTTGCATCCGCTAACATATTTTTACTCCTTATTTTAAGTGTGACATTATTAAGCTTGAGTCTTCCACTTGGGGGCATAGTGATGCTGTCTATTCCAGCTGTTTTGTGGTTAGCTTCAAACTTTTCTTCTAAAGCTATGGGTGTTTCTCTTAAAGTAAAAGAAGCAGAAGCAAATATGACCACTGAAGTTGAAGAACAGTTGGGAGGAATTAGGGTTGTAAAAGCATTTGGAAATGAAGAACAAGCCTCTAGCAGAGTAGAAGACGCGGTCCAAAAAATTTATGACACTTCACTCGGTTACCTTAAGTTGAGAACAAAGTTTGTTCCTTTATTTGAATTGATACCAATGGTCATAACACTTGCAGTGTTGCTTTTAGGTGGATATTTAACAATTAATAATTTTCTCTCTCTAGGTGAATTTATTGCTT
>Ga0310343_10001281_pt1 | contig 12731 bp, 26 predicted proteins | sample HC15DNA2025_MG_FD_203519 | JGI IMG/M metagenome (GOLD analysis project Ga0310343, IMG submission 203519) | Marine microbial communities from station ALOHA, North Pacific Subtropical Gyre - HC15-DNA-20-25_MG | ecosystem: Environmental > Aquatic > Marine > Oceanic | place: Pacific Ocean: North... | reverse complement strand
CACAAGATAAAATGATTATAGCGGATTTAAATTCTAGTAATGCTGTTGTTCATACTGGCGTAACATCACCAGATGATTGGTCTGGAGCAAAGTATAATTTTGATGGAACAAACTGGACTAGAAACGCGGATTGGACAGACCCGCTAGTTTTTCAACTACGCGCAGACAAAGAAATGTATACTCAACGCGGAGCGAGTGAAACATTTACTACTGCTATACAGACAGAGATTGATAGAATCGAGGCTCTATAATGAGTTTTGGAGCCAGTAAATGCCTTCCTCTAAAGATCATTTGCTTGAATTTCATAAAAGCCTTGAGGCTTATTGTCGAACAAATCGCCAAGCCCAACTTTTAAACAGCTATATAGATAAAAATTATTCTTCAAAGTATGCAGCCCAAGACCTTGGTGTTGACGAAAGATATGTTAGAAGAGTAATAGCGCAACTAAAAAGATTGAGCGCAGAAGATGGTATAACTCCGTCTTTTGATGCGAGTCGATTCGTTGACGCAGGGCAGAAGATTAAAGGCAAATCGACCCTCACTAAAGATGATGAGGGGAATATTGTTTGGATTAAAACAACTGCAAAAGCCGCCGCAGAAGATTTAGCTGAGTCTGTTTCTGACACGGTTGCTTCATTAACTCCTTGGCCTAGAGTCGCTAAACCCAAAGCTACAGAAAATAAGTTATGCACTCTTTACACTATTACTGATTACCATATCGGCGCGTATTCTTGGGCCAGAGAAACAGGAGATGATTGGGATATAAGCATAGCGCAAAAGGTTTTGATAAACGCTGTTAATGATTTGATTGACGGCTCACCCAAAAGCAGTCAGGCAGTTTTGTGTCAACTTGGGGACTTCTTGCACTGGGATGGTTTGCTTGCAGTAACTCCAACTGCCAAAAATGTATTGGATGCAGATGGTCGTTTTGAGAAGTTGACAGAGATTGCTACAGAGTGCTGTATCAACATAGTCAATTTGTTATTACAAAGTCATGATAAGGTTCATGTAATTATGGCAGAAGGCAACCACGACCTAGCAGCTAGTGTTTGGTTGCGTCTTTTGATGAAGCAGGTATTCGGTAAGAATAAAAGAGTAACTGTAGAAGATTCGCCATTTCCTTATTATAAATTTTCTTGGGGAAATAGCTTTTTGGGCTTCCATCATGGGCATTTATCAAGAATTAATAAAATGCCTGCAAAATTTTATTCTGAATTTGCTAGAGACATGGGACAATCAGCTTATCGTTATCTGCATACAGGACACTTGCATCATAAAGAAGTAGTCGAAGATGCTGGGGTTGTTGTAGAAAGGCATCCTACTTTATCAGCTAGAGATGCGCATGGGTCGAGAGGCTTCTCTAACTCTATAAGAGCAGCGCAATCAATAACTTATGACAAGGATTATGGAGAAGTAAGTCGTACAGTTGTTTATCCGAGGATTAAATAATGGACACCAACACGCAAAGACTACAGAGGGTCGAGGACAAAATTGATGATCTACAAAGGGCAGTCATAGTATTGGCACAAGTTGAAGTAAAAATTGAGACTATATTCGCAAGGCAGACGAGCATTGAGAGCAAGGTGAACCAAATGGAGGAATCTATTAGGTCGTTGACCAGTAAGGCTGACAACCGTTTCTCTGAGCGCATATTCTGGATAATTGTGTGCGCTTCCATTGGTGTAATTGTGAGGATGCTAGCATGAATAATGTCGCGGAATTTCCCCCTGTAAAAACAGCAAAGTTGATTGAAGATTGCTTGTCAGAAATGGCTGCATTAGTTGAAAGTCTATTAGATAATGGCGTAGATTTAACCTCGGTAGTTGGGGTGCTTGAAATAACAAAGCATCAAATAATAACCGAAGCCTTTGAATATGTTGAGGAATAACATGATTAAAAAAATTAGAGCCAGTATGGTTTTATTGAAAAAAGGAAAATCAGTAGCAGACCCACAGAAATGGAAAAGTCACCAAATAACAGCCACAGCAATAACCGCCGCGATTTGGGCAGCTATCAATGCGGCTTCTGCTTGGGGGTATGATGTACCGATTGATGAGGAAACTGTTGATGCTGTTGCTCTTGGCTTGCTTGCTGGCGTTAACTGGTTGCTTACATTATCAACGTCTGAAAAAGTCGGGGTGTAGTTTAGGCGTTGAGCCTGTTCCTGTGTGTCCGCATTGTCAATTTGAAGTGCAGAATATTATGGGCTACGCAGGGTTATTATTAACTTTGGACTGTGACATTGAAACATTGAGGAGATCAATATGAACTTATGGACTTATTTAACTTGGGTAAAACGTCTTTGGACAATGGTAGCTGACATAGTGAGACTAATAGAAGAGACAATTCCTGATGATGGGGCTGGAAGTCAAAAGCTAAAAGCCTTTGATATTTTGCTTAAAGCTGCGATAGAAAAAGCTGATGATATAGACGAGTCTTTTGAGAAGTTGCAACCAGTAGCGCATGACATAGTTGGCGCTGTCGTTTCTCTCTACAACGCTACAGGATTATTCCGACACAAGGAGAAAGCAGATGACTAAGTTAATTGAAGAGCCTAATGTTTCACGTGAAACAATCCAATGCGGGACATCTTTTAGGGTCGCAGAATATAGCGAAGAAACCAAAGTGTTAAATATAAAACAGCTCGACATAGTCGTTGCTACTTTTAACTGTGAGTCCAAAGAACACGCGCAAAAAATAGCTGATAAATTTTAATATTTATTTGTCTTTATCATTTGGCAGTATCGCTCTGCTCGATTGGTTACTTGTCCATACCATTTGGAGTCTTTGAAGTGGTGGCTGGCTTCTGACCAGTTATTTAGAGACATACTTTTTAGCGCCTTCTTAAAACGTAGGAGGCGAGGCAATCCCAAATTAAAGGCAATACATACGAAAGCGTCACGCCTAGCTCCAGCAAGCTCTGAAAACCAGCTAAAAGTCTTGGTTAGCTCTTGCTCAACTCTTGCTATATCGTTTTTGAGCATAAGGTCTATTTCATCTTGGGAAAATGGTATCTGCTGAATGTTTCGGCCTACTCCAACCGTTAGCTGTTTGGCGGGACAAAAATAGACCCACTTAGAGACACCCTCATCTTCCGTCAAAATCTCAGCCGTTTTAAGCGCCATAAAAATAACCCCTGCTATTGGTATTACTTAAACGATAAAAACCCCGAGAATCGCTCTCAGGGCTTTGTATTTTGGGTTTTAGTGTAAAATATTGGGGTTTTGCTGGGTTACTACAAATTGTAGCCAAATTTGGGCTAGCATTTCATTCCGGTCAATTTGCCCATCAGCACAGCAAGTAATGATGGCATCAATGCTTTCTCGAATTTCTTTTAATTCTTGTAAGTCTATTGATGCCTTCATGTTATCCCCTCCAGTTTACGTTAGTGGTTTCCCGCAAATAACTATTTGCTAGTGCAGTTTCTAGTGAGTCTTTCGGTATTTCAAAATCACAAAAACCATTCACTATGGATTGCAAATATCCTGTATCTGGCCTATAGGTTTCAGACTGATTAGTCATTTGGTATGTCATCAATCTTACTTTAGGCAGCAGGCTTATACCGCTTGTTTCACTTCTATCATATACTGCATCAAAGTAAGTAATATTAATATCAAAAAACTTTTTATTGTACAGGTGTGGAAACCCTTCGTACCTGTCTAGCGCAGCTTCACACTTGTTTGTTATTTCCCATATACCTAGCATTATTTCGGAGCCTTCGTTTTTCTCCATGTCAGCTACGCCTCTAAAGACTAGCTCATGGTCAGGCAGTCTTACTAAGCCAATTTTTTTGGCTCTAGGGCAGCGTAGTTTCATTTGCTTTTCGTTTAAGTTGCTTCCATAAGCTCCATACAGGTATGGTCGTGTCACCGTTTTTATCGGTTTTTCAAAGCTCTTGGATAGGCTTGGGTATTTCATTCGGTATTGTTTTGTCATGTCTGCTCTCCTAATTTAATTCGTCTTGTCTTTCGTTTAAGTAGTCAATTACGCTAGCCGCTATTCCATCTAGCCAGCCAGTATCAGCCTCTCTCTCATAACGCATTTCTTGGTTGCTATGGTCAAAATTGCATCTGCCTAAACCAAGCTCATAATATAACTGCTGTAGTCTTGGTTGGCTTATATCTTCGTGGTTTGCTCTGCAAGTCAACACAGCTCTGCGCTCACTTGTATTATACAACCTTCTAACTTGTTGGTTGGTAATTTCTCCAATTACGCCTGTGCTGCTGCTAATCTGCCACTTTTTAAGTCTACGGCTCCATACAAAAGTGTAGCCGTCATTTTCAAAAATGTTTCTAACTACGTTAAACCATCTGGATTTTGTTTTTGGTCTGGTTACATTGCCAGCAACCGCAACAGATTTTTCTACAAACTTCTGCAAAAAGCATAACCAGTTTACTATTTTTCTAAATTCTGTCGTTCCGCTATGCTGTCTAAATTCAATAGCGCCTCTAGTTGCTATGTTGGTCAAGTTTACTTTGTAGTATCGGCCTAGCACCATTGCGCCCTGCGCCTTTGTACCGCAATTTCTCAGTGCTCCTTTGCGGTCTATTATGCTTGCAGCCCATTGTGTTCTACCTCTACGGCTCTGTGGCATAACTAAATCTATCTGCCCTTCATATTCAGCATAACGCTCATAGACTGTGCGTATATCATTCATGCTTAGATCATTGCAGTCTAAGTGTACGTGCAATCCGCAGCTTCTATTTACCGTTACACCCTCAACACTATTTAGTGCTTCGCAAACTTTTCGTAACTCTTCTATGCCGTCAGCGCCTTTCAGCTTTGGGCTTACTAGCTCATAAGCATGGCCTCGTATGCTTCTCAAGCTACTGTCAGTAACTATTTTCCAGTATGGCCTAGTAGTATGGTTATAGTGCTCACAGTGGCAGTCTATACCAGCAGCTTGTATAGCTGCCATAACGTCATACTGGCAAGCACCAACAAATTCAATCTCAATTCCAAAAGTGCGGTTTGTAAAAATCATTTTTTAACCCTTTGTTGTCTAAGTAAGTAAAGCTAATTATAAAGGGTATTATTTATATTGCAAGCATTTTTATGAAAAAAATATAAAAAAATTTGTATTTTTGTAAAATTTATTGCTTTTTTAGGGAGGCGATCAGTAAGTCTATGTAATGCTTGGCTTTTTCTAGGTCTTGGACTTGTTGCTCTTTGCGGGAATGCTTGGTGTTATACCGACAAACGTACTTAATTACGTTGCCTTGACAGTAAGAAAGATTGTTTTTTTCAATAAATTCTACCGGCTGAATGGTCATTTGCTGGTAATGGTTTCCACCGACTTGTATGTTTTTGGCTTGCTGTTGTGCTCTTTTGATGGCTTCGTAATCTCTAATGTCAAGCGGCAACGACATATTAAATCTCCGTAGTGCATCCAACAATCTCCGCATAGTCTATTCTCCGAGTCTTTTTCTGTGTTTGTTGATTTGATCGTTAAAGTCTTTAAGCATTTCTTCATATTCTGATGCGTATATTTTGCAGATGTTTTTTTGTGTGGCGAACATATTTTTTACGAAATCATAACCATAACGGTCTTGCATCCAAAGAGTGTATTGTTGAGCTGCTGTTCCGTTCCTCATTCCGAAACCGTTACACCCTTTGCACTGAGGATGTATGTTGTCTATCTTCAAAGCCCAATAAGAGCTTTTGCCTTTAGGTATAAAATGGCCGCCATCCATGTCTTTGTAGTGTTGCTTTTTTCCACAACTGACACATTGCGCTATTCCAAAATCATTGGTTGCGCTGATTCTGGCTAACAGTTGAATTGCCTTTAAGCATTTTGATCTCAGCGATTTGCTTTTTGACGATCTCCTTGAGTTCTTCACAGTCTTTTTTGAGTTGACCAATGTTGCTCCTTAATTCGTTCACATTATCTAAGGTTTCTAAAAGAACCTCTGACTCTTTGTAGTCTAGCTTGAATGTTATTTCAGCCATAAAATTTTCCGGTTTTTAGTGCTCTGATAGTTTTTTCTGCTCGCCGTTGTGCCAAGACATCAAGGTCTTTATATCTATGCTGCAAAAGAGCGATTGAAAAGGCTTTTGTCGAAACAGGGAAATCTTTTTCAATCAAAGCAACATCATGAGACTTACGGTAAAACTCAGGGGATTGGGTTCCCTTCTGTTCTTTGCTCACTTTGTCTTTCCAATAGGCTAAGTCTTTCGGCATAAGGTTTTATAAACTTCTCGTAGATAACCATTTGAGCTTTAATAAGCTCTTCATAAGTATCTTTAGCGGCTCGTTCATCAATATTTTCAATACCGAAAACACTTATATCGTCATTAGCTTTGTGCAAAGCTGGCATTATGTCTTGAAATATCATGTGTAACCTCACTTTAGCTGGCTAGGCCATGCTACGTTGATTCCATACTCATTTGATAAATGCCTGTTAATAACATCATAGACTTTAACATATTCTACTGTTTTTGCATCACTTGTAGAACTGATGTTAAACATAGCCTCTTGCACTGGTCTCCAGATTAATTCTTTTACTAGCTGCGCACTCCAAGGAATATCTACTTCTTTTTTTATAAAGTATTGAAATTTATACTCTTGACCTCCCTCGTTCAGCTCTTGCGCTAAATTATTAAAAAACAAGTGTAGCGCAGCGTTCTGCAAAATGGTTCGCTGGCGACCTGACTTTAGGGTTGCTGTGAGATATTTTTTTTCTTCAAATTCTTTTTTTATTGTTCGTATAAATCTGTCGAGCTGCCATTCATTAGTAATAAAATATTGTTCACCCATCATCTAATCTCTATAAATTGATCCACGGTCATATTAAAAACCTTGGCTAGCTTTAAAACTCTGTCTATGCGTGGATTCTGTGTTTTAAGGATGTGCGTTACGTTTTGGGGGCTAGTGTCTAATTTTCTAGCTAGCTCTGCATTAGACATATTAGCCCTCTTCAACGCGATTTTTGTAGCTTCTCCAATGTCCATTGACCACCTCTGTTTTTTCGATTAGGATAACTATGACTCTCTCCAAAAGGTCGTTTGTTCTCCTCTCCTCCAAGCCTCTGTTTTACAGGGGCTTTTTTTATTGGAGGGCGGTTTCGGTCACGTCACCGCCAAGACGCAAGGAGGGGTGTATGACTCCCCAGACCTAGAAAGGTATATCATCATCAAATTGGTCAGTTTCAATTTTTGCGTTTTCATTAGAGCTTTTTGCGTTTTCGTCAGAACTTTTTGCGTTTTTCCCTAGGAATTGCACCTCTTTGGCTATTAGCTCAGTTGAGTATGTTTTTATTCCATCTTTGTCATAGCTGCGAGTCTGCAATTTACCCTCAATATAAATTTTGTCACCTTTGTTCACATAATTGTTAACCAAGCTGGCTAATTGATTCCAAAAAACGACTCTATGCCATTCTGTGCGCTCTTGCTCTTCGCCTTTTTTGTCTTTCCAGACCTCAGATGTAGCAACGACTATGTTGCAAACCTCAGAGTTATTTTCTAAATGCTTGTATTCTGGGTCATTTCCGACATTACCTAAAAGTATAACTTTATTAATTCCTCTTTGCATTGTTTTTACCTCCATTGTTGGCTACGTCTAACGCTATAATTTCACTAGCTTTTGATAATTGTTCGTGCATTTTGTCTATATACTCTTCATCCCTTTCTACCCTGATTAACAACTGCCTAGAAAAATTAGGATGGTAAGAGAAAAAGTCCCACCATTGTCTGCCTGTTACCAGCAAACTACCCATTACTTGCTGAAAATATATTGGGGGCAATCTTTGTTCTCGCAAATATTCATTATGGACTGCTGGGCTTGGACACTTAATTTCTAAACCTCCATCATCACCAATAAGTCCATCCGGCGAACAACCTATAGTTAACGGTTGCCAGATACCAAACCCAACTTGCTTGACTTTGTTACCTGTCAGGGCCATGTAATGATTCCTTGCTTCGTCTTCTAAATATGTTCCTCTATCAGCCCAATAAAAAGGATTGCTTTTGCTGTTTTCTTCCTGAGGTACAGGTATTCTAGGTTTTGCGTATGGCTCCCCAGAAATTATCTCTCCAACCAGTTGGTCGCAATACTTTTGACCCCTTGATGACCAGCGTCCTTTAGTGTCGACTATTCTTGAAAACTGCGAAGCAGTAGGTACTCCTAGCCTCGCTGCAAACCATTCGTCTGACCCTTGTTCGCAGTCAATCCAACGTAGTCCTGTCTGCGCTGGAAACTTATTTGATGCGTCTATTATCGTCATCCCATTTACCCTCAAACATTGTTTTATTTCTATAGGTCGCTTTTAAAGCGTTTATTGTGTTGTCAGTTTTTCTATACCAAGCTTCCCATTGCCAATATTGCGGGTAAATGTTCTCTTTGGTATCTACAATTATTTTGGGCATGGAGTAAAGCTCTCGCCCTATCCCCCAATTTGTACAGGCTCTTTTAAAAGAGTCACTAGCTCTTCCTTTTTCGGCCTCTGTTCGTGACTCTACACCCACGTCTGACTTCCAAACCCATTCGTTAGTAAAAGGGCTCCAGATTCCAACATGACAAAATAACTGCCCATCAATAATTTCATGCCTTCTTTGCCAGCCGTATTGACCTACGCACTGGTCTAGTCTATCCATATCAACCCTAGCTGTTTTATAGGCCATCAAAACTTGACCGCTGGCTATTTTAGCGCCAACCCTAAACTCTATTTGTTCAATGGATAACGGCTTTGTTAAAGCAGCCATTCTTTCAACAAAAGCTAACACATCTCCTTTATCTGATTTTTTCGCCGTCATCATATCTCTCCAATGAAAATTCTACTTTAGTTACTTTGTAGCCTTCTGGGGCTATGCTTGTGAATTTATTGACCAAGCCCTCTAAGGTTGGGTCAGGTTCATTTTCTTCGGATTGGGTTATTATTGTTCCGGTTTGCAAGAACTGGTAAAAAAGCTCTGCCTCTTTTTTTCTAAAAGATACACACATTGTTCCTATCACGGTTAGTTGTCTCCATAGTTATTGTTAGAACTATAATTATAAAGTTACATATTTATAAATACAAGGTTTTATAATTCCTAATAATTTAGTACACTTGTTTAACAGGAGGTGAACAAATGAACTATTATCCCCACCATATTGGCGATTTTAACAACGCCACAAGGAATTTAAGCTGGACACAAAAAATGGCTTATAGAGAGCTTATAGAGTTTTACTATGACCAAGAAAGTCCTATCACCGCTAACCTAGCAGATATTGAGTTTAGATTAGGTGCGCATACCCAAGAGCAAAAAGACGCAATCAAAACTGTTTTAGAACATTATTTCACTTTTGATAATAATTGCTGGCGACACGAACGCTGTGACGCTGAGATTGCTCACTACCAAGATAAAAAAGCTAGCAGAAGCAAAGCTGGCAAAGCGTCAGCAGCCAAAAGAGCTAGAACGCAACAAGTGTTAAACAAAACGCAACTAACCAGTAACCAAGAACCAAAAACCAAGAACCAATCCTTTAACAAGCCAAGCCTGCAAGATTGCATAGACCATATTGCTGGCAAGGTTAAAGACCCTCGTCATACAGCAGAAGAGTTTTACAATCATTATGAAGCCTGCAACTGGATGATAAAGGGCGGTGTTAAAATGAATAAATGGAGATCAGCATTAACTGGATGGGTCAATAGAGGAAAAAAATATGAAGCAAGTAGGCGAGATAATACCGCAAATAGGTCAGACAAAAACGACCAAGCACTTAGAGAACTTTACTCTTGAGGAATTTGGTCAAGCTATAAGGATGTTGTTAGGTTATGGCAAAAACGCACCAGCTATCGGCTCAACTGATTTCAAAATATGGTTTCGATCTATAGCCAAAGATTTTACCTTTGAAGAAGTAAAAGCTGGCGTATACCTGCTAGAAAATCATAAGGGTTATTTAGACCTAGCCACATTGCGAGAATATATAAAATCTACAAGACCCCCGCGCAGCACACCAGCCCTAGAGCATAAGTCTGAACCAGCAAGCAAAGAGAACACAAAAAAATATATTAAAGAATTGAGAAAAGAGCTAGATATATAAATAGTTTTCTTTATAATAATACTTTTAGAGGAGAAAAGTTATGACAGAAGAAACAAGCATTATGGAGCACTTAGATACCATTAAGGGGCTAGCCAAGCAGATACAGGAAGATGGCGCACAAATACGCAAAAATAGTTTTGTGGGGGAAACATTTGGCGTTGGCGGTAGTTATGATCGCAAATCTGATTGGAAGTTAAATTATAAAAATGCAGCAAAACGAGTTATTAACACTAGAGTTGCTGATTTTGCGCCATGCGGTGTATGGGAGCCATCAAACGAGGCTCTAGCTATTTTGGCGCAAGAGTGGGCTGTAACAGACGAGGATTTTTTGTGGGATGCCTTGGCAGAAGAGCAAGATAAAATTGGTGTCCGCTTACTTTCCTTTATACAAAAAGGCTTAAACAATTTAACGCTAGACGAAATTATGACGGCTGGCGAATTGTGGGCTGTTTGCGGTGCTGCTTTAGAAAGACACGCAAAAGCATTAGCGGAAAACCTTGGCGTAAATGATTACGCAGAAAGTGAATATGAAGTAATGATAGAAGAAGGCAAATTAAAAACACAAAATCCAGACGCTAACTTTTAGGGGGTCGTTATGTATTATTTAGCAATACTCGGGTTTATAACAATTATGGTTTTTGGCTTGGTAGGCGCTAGTGATTTAGATGTTGAACAGCAAGAATATAGCTTTTGTTTGGAAATGTACGGTTTATATGAAGAAACAAATGGTCAACTTGGTTGGCCTAAAGAGGTTTGTTATGCGAATTGAAGTAGAAAAAGTAAAACAATCATGGAGAATTTTTAGACGAACAGTAGACGACAAAAAGATTCCCGAAAATAAAATATACGCCAGCAAAGATGAGGCGTTAAGCCAAGCAAGAGAAGATCGCGATTGGTGTCTAAAAATGCTTGGCGAGGAAGCGGTCGCGGAATTAATTACTGTACACGAAGATGGCGTAAAGACATGGGTTTCGTAATATTAATTTTATTCATAGGAGGTGAAAGAGTATCAGCAAATTGTGAAAAGTCTCTATGTTTCAAAAGTTTAGATGACTGTCACCGTTTTGAAGTTAGATTGAACCAACCACAAATAGGTATAACCGCAAGATGTGAAATAATCACTTAGGAGAAGTTTATGAGTCAGAACCAGCAAGTCTTAAAGCACTTGAAAAAACACGGCAAAATCTCATCAATGACAGCTTTCACAAAATATGGAATAACTAGGCTGGCATCAAGAGTGTTTGATCTCAAAACTCAGGGTCATAAAATCAATACGACACTAACGACAAAAAACAAAAAAACCTTTGGTGTCTACACTTTAGATTAATTATCCGGCATAATGCCCTCAGTAATCGCTGGGGGCTGTTATGTTAAAAATTAAATATGTAGAGACAGAGTCTCTAAAATCCTACGAGAACAATTCCAAAATACACCCTGATTTGCAAATTGACCAAATCAAAAAGTCTATAGACGAATTTGGTTTCTTTGAGCCTATCCTAATTGACGAACATAATACTGTTTTATCAGGCCACGCTAGACTGCAAGCCCTAAAAGAGCTGAACCAAGAGAAAGCTCCTACTATTTCTTTAGAGGGATTAACTGACATTCAAAAAGAAAAAGTAGTTATTGCTGCAAACAAAATTCAAGAAAACGGAAATTGGGATAAAGACCGTGTTATTTCTGGTTTAGAAAAAATATTAAATAGTGAACCTGATGCAAAGCTGCAAAATTATGGTTTTTCTACAGAAGAGTTGAGCGTTCTACTTGGCGACGAAAACGATTTCGATTTTTCAGACGATACTTATGTTCCAGAATCAAATGAAGAATATGCCAACGCAATAATTCAATACGTCATAATTTTTGATGATGAAGAGCAACAGCGAGTTTGGCATCAATTACTCACTACTTTAAAGGACAAATATCCAGATTTGCCAACGCACAGCTCAAGGATTACAGAATTTATTAATGAAACAACATAGAAAAAAATTAAAAAAATATATTGACGTTAATGTTTATGACGAAGCAAAAAACAGAATACGTCATGTAATAAATACTTTTGACACATTGGTTGTCATGTTTAGCGGAGGCAAAGATAGTTTAGCTGTTTTGCATTTGCTAAAAGAAGTGTACGAAGAAATAGGAATCAACGTAGAAAACAAACCTATCAATGTTGTTTTTAGGGATGAGGAGTTAATACCAGAAACCGTTATTAAGTTTGTAGATAAATACTACAAAAAAAGCTGGGTAAATATGCGTTATTACGCTGTCCCTTTGTACAGTCAAAAGTATGTTTTAGGGGAAACGGCGACTTACGTTCAATGGGATAAAAACAGAGATCACATTAGGAAGCCGCCAAGTTATGCAATTCAATTAGAGTCCAATGACAATAGGATTTTTGCGCAAGACACAATGGACTCTTTTGTTGCAAAAGAATTTAAAGGAAAAATAGCTTTTATAAACGGCATAAGGGCAACAGAGTCTTTGGTTCGTTATAGATCAAGCGTAAACAAAATAAATGAAAATTATATAAATGCTCCTAAAGGGGATAAAGCCACAGAAAAAAATGTTCGGCTTGTAAAGCCAATTTACGATTGGGAAGAAAATGATGTTTTTAAATACTTTTATGAAAAAAACATTGAGTATTGTCCTGTTTATGATTTGCAGCTATGGAACGGTGACCAATTTAGGGTCGCTACACCAATACACCAAG
>Ga0310343_10001280_pt1 | contig 12733 bp, 10 predicted proteins | sample HC15DNA2025_MG_FD_203519 | JGI IMG/M metagenome (GOLD analysis project Ga0310343, IMG submission 203519) | Marine microbial communities from station ALOHA, North Pacific Subtropical Gyre - HC15-DNA-20-25_MG | ecosystem: Environmental > Aquatic > Marine > Oceanic | place: Pacific Ocean: North... | reverse complement strand
TAAATAGTTGTGCAAATAATGGGAATAAACCCATTCCTAATGAATGAGAAACTCCAAGAATAGAAGATGCTCTACCTCTCAATTTAATAAACCATTGTGCTACAACTGTAGTCGGACCTATTTGAAGTGGTGCTTGAAAAATCAACCTTCCTGTTCCGAATAATAGATAAAAAGTTATAGGGTTAGTTGTCCACCTGATTGATAAAATAACTAAACCAAGTAAAAAGAGTGAGATAGAAATTAGAAATTTACTACCAAATTTTTGTAAAATCCAACCAGCTAATGGAGATATAAACATAGATGCTACTCCAGATGCAGCAGCTGCACCTACAATTAGAGTCCTGCTCCAGCCTAAATCTTCACTCATGGGATATACAAAAACCGCAATTGTTAATGTTGCTGCAGCATTTCTTACAAACATTGAAAGACTTGATGTAAATACGATCATCCAACCATAAAAAAACGGTGTTTTATTAGCTATAACGGATGCTGGATTATAATTAAGCATAAGATTTTTGATTTATTTTTCATTTTTATTTTGAAAAATGATATAGAATATATTATCTGATTAGAAACTTTTTGCAAGAAAAAATACTTATGTTTAATTCCACAAATAAAATAATATCAAATGAAAAAGAATATTCTTATGAGTCAATACACTCATTAGAAAAGCTAAATTTAGTTGAAATAAATAAAACTCCATACTCAATTAGAGTTTTATTAGAAAATGTATTGAGAAGTCATACTAGAGGCATAGCTACTAAAGAACATGTTGAACTAGTAAGTTCTTGGCGTCCAAATTCTAAGCCAACTAGTGAATTTCCTTTTATGCCAGGTAGAGTACTATTACAAGATTTTACTGGTGTGCCTGTAGTAGTTGATATTGCTGCAATGCGTGATGCAGTTAAAGAAATAGGTGGAGATCCTTCAATCATTAATCCAATTGTAAGATCAGATATGGTTATTGATCATTCTGTTCAAGTGGATAATTTTTCTAATGTAGACTCACTGAAATTAAATGTTGATAGAGAGTTTGAAAGAAATACAGAAAGATATAAATTATTAAAATGGGCTCAAAGTGCTTTTAATAACTTAAGAATTATTCCTCCTAGTACAGGGATTGTTCATCAAGTAAATTTAGAATATTTAGCAGAGGTTATACTTCTTGATAATGAATCGGGTAAAAATTCTTTAATGCTTGACTCATGTGTTGGTACTGATTCTCACACAACTATGATTAATGGGCTTGGTGTACTTGGATGGGGAGTTGGAGGTATTGAAGCTGAAGCTGTTATGTTAGGTCAACCTTATTATATGGTTTTACCTGAAGTTGTTGGAGTTAGACTTGTAGGAGAACTTCCAGAGGGTTCAACAGCCACTGATTTAGTTTTATCTATAGTGGAAAAACTAAGATCAGTAGGTGTAGTAGAAAAATTTGTTGAATTCTATGGACCTAGTTTACATAAACTTCCTTTAGCTGATCGTGCAACTATAGCTAATATGGCTCCTGAGTATGGTGCTACATGTGGATATTTCCCAATTGATGATCAAACAATAAAGTATTTGAAAGATACGGGCAGGGATAATAATTTAATAAATAGGGTAGAAAGTTTTTCAAAAACTAATGCTATGTTCTATGATAAAAATTCAGAACCATCATACTCACAATCTATAGATTTTGATATGTCTGATGTGGCTCCATCTTTAGCTGGGCCAAAAAGACCGCAAGATAAAATTTCCTTAAATGATATTGGTGAAAACTTTTCTAAATCATTTGATGTCTCTACAGATAAAAAATATGAAATAGATATAGAAAAAAATATAGAAGAAATTTCTAATTCTTCTGTTGTGATTGCTGCTATTACTAGTTGTACAAATACTTCGAATCCCTACGTTATGGTTGGTGCTGGTCTTTTAGCTAGAAAGGCTAGAGAAAAAGGATTAAATAGAAAGCCTTGGGTTAAGTCCAGTTTAGCTCCGGGATCAACAGTTGTTACTGAATACTTAAATCAAGCTAATTTAAGTGAAGATTTAGATTTTATGGGGTTTAATACTGTTGGATATGGTTGTACAACATGTATTGGTAACTCTGGACCATTACCTCAGGCTGTTGCTGATACGGTTTCTGAAAATGATCTGACAGTTGCCGCTGTGCTAAGTGGTAATAGAAATTTTGAAGGGAGGGTGCATCCTCAGGTTAAGGCAAATTATTTAGCATCGCCAATATTAGTTGTGGCTTTTGCTATAGCTGGTACTGTAGATATAGATTTAGTAAATGAACCAATTGGTTCTAATGATAATGGGGATTTAATTTTCCTCAAGGATATTTGGCCATCTCAAAATGAAATTTCAGATGTAATATCTAAATCAATTAAACCTGAAATATTTAATGAACAGTACTCATCTGTTATCGAAGGACCGGAAGCATGGAAAAATCTAGAAACATCTTTAGGCTTGAATTTTAATTGGGATTCCAGCTCAACGTACATTCAAAAACCTCCATATTTTGATAATTTTTCCCAGACACCTGAAGCAAAAGATGAAATCCTAAATGCTAGAGTTCTTGTTAGTGTTGCAGATTCTGTTACTACTGATCACATTTCTCCAGCAGGTTCTATACCCCCATCTGCACCAGCCGGACAATTCTTGCTTGGTAACGATGTAGCAAGAAAAGATTATAATTCATATGGCTCAAGAAGAGGTAATCATGATGTAATGGTTAGAGGTACATTTGGAAATATTCGTCTTAGAAATAAATTATGTCCAGATATGGAGGGTGACTGGACTGTACATTTCCCATCAGATGAAAAAATGAGAATTTTTGAAGCATCAGAAAAATATCGTTTAGATAATACACCACTAATCATATTTGCAGGAAAGGAATATGGTACAGGAAGCTCAAGGGACTGGGCTGCAAAAGGTCCTATGTTGTTAGGGGTTAGAGCTGTTATTGCAGAAAGTTTTGAGCGTATTCATAGGTCTAATTTAGTAGGTATGGGGGTCTTGCCTTTGCAATTTGTTGATAATCAATCAATGGAATCATTAGGATTAGATGGAAGTGAATTTTACGATATTCCTGATGTTGCTAATGAAGTTGAGCCAAGGTCTACCATAGAAGTTATAGCAAAAACTATTTCTGGTCAAAGTAAGAGATTTAAAGTACTTGTGAGAATTGATACATTAATCGAAAATGAATATTACAAAAATGCTGGCCTTCTTCCTTATGTCTTGAGAAAAATGATGAAAGAAAATTCTTAGTTATCTTTTAGAGCTTGTTCAATGTATAGATGCTCCCATGAAAAGTTAGTTTCAGAAAGCTTTTTTGGTATAACTTTTTGACTACTTAGTAAAGCTTCATCCGCTATTCCACCAAAAAAAATCTTTATTATGTAACTTGGTAAATTTAATACAGCTGGTTTATTAAAATAGAGTGACAATTCTTTTACGAAATCTTTATTTCTTATCAACTTGGGGGATACTAAATTTACTGGTCCATTTATACTTTTATTTTCGATTATATGTTCTACTGCTCTAATTGTATCTTTCATAGATATCCATGGCCACCATTGATTACCATTTCCATACTTGCCGCCTAGATAAGATTTATATATAAATTTGGATGATTTTATTATTCCGCCATTTTTAGTAATAACTAAACCTAATCGTAAGTTTACAACTCTTACATTTTTTTTATCAGGTATTGCAATATTTTCCCAGATTTTAGCTGTATCAGAAAGAAATCCTAAGCCAGGTTTAGAACTTTCCTCAACAAGTGAATTTCCTCTATCGCCATAATATCCGCATGCTGATGCTGTTATATATAATTTTGGTGGGGTAGATAATTTTTCTATACAGTTTCTAAGGAATTTTGTTGAGATTATTCTACTGTTATAGATAGATTTTTTTGATCCAAATTTTATTCTTCCTAACATCATGATTTTTGCAATAGAACTTCCATTTAGATTTATAAAAACATCAAAATTTTCAATTTTATTTAAATCAATTATATTTTTGTAAGGATCCCAAAAAATTGAATTTTTGCTATTTTCTTTAATATTTCTTGTGAGAATAAATATTTCATGCTTTTTTGACTCTAAAAAATTAATTAAGGATTTACCTATTAGGCCGCTACTTCCTGATATGAGAATTTTCATTTATTAGTTATCTTCTTATATGCTTCTGGTGACAAAGGAAGTATCCATCCTCTATTTTTTATAATTTCTTTCGACAAATCAGGAGGTATTGCAACAATAATTTCTGGTTCTATTGAAAATCTTCCAGTGAAACCTCCAATCGCACTCCGAGCATGAACTCCAGAGAAACTTGTATCAAGTCCATTTTTAGAAAATTCACCCTTGCCTCCACCAAAAACGGACTGCCATCTTCTAGAAAAACCATTCATCACAGCCGGGGCTCCATCAAAAGAAACATCAGTAGAAACCACCATGCCAATCGCTTTTACTGTGTATAAAACATCATTTAAGTCTCCACCTTCACCTCCACATGTAATTGCCCAATGTAATCGCCTTATCATAGAATTGGCTATCCATTCTGCAGCTTTTTGACCTTCAGTTATCCTTGATTTATCGTCATACATCTGACCTGGTCCATATCCGTGGCCTGAAAGATAAACTAATCCCGATTCATGAAAAATTTCTGTACATATTTCTGAATCTTTTAATGTTTTTACATTATCTTCGAATGAACCTAAATCTATACTCAGTTTATTGATCCTGTCATAAACATTAAAATTTCTTCTTAAGAAATCAGGAATTATTGAATTGTCGTAGTATTTACCCATCTTTAGCCCTTAAATTTATTTGATAATAATATTTAATGTTATAAGTTGGAAACAATAAATCAATAAATATTTCCATTATGATAATAGATATTTCAAAAACTTTTTCTAATGAACTTATATCAAAGGTACTAAAATTTGTAGATACATTAGATTCAGCTCAAAAAGAAAAATTATTTTTTTCATACTCAGATCAAGAAAGATTTAATTGGCATTACACACCGATTAAGAAATATGGATTAGCCCTATTAGAGATGAGTAAAAATCAACAAGTTTTGGCTTTTAATATTACTAAGTTTTTGCTTAGCGAAATGGGTCATATAACGGTTGATAAAATAATAGAACTTGAGAAAATCCTAAATGAATGGGAGATAATACAAGGTGAAAAAAATAATTGGAGTAGAGATAGTGGCCTTTATTACTTTTCTATTTTTGGCAAACCAAATAATGATGGCAACCCTTGGGGTATAAGACTTAATGGTCACCATGTACTTGTAACAATTAATTTCTCTTCAAAATTTATATCTTTATTGCCTAGTTTTTTTGGTGCAAATCCTTCGGAAATCCTACATGGAGACAGAAAAGGGAAAAGAATTCTTCCCAAAGAGGAAGATATCGCTAGAAATTTTATAAAGTCTTTGAATTTTCATCAATCACAAAAGGCAATATTGCACAAAGATGCGCCCTCAGATATTATCACTCAAAATGTTATACACGTTAAGAAATTTCATATTGAAGATGGTATTAAATTCACAGATTTATTTGAGTCGCAAAAATCATTAGTTGAAGAATTAACGAAACATTATTTCAGAAGATTTAAAGATGTATTTTATTCTGAATATATGGAAAGTATTGGTAATCTAGAGAAAATGAGATTTGTGTGGGCTGGTTCTCTTAATCCAAAAAAACCGCACTATTATTCACTATATCATCCTGAGTTTATCATTGAGTATGACAATACTCAAAATGGAGCAAATCATATTCATTCAGTAATTAGGGATATCAGGAATGATTGGGGAGAAGATCTTTTGTCTCTCCATCACAAAAAATTTCATGTTTGAGTAATAGAATGATAAATTCTATTTTACCATCTAGGAATTGTCCCACCTTCGGGGCCTCTAGAGGACTTATATAAAACTCTATCGTTTTCAAATGGTTTTTTGTTATCTTGACCGATATCTTTTTTGCCGCTCCAATAGCTTGATTCTTTACTGCAGTTTTTTCTTTCGCACATGTCAGTGTCATACAGTTGATTTTCTGCATGACAAGTTTGACATAAAGAAATAAGTTTTTTTTCAACAATGTCTTTATTCAGTTCAACATCTCCCCCGCATGTGGGGCAACTGGGCATAGTTGCTGGGATAAATTTTGAATAAATTTTATAGTCACAAATTTTGCATTTAAAAATAATATTTTCCATTTTTTATTATCTCGTATGTGGTGGCTTAGGCTTAGATGCAAATAAAATAGTTACTGAGGCAATAACACATGTAAGTCCTAAAATGTATAAAACTCCCACATAGCTTTTATGTATATCATATATTCTACCTACAATTACAGGAGAAATCATCATCCCAAGCATCATTGGGAAGCTAGACATCCCTAAAATCATCCCAAAGTGTTTCCTCCCAAAATACTCTCCTCTAAGAGCATGAAGCATTGGTGTTCTTCCTCCAAACCCAATTCCCCATAAGACTGCAAAGATTACACTTTCTAGATATGTAGTTGCAAGCCCAAGAACAATTAATGATGAGCCTTGTATAAGTATTAGGAAGGGTAGAACTTTTCTTTTACTAAACTTATCTCCTATAAATCCACCTATTATCTGAAAAAAGAAGGAAGTAAAAGCCATAATCGGTAAAATTGTAGATGCAAGTGCATCAGATAAGTTGGCTCCATTAATATCAGTTAATTGAAAGAAAATATGAGCTGAAATAGCCCCAACTGAAAGATTAGTAAAGGTATGAGTAATAGAAATCCCCCAAAAACCTCGAGTTTTTATTGCCTCGCTTGGTTTAAAATCATACTGAAGAGCATTATATGTTGTACTCTTTAAATTTTTATTATTGACGATATTTATTTTAGGGTCTAATTTTTTACCAATAACAAATGATAATGGTGGCCCAGCAATTAAAGTTACTATTCCTATAATTAATGTAGTTTCTCTCCATCCGTAATTAATTATGCTCCATACTATTAAAGGAACAAATACTCCACCTAAGCTTGATCCTGAAATTACAATTGCCATTCCAGTTGCCCTTTTTTGTGACATCCAAGAGTTTACTGAGTGCATTGAAGGTACAAATCCTCCCATTGAGAAACCTAAAGATACAATAAAAAAGGAGAAATAATACATTATGGGTCCAGATATTTTTGAGAAAATTATCATGCCTATACCTGCAAATGTAAATCCAAATAATATCATTTTACCGGATCCGAATTTATCTGTTAGCCATCCTTCTAATGGTCCAAATAATGCTCCTCCAAATCTACCGAAAGATGCTACTCCGGAGACTAATGCCCTTGACCATCCGAATTCATCTTCTATTGCTCTAAATAGAGTACTAGCAGCTTGAAAGGTTGGACCTGAACTTATCATCATGTTGAAAGATCCTGCTATTGCAACCCACCAGCCATAATATATTGGTTTTTTATTTTTACGTCTGAAAAAAAACATAATAATACTATAATATGTAAAATATAATTTTTTTTTGCTGAAATGTTTATATAAAAATAACAAACTATGATAATTTAGAGATACCTAAGTTATGGAGTTAAATATGAGTTCAAGGTTAAAAGATAAAGTTTCAATTATTACAGGAGGAGCTTCTGGTATTGGCGAAGCAGCAACTAGGATATTTTCTCAAGAAGGATCAAAGGTTGTGATTGCAGATTTGGATATAGATAAAGGAACAACTCTTCAAGATGAAATTAATTTAAATAATGGAAACGCAATATTTATAAAAATTAATGTGGCTGATGAAAAAGAATGGGACAAATTAGTTGATGAAGTAATAAAGAAATGGGGCAAAATAAATATATTAGTTAATAATGCTGGTCTTTCTGGGGCCAAGGGTAGAGCTGTAGTAGAAGAAACAACTCTAAGTAATTGGAATGATGTTTTTGCTGTCAATTCTACCGCAATTATGCTTGGAACTAGAGCGGTAATTCCTCATATGAGAAATATTGGAGGAGGATCAATAGTAAACGTTTCTTCAATATTTGGTATTGTAGGTTCTCCTGCAGGAGCAGCCTATCATGCTTCGAAAGGTGCAGCTAGAACATTTAGTAAGGGGGCTGCAGTCCAATATGGCAAAGATAACATTAGAGTTAATTCTATTCACCCTGGCTTTACAGATACACCAATGACTTTAGATATTCATTCAAAGGAAGAAATAAGAGACTATCGTCTAAATATGACTCCATTAGGTAGATTAGGTTTACCAGAAGACATTGCATATGGAATACTTTATCTTGCTTCAGACGAATCATCATGGGTAACAGGTACTGAGCTTGTGGTAGATGGCGGAGAAACGGCTTGGTAAAGTCAGTTTCTTAATTATTTAAACTTTATTATACTTTTACCTAAGAATTTTTTATCTAGATTTAACTTATTTTTTGTAGGGTTTTTTATTCCAAATATCTCAAGAATTGTAGGTCCAATATCAAATAATCTAGCTGGGAAATGACTTAATTTTGTTTTTTTATTAAAAATTATAGTTGTAAGTATCTCATTAGCACTGTGAGATGAATCATGATCTTCGATATTACCATGATCAGAAGTAATAATAATGGGAATATTATTTATTTCAGCTGCTTCTACCATTAAGCAAATTGATTTTTCTACTGATTTATAAGCTATTTTAGCCTCTTCGTATTTTTCAGGCAAACAGTGTCCAATCATATCAGTTGATGCTAGGTTGCAGATTATTAAATTATGATTTGTTGAGTTTATCTCATTCAATACTTCCTGTGTTATCTCTTTGTTTCTCATTTCTGGGAATAGATAAAAATCAGTATCTGATTTTACTCCCTCATTTACACTATGGGATGGTATGATTTTTCTGAATTCATTTTTATCTTTCGTCTCCTCTCTTCTTCCTCGTATAAAATATCCAACATGTGCGGATTTTACGCTTTCACCGATTAGTGTATATGTTTTATTTTGAGTAATATTTTTCCATTGATATAGTAAATTATCATCAAGTGGATTTATCTTATATGCTACTTTTACATGAGATTTTTCTTCAAAATAAGGGTCATATTCAGCTAGGGTACATATATTTAAGTTTAGTCCATGTCCTAGCCAATCTGCTTTCCAATTTTTACCTCTGCTTTTTGCTTCATTCAACAAATATTTTTTGGAATCTGATAGCCATGCTGTCTTAATTCTTTGACGATCAGACCTAAAGTTAAGATTTATAAATGAGTCATTAGTATTAATGATTGGAGCTTCATTATTGTCTCTTAGTATCGATATCGGAGGTATACTTTGATCGTTAGTTCCTCTTAAGTGTTGCGTTTCAATAAAACTAATTGCATCAGAAAAACTTTTTGCAGGCTGATATTTTTGTCCCGTTAGATGCAAGAAGTCAGAATAAGCTGCCTCTTCTCTGAAGTCTCTGTCCATAGCTGAGGATCTTCCTACTATCCAGCAGAGGCTTTTAATTGCATGATACTTTTTTAGTAAATTTTTTAATACATATAAAAACCCTTCTTCTTTATCAGAATTTTTTATTGAACTAAAATTTCCCGAATCTCTACCATCAAGAATTGCCTGCATCTGAACTTTCTCTGGAGGAAGTTTGTATTCGATAAATACTAATTTTAGAAAAGCTTCTAAATGGTTCCATGCACTATGAACCCTTCCATTCGATCCATTTGTTCCTGAAAGAAGAAAAGAGAAATTAATTTTAGTATTATTTTGTATCGCTTTATTTATACATGAATTTAGATTAGAGTTTTCATAAAAGCTTTTATTTTTTATAGATTCGGAAATTTCTAAAGGAATTTGACTAGCAAGTGTCAGATTCCCTATTTGTTGATGTCCAGTTTCCGAATTGCCTTGAACTGTTGGTTTAATGTCTTCATAGCCGACCCATATACCAGAAGCTTTAGTAGGTATTGAGTGATTATTATTTCTTATTTCAGCTAAATTTTCACAATTCGATGACCAAGGCACATATTTAAATTCTTCTGAAATAGTATAAATTTTTTTATTGATTTTTTTTAAGAGTGATGTAGGAATTTCTGAGCGTATTTTTGTAATTTTTTCTAAGATGGAAATCATAAAATCTAAATTGTGATTTTCGTTAAAAATTTCGGAAGAAATAGGATATAAAGGGGCAAGATATAAACTTTGATCTAAATTATTTTTTTTGTACAAATTGAAAAGTTGATTTTTTTCTATAGATGATAAATTATCCCAAACCTTTATTATGATTTTTTCAGATGTGGATGGGTTAAATCCAAGCCCATCAGTGATAATTAGAAGTAATCTATTGTCATTATTCTCATTCAATGTAGTTGTCTTTCAGTTATTTGGAACTAAGAATTCTAATATAAACTATACTCTCGATATTTAAGGAGTTTTTATTTATTTCTAAAGCATAATTATACATTTTTTTTGGCCTGTATTTCAGTGATTCTAATCTACATTTATTCTCATATTCGGTATATGATAAATTTTCATCATTAATACATGATTCCATTTGTTTATAATCTTCAATGAATAATTTATCTTTCTTTTTTATAAGATATAAAATATCTATAGGGAAATTAACATTAAGCATCCAAAAGCCAATATTTTGCTCTGCTTGAAACTCAAATAGCATGCCTGAAGATTCTTTGATTTCTTTTCTGCACATTAGACCTGTAGATATTTCTTTTTGCTCATTCGCAAGTTCAACTGATATAACTTTACTGGAGTTGTTTTTGAAAAAAACTTCGATATTTATTTTTTCAAAAGTTTTACCATCCCACTCTTTACAGTCTACGGGATGCTTTGATTGATTTAGTTTTATTTCATCATTATTATCATTAATCTGTGAACAAGAAATTAAAAATAAAAAAAACAACATTGTAATCATTGTTCTGATTCTTTTGTTTTTCATAGGTTATTTTCTTGGATCTACTAATTTCGTAGGCTTATCAACAGATCTCTCTCTCATTTTATTTAGGTTATATGCTAATCCTAAGCCTGGTGATTCAGGTACTTTAATTGAACCATCAATCGGTTCAAATTTTTCGTCTAGAATTGAATCATTGTCCTTAATTGATACTTTTTCAATATTATATTCTTGATAATATGGATAATTATTACTAGTTGAAATAATGTGAGCATGAGCAGCTGTAGAACCATAGGGTTGTGTGTTGTGAGTTGTAAGAATAGCATTTTTAGACGTAAGGGCACTTTCTATTCTTAAGTGTTCAGTTATTCCGCCAACTTTTACTACATCGGGTTGCATTATATCTGGCTTGCCATACTCAAATAATCTCATGTGTTCCCATCTTGTAAATGCGTTTTCTCCAGCAGCAATAGGTATATCTAATTTTTCTGAAACTCTGGATAAACCCTCCATGTCTTTCATGGATTTTACTGGTTCTTCGAAATGAAAAACATTTAAGTCTTCAAGCTGCTTACCTATTTCTATAGCATGTGAAACAGAGTAAGCACCGTTGACATCAACCATGATTTCAACCTGATTACCTAGTTCTTTTCTAATTTCTTTTACTGTATTAATAGTATTATCATTTAGAGTGTCATCTATTTTTGAAGGATTAGCTGAATGCATTTTGTAAGCCATGAAACCTTTGTCCAAAAACTTACCAACTCTAACAGCTTCTTCTTTAGGAGAAAGATCCCTCCTAAGTGAACTGGCATATAAAGAAATTTTATCTTTTTGTTTCCCACCTATTAATTTATGAATTGGCTGATTGAGAACTTTACCTTTTATATCCCATAAAGCTATATCTATACCAGACGCAGCAGTTAGTAATGTTCCTAGTGGACCCATTGTTGCAGCAGAATTAATCATTTCTTCCCATATTTCATTGTTGCTAAAAGGAGATTTTCCGATAATTAATGGCGTAAAAACAGTTTCTATAACAGTTTTTGTAACGTAAGGAGATCTTCTGAAACACTCTCCAAAACCAATTATTCCTTCATCGGTATTTATTACAACGTATGGATATTCTTCGTCCAAAACTAAGCACTCTATTGATACTATTTTCATTATTTTTCCTCTGAAAAAACTTCTTTTACTTTTTTGGGAAGAGAAAAAATTGTTTTTCTCTCACCTGGCCCTACATTATGTATTTTTTTTGGATTAATTGTCCTAATTACAGATTGAACCTGTTTTTCTGGCGTAGATGCCCCTGAAGTAATTCCTATCTTACTAACGTTTTTTAACCAATCCATGTTCAATTCCTCAGGACCATTAATTAAGTATGCTGGCACTCCTTTTTTTATAGCAACATCTCTTAATCGATTGCAATTAGAGCTATTACTAGCCCCTATGACAAGTACAATTTCAGTAAGGTCAGCTAATTCAATAGCAGCTTGTTGGCGATTAGTTGTAGCATAACATATGTCATTTCTTATAATAGCATCGGGTTTTGAGTCTAAAATTTTTTTTATTGTTTTTGATGTGTCATCAACCGAAAGGGTAGTTTGAGTTAAGACTGCTATTTGTTCATCATTTCCATAATTTGGCAAAACCCAATCATCTCTATCATCTATTAATTCCATATCAGATTGCCCAGTTGTTCCGATTACTTCTTGGTGCCCTTTATGGCCAACTAAGATTATTTTTTTACCCTCTTTTTTGTATTTTTTTGCTTCATTATGCACTCTTGTGACTAGAGGACAAGTAGCATCTAGAACCCTTAAGTTTTTCTTTTTAGCATCTTCATAATCTTTGGGTGGAGAACCAT
>Ga0310343_10001279_pt1 | contig 12740 bp, 10 predicted proteins | sample HC15DNA2025_MG_FD_203519 | JGI IMG/M metagenome (GOLD analysis project Ga0310343, IMG submission 203519) | Marine microbial communities from station ALOHA, North Pacific Subtropical Gyre - HC15-DNA-20-25_MG | ecosystem: Environmental > Aquatic > Marine > Oceanic | place: Pacific Ocean: North... | reverse complement strand
TCCAACACCAGTAACTTGAAGAATATCACCAACACTTGTAGATAAACCAACTGAAGTATATGTTGCAGCTGCACCAATTGTTGGTGAACCCATAGATGAGGGATCAAACTCAAGTTTTTCAGCACCATAACCTGAACCACCATCAATGACATCAAAGTTTGTGATTGTACCACCTGATACTGTGACTTTTGCAGTTGCACCATCCCATGTGCTTGTACCAGAATTAAATAATTTAATATTTTGATATGTCCCATCTGTATATCCTGTTCCACCAGTAAAGTCACTATAAGTTACAATACCACTAAGTCCATGCTCCCTATCAAAAGTAAGTGTAGTAATACCAGTTGTAGAGTCAAATCCAGTAACTTTGAGACCAGTTCCAAAATCTTGTAATAATCTGTCAGTAGATTCTCTGGTTATACTATTTTTAAGACTGTTAGTGACGACATCACCAATTGGATCTCGTTTTGCAAATGATACAGCAGAGGGAGGATTATCATTCTCATTATCCTTATCTTGCTGTGGATACAAATCAGTGACATTTTGACTGTATTTTTGATCAGTAAATTCTTCAACAACAGTATTATCTGCTTTTAAAACATAAAGATGATAGATACCATCTTGTACATCTTTAATATAATCACTAATTACTTCACTACGATAAATGTATAGATTTGATTGAAGATCATTTCTTTGGAATCTAGGTAAATCTATCGATCTTGTGGCAGTATCACTTGTAAAATCACCTGTTGTATGTGTTTTACCGTTAATATCAGTTGTAGAGTATTGAAACTCCTTGTCGTTTGAAATCGCAGTTATTGTAAATGTTCCGTTAAATGCAGAGTTACCAACACCTGTTGTATTCGCAGAACTTTTTACATTTAAAATATTGATTCTATCATTTACATTTAAGTTATGAGGTAATTCTGTTCTTACTGATACAGTGCCACCTGATGATGAGCAAGTGCTTATAAATCTTGGATTTCTTTCAAAAAATACATCTGACGCAGAAAGAGATGTGGCAGAAAAATCAGTATTAGCTCTTGCACCTGTGCTACTTGATTCTTGAATAACAAAACCATCATTAGGATCTTTTGCATTTGCCGCTTCTTTTGGAACTACAACACGAACAGTATAAAGTCTTTCATCTAATGAACGTGGGTCAACAGTTCTTGAAATAAATGATACGTTACTCTTAGAACCTAATTCATTTACACCTTTTGTATTAAACTCTGTGAAAATATCATTTGTAGTATGAGAATGTAAGAACCAATTTTTGTTTACAGTATCATACTGTATTGGTGAACCAATGTCACCTGATATTTTATCCGAAACTCGACTCTCTACAAATAATTTTGTACCTTTAAATACTGTAATTGCAACACCATTCTCTGCGTTTGTGACTGACGATGCTAGTTTTATCTCTGTGTCAGATATTTTAATTGCAAAATAAACTGTATTAGGTTCGATATTTTCTGGTAAGTCACCATCATCACTGAATAATCTTATCTTCTCACCAGTTTGTAGAGTATGAGTGCCTATTGTAAATATATTTGAAGCATCACTATTATTTTGTACAAATGATGGACCTGACTCTACTCTAAATGTCTTCTTACTTATATCTGAACCAGTAACAACTGTAGATGCAGAACTTACTACAGAATCAGTCATCACAATTGATGCATTCTTTACAGTTCCAGTGTTGACTGATATCACATCTGTTTCTTTTGCACCAACACGATAACCTTGTATGACAACAGGTGGTTTGTCATCAACATCATTAAATCCAAATAGATACAAGTGACTTGATATACCGACTGATGTGGTTAAACCAACATCAAATGATTGCCAATCAACATTAACAGGAGTTCCAGTGATTGCTTTCGGTGTGATTATATTACTGATAAATGCTGTGTCATCTTTACTAAATGCAGTTTCCTTAAATCCATCAGATGTGAGTGAAATCTGACCGAAGTTAGAGTTGGAGTTTGTGACTGATGCGTCACTACCAGATTCAGCAGAGAAGTGACGATTGAATCCAATCGCAAACACCGACACGATTTGCATAATCGCATCGTTTTTCATGGAGATATGTGCAGTCTTCCAACCAGTTCTGTAGACTGCATCAGAATCTAAATGATATACTTTGTTAACGTCTAGTGATGATGATTCTTTTGGAAGTTGAGCACCTTTTGCCAATCCAATTGTTATACTTTCAAACTTTCTTGAAGAGGGATTATATTTAACAAATGCTCGGTCATCCTTTTGTAATGATACACCTGTAAACTGTGCAACAACGATACTCTTAAATCCAGTTGCTTTTGCACCATCGGCGAGAACACCATTCATTCCAAATACAGAACGAAGTGATACGTTAAAGATGTAAGGTGATGCACCTGTGACTGTATCAGTCTCTATCGTAATAGTTTGATTTGTTGTTGGAGTTGGTGTTGCTGGTAGTGTTGCTGGAACTGATGGTAGTAAATATGTAAACTCATCTTCTGCAAGAATACTTGCTACTTTTGTTGATATATTATACTCTGGAGCGGATACACCATTGATTTTGATTGGTGTACCACTACTAAATCCATGTGGAGTTGATGTTGTGACTGTAACAACAGTCCCCGCTGTGCTACCATCACCAGATTTAATTACGGAAATGGCAATTGGATCTGAAGCAAATGCACCAACAATTTCAAATTCTGGTCTTTGTGCTGCAAAACCATCTGTAGAATCAGGGAATTTTTGGTCAATGTCTCTAGTAGATGCAATATTAAATGCATTAGATAATTTACTGTAATAAACTTCTAAATCAGTTAAGTTGAATCTATCAATTTTGTTGACACCATCTGCATACTCAAAACAAGTTAGTTTGTGATGTGAAAAACTAGGAATAGATTGATTATTTGTAGAAAAATCAACTGGGTCTGTATAAACTAATTTACTTTCATCAGCGTCGAAAATAGAGAATTGCCAGAAATAACAAGTACCTGTGACTCTGAATAATGCAGTCGCAGGTGCTGATAAGTCAGTCGGGTTTGGAACATATTTTGGTTTTATCTTTGTCTTTCTTAAATCTAGTCCAACGATTGATGTACCACGAGGAACGATTACACCACCATTAATACTATTGAATTTGTAAAGTATATTATCTTCTTGATCTAAATCAAAATTAGAGGTTAAATTAAGTGTAAGTGTTGTTTGTGCTGATGTTTCTGCACCTGATGGTGATACTGCTGTTGCAGTTCCTCCTACATTTTTTATTCCAAAACCAGGTCTATTATCTATTTCATGCTCACCTGGATATATTAATATTGTTGTTCTTTCTATTAAATCATTATTTTTTCCTCGTACATATGAAAACCTAGCAGACTCTAGTAGAGCTCTTTGTATTGTTTTAAATGGTTGCGCTAGTGAATTACCCTGATTTGTAATCGCATCAGTTGAGTCAATATCATTTGGGTTCACATAAAGAATACGACCTTCTGTATTCTTTATAAAATTCTCTAGTTTATTAAGAGGCATCGCTTTATTTTTGACAAAATATTCCTATAATGTATTTAGTTAGGCAGATTCTTCCTGTTCGTACAAATATTCCAAATCATCGGGAAGAAGTTCTGGATTTTCTAATTCTACTGGAAAATATAGTGGGTGTAATTCTTCTAACATCAAATACCCATATGCTTTGTACATGTACTCTGGATCATAACAAGGATTTTCATCTGCCACTTGACAGAGATCCTCATCCCATGTATGACCAAAAGGTAATTCATCAAATGTAAATGGCATACCGTTGATAAAAAACATTTTAACGATCATTTTACTATCGTCAAACCAACAAAATTTGGTGGAGAGTTTGTACACAGATTGTAAGCAGGTAAACTATTTAGCCTGCATCATCATTCTCGTGACAGTGTATACGCACTATATCATCCATATCATCTTCAATTTTTTCTATTGCTTGACGAATATCATCATGCAATCTCTCTACAGGAGTCTTCTCCTTTTCCATTTTTATTTTAATTAACCACAATATTTATATTGTAATACAAACACACCAAGCATGTCAACTAAGTTTTCATAATGTAGCAAAGAGCATAGAATGGTGGTCTATTTTCATGAGACTGTCCACCACCAGTGCTTCCAGTGTCTTCAGAATTATTTGCACTACCATCTGTTCCCACACCAAAATTTCTTGGTTCTTGATAAAAAGCCCTGACTGCAAGATTTATGTTATGAGTATGGGCAGGTATTTGATTGACTGTTAATGTTACACTTTCTGAACCACCAGTATCATTTACATCATAATCACTATTACTTGCATCATAACCAACTACAAATCTACCAGATAAATTGGGTGTGCTATTATTACCATCACATAGAACAAATCCTGACGGAATTGCGTCTGCAGCACCTGACCATAATATTATCATACCTGTGATAAATGATTCAATACCTGTAAGTGCTGACCCATCTCCCGCATAAGATCCAGCAGTCAATCTGTTTGTACTTGGATTATATTTTAAACCTGCGTCAACACGAATTGGATTATTACCACTACTATTTTCAACAAAGGTAATAAACTGGTCTGCGTTTGTTGCGTTTAAATTTGTTCCAACATTATTTGCATTTGCCACACTGGTAGTGCTTGCATCTATCCATACTGTATCAGTTCCATCAGAGGATAATAATTGCCCTGATGTTCCAAAATCACCATCTCCGTCAAATAATTTACCCTCTACATAAAGACTTGTTCTGACAGTAGCAACTCCAGTTACATCTGCATTACGACAAGTAATTTCATCCAGTGAAATATCACCTGTAAAATTTACGTCATTTGTAAATGATGAGATACCAGAAACAGATAGAGATTTGACAGTTACATCGTCATTTTTAAAGTTGTAATTTAATTTACCATAAACAAATAAATTTTCAAAAGCAGAATCACCACTCTCGGACTGTGAAAATATTATATCATCAGGTCTACTCATTTTATTGTCCCACTATTCCCTTTGCTACTGAGGGTATAATTGCCGATGCATATGCATTTAATGTGCGACCTTTTAAAAATAAATTCCTTCCTATTTTTCTTGGTTTACTTCCTCTGACTACAACACAATTTGATGTAGGATATAAATTGATATTGCTACCAAATAATTCAAGATGAGATGTTGTTTTATTAACATTCCCAACAGTTACTCTTTTTCCTTGTAGTAATAATTCATTTGTTGCATCTAAAACAATATTTTGACCTTTAATTCTAATCCAACCATCAGATGCAGTCATACACATGTCTCCATGATGTGCCATAGCAAAATAACTAATTCGACCCGATTTATTCTTTAAACCTGTTTGTATTTCTAGTGTTTGCTCAGCGTTAATGGTTGCTAAACCACTCCCATGAAGTGCTTGTTGATATACAACTCCCTTATCAGTAACAGAATATAATTGATATGCTATTTGCCCACCAACACCAACATTACCATTACTCTCAATAACAAGATTAGGACCAAAACTATCTAAAACTCTACTTTCACTACCCATCAGTAACCATATCCTCCACCTGATGAACCACCACCACTAGGGGGTGAACTTGGTGGTGGTGTGCTTGATGGTGGTGTCATGTCTGTATCTGTATCAATAGCGTCGTCTACTGGATCAGTATAAGTATCTGTGCTTTCTGTAGTTTGTATTGTTTCACTTTCCTTTATCAAATCTTGGATAGGACGTAATCTTACCTCAGATGTTCTGGCATTTAAAGTTCTACCAGACCTTAAACTCTCTTGAGGAGTATTGTATATTATTGAATCAGTATCAGAATGTTCAGAACCTGTCATTTTGATTCCGTTTGGCATTACATGGAAAGGTCCATTATATTCTTTTCCATTTACATAACCAACAATATTTCCTTTAGGTGTGATACAATCAATAACTTGAATAACTTCTGTCTGTCTACGTTTACGTGTCATCACTGGTGTTAATATTGCACCTCTTCCAGTGTAACTTTTAACTCTCAAAGAAGGCAACCTACGATATACTTTATCATTCACACATACTTTTGTGATTGAACCATTCTCATCTAGTCCACAAATTTCAAAATCTTCAATCTCATCTTCCATCTTATATCCCGAACCACCATTTTCAATAATTATCTTATCAATGAATACATCTTCTATTCCATCTGCAGGATAATTTTCACCCTCTGATATAATAATGATATCTGTTAACTGTCCATAAGTAGGTGAGTTTGGATTTTTATCAATCACAGCTCTACCATATGCTCCATAACCTTGATCACAATTATCCACAAATGACACTAGGGGTTCCTCAGTGTATCCCTCACCAGGATAAGTAATGTCTACACCAATAATACTCGCAGTTGTTTTTACGTCTGAGAATATGCCAGTCGTTTCCTGAGTACCAATTTGCTCACCAGCATCATTAAATATTGGAACTTCTTTAACCCCACCCTCAAAATTTTGAGTATCAAGTTTTTCAATAAAATTACCAAGTATAACTTCACCAACTGCTCCTTTTCCATCACCACCAAAAATTTGAAGTTTAGGTGCACCACATTTAAATATATTTCCTGAATTACAATCTAATTGTTCCTTATCCTCTACTTCTGAACCAAAAATTTTAAATTTACCAATCTCACCCTCTAAATTTTCAATTGATGTTCCGATACCTGCGATAGCATTTGATGCCTTATCGAATGCTTTGCTGATAAAATTTTGGTTGTCTGTTCCAGATGGTTGTGGTTTTGAACCTTTATTTAATTCGTAAGTATTTTGAACATGACATTTTCCACCACCACCATTAGCACAATTTAATATTCCTGATACTTTATTTAAAATGTTAAGACCACCAGCAAGAAAACCTTTAACTGATCCAAACCCCTGACCGATAATACTGAATAAACTATTGATTGGATTAACAAGAGGACCGATAATTGAATCCATAACATTGATGACCTTGTTCATAATACCACCAACAAAGTCCTCGACTGCACATTGTATTGGATTTAAAATTCCATTCTTTACAATGTTTGTCAACATATCCCTTAATGTTGAACCTAGTGCACTCTTCACGTTAGCACCTAGACATCCGAAAGCACTAAAGAGTCCATTGATAGGTCCTAAAGCAGTGCTACTGAATGCCTTTATTTGCGCCAGAGCTGCAATTGGACTAGTAATTTGACTGAAGAGAAAACTTGAAACACCTGACAAACCTGTGGAGATAAAACCGACCAATTTATCTTGAAGTAAGTCACTCAATTGATTAGTCAAACCAGATACACTATCACTTATTTGACTCACAGTAGAGTCTATTTCATTAACTAAATCAAGAGCACCTCCCAATCCACCAGAAACTTTACCAATAAAATTGTTGAGTGCATTGGTTATTTCTGTATTAGTAGGGTTTGAGCAACGAAGAGAAACTGCTACGTCTGCTGAGTATGTGGATGACATTTTCTATATTATATAAATTTATTTATGAGGTCATATTATCTCATTTATCGGTGTTTTATCTAACTCAAGTAATTCAAAAGCTTTTTCACCCTCACCATTTCTTATGAATTTAATCATTTGTTTTGCAGTGTCCTCTGAAACATCTTGTGGAAATTGTGTTTTTGCTTGATTAACAATATCTTCAATGTTCTCAGGTATATTGTTATTTGTCAAATTTTTTAAAATATACTTAAATTGATCAAATCCAAGAGGTTCTCTCTTTCCACTCTCATCAACGTTTCCCTCATATACTTGAGTCTCTTCTGTGGTAGGTGGTTTTTTTATAGCATTTGTTACAACACCCTCTTGTGTAGGGTCAACTCCTACAGATTCAACCTCTCTTTGAGATATTGCTCGATTTGATTTATCAATATTAGATGGAAGACCAGGTGTTTGTGGTCCTATTTGTTCATTAAATTCACCACTTAGGATGCCAGTATTTTTTAAAGAACCATAAAAACCTGATAAATTTTCAAAATTACCACTACCAGGCACTTGTTTAGAGGTTCGAGGCATAACACCTATGATCATTGTCGGACCTCCACCACCTTTCACACCATATACATAATCACCCTGACTAATTCTGACGGATCTTAACTTATAGGCACCACCAGAACCTGCAGTTGTAGGTAGTAGACAGTATGCATAATCTATTTTCTCAGGTGAAATAGTATCAGATTGTGTATTTTCACCCATTATTCTAACTCGATATCTCCAACCCCATCCCTCTTCAAGTTGCTCTTTCTGGGAGTCAAATGAGACTACTGTTCCTGTCCACGATTCAAGTGGTGTTTTACCATATAAAGATCGATCATTTACTTTTGATATTTTTGCTTTGCCTTTTCTATCCATTATTTGCTACTTGTATATAATCCGTATGTATCACGGGCTAAAGTCATTGATGTATATGAATGTTTTGGATCAAAATGATGACTTAAATGTAAAATAAGATAAAATCCACTTCGATGTTGATTTTCACGTTGTAGTATTTTATTTCCACCAGTTACATTTTCTATTTCAAGTTTAATGACATTACCCGCCTTTAATAATATATTACATGGCACTTGAATTTCAAGAACTTGTGAGTGTAACATACTATATCTCATCATGGCTTGTGGTTCATACTCAGCAGGATTATTTGTAATTTTATCACTTACACCCTCATCAATATTACCTGGTGCAAGGACATAACTATAAGTTTTACAGTATTTTTCTAATTTGTTTTCATTTTGGTCGATTGATTTTTTAGGTTTACTTCCAAGGTAATTAGAATTTTTATCAAGAAGATTTACAATCTTATCTGTAAATTCACCAGTTAATAGATTTTTAGTTTGTATACGAACATTATATATTCCTGCCTTTAAAGCATTAAATAAATTATGATCTCTTTTTAAAATTGGCATCTTAACCATGTTATAATCATCTTCATTTGAACCTAAATCTTGTCTTTGATTATTAAAGTATTTGTATGTACGAACGTCACGTACATTTTGATTTTCTTTATACTCTCTCATACCTTGCTCAATCAAACCTTCGATAGATCTAAAATTAAAACCATCTTGAGTTTCATAAAAGAAAAAACCAGGTGCTCCCTTTATAGGTTTACTTTTTTTACTTAAGTTAAAAATTATATCAATTGGTGTTTCGTTTTTACCCTCTACCTTATCAACTGTGCTTGATTTTTCGATGTTCTCATTTCTAAATGGTAATTTACTTTCAATTAATATTTTTTTTACCGATTCATCAATTGTACCTATACCATATGTGCCTAATTTTGGATTATTACTACTATCAATAGAAAATTTTGATCTTAATTCTAAAGATAATATCTGTCTAGTTGATTGATCTAATGTTACTGGTGAAGCAGTTACAACTAAAGGTTCTAAAGTTGTTAAAGTTCCATTTTCATTTGCTATTTTGAATGTTAAAGTTTCTGTTCCATCATGTTCGAGAGGAAATCCATCTTTTATAGTTGCTAAATTACCTCTCTTATCCACTACAGAATCACCTGTATCTACAATGGTTGCATTTGCTGTAATATTTGGAGAGTATATACTCTCAAAATAATTAAAAGAAATTGTTTTTCCTTCAATACCAATTGACTGTGGATTATCTTTGTCAGATTTCTCCATACGAAGAACTTGATAATTGGATGGTCCTGCTAATGACATTATTTGTTAACTATCTCCCTTTGTCTTATAATAATAATTTTTTCATCAACCTCACCATCATCATTATAATCCTTTGCCTCTGTGCTAAGTTGTAAATTATCAATATTTAGTTCATTTGCGTCAAGTTGTTTAAAAAGTCTCTTTGTGAATGCATTTTTTTTCTTATCCTCTGATGTTAAACCCTCTGTCTTTACTAATTCTATATCTTTTTCTTTAAGCAAATTGTCAGTTTTTATTGCGTTTCTTCTTAAATCTGATTTACTATTACTTTTTTTAAACTTTGGATCAATTGACTTTTCTTCTTCTAATTTATCTTCACTCTCATCTTGTGTACTATCAGTTAGTATATTTGATAAATTAAAATCATCTAACTTATCTGCATCTCCTTTAAATTGTTGAAGATCATTCTCCGCATTTTTTATACTATTATCAACATCATCAAAAGTGTTATTAACTTTTTTTTCCATCAATCCAAAACCTGCAATAAAGTTTTGTATACCTGCTACCATACCAGTAATAAAATTACCCGTATTTTCTGATTTTTCTTTCATCATCTTAGATTCATCATCGACTTTACGATTAACCCCTGCGATAGCGTTAATTGCAACTCCAAATAATAATAATGATGCAAAATTAAGAACTTTACCTAATATCGAACTCGGTCCTGATAATACTTTTGATTTTATGTTGCCAATTGATTTACCGAAAGATGAGGATGCAGACCTTAGTTTAGCATCTCTTTTCTTTTTCTCAGCAATATTTCTTCTTATCCTCTTTCTTTTATTGGAGATAGATTTAAATTGTGATCTAAAAGTAGAGAACATTCCTTGGATTTTTTCAGCTACAGAATTTAATTCTTTTGCTCTATCTTCTACTGCCATTATGCAATATCCTCCATAAAGTAAGAAAATGCGGATATGTAATCATCACTTGGATTTACAGACGCAAAGTGCTCTGCTGCACCAGCTAATGAATCTCCACCAGGTTCCATTTGTCGAATTGTTTGATCATTACCTACATATTTGTCTGGTAAATTTAATTCTTCTATAGTTGTTCTTCTTCTCCTTCTCCCTCTTCCTCTTAATGATTTCATTTGTTGAGCAGTCATAACTTTACCACTAAATGGCATACTCGTAAATCTTTTTGCATTAGGTGTTTTTTCATCAATGACAATAGTTTCTCCCTCTTTAAAAGATCCTCCAGTATAAAGTTCCTTATCTGGTTTTTTCTGTTTTTCTAATATGGAACCTTCAAATGCACCAAACTCTCTTGCAATGTCAATAGCAGCAACACCCCATCCAACAACAGGTATCGCACTACCTAATGACAAAAATCCACCGACTATATCACCTTTACTAAATCTGTAGATTGCAGCACCAATATCAATAAAGTTACCAATTAAAGGTAGAGCACCTAATATTTTAGGACCTCCTTTCTTTATACCAACTTCTCCTATCTCCTTTAACACCTTACCTTTCATGGTATTTCTACCTGCCCTTTGTATCAATTTTCGCATCTTAGGTAGAAAGTTTTTAAATGTCTTACCAGTAAATAAATCGACATAAGTAAAAGGATTTAGTAATGTAAATATAACCTTTCTAAAACCTCTAATAACTCTTCCAATAACCTCTGCTATGATGAAAGCAGCTCCACCAAAAGTTACTAAACTTATGATTGGTCTATCTTGTATTTTCTTAAGAATCTCTTGAAATTTCAAAAAATTTTGTGGATTAGATAACCAAGATAAAGCAGCGTTAACACCAACACCTGATAGAAATAGTGTTCCGAAGTCTAATATTTTATCAAGTATTCCTTTGAATGGTGCAGTTACTGTGCTTGCAGTTGATTTAACAAATTTTGCAACTTTCTTTGCTTCTATTCTCTCTTCTTTGTCTTCTCTTTTACTACCAAGTTTATTTTGTTTTTCTTTTTCAAGTAAATCTTTCTCTGCCTGTAATCTTCCACTAAAATCCTGTTCAAGTTGTGCTGCAACATCTGTTAAAATTTCATTTGTTTTTATTAATGACTCTTCTAAAACATTAATTTTTGGTGTTATCTTTTCTCCAATCTGTACTCTCTGAGCTTTAAATATATTTTTTAAAGTTGTGATTTTTTTCTCATTATTAGAAACTCTGCTCACTAAATCACCCGAACCAATTTTAAAAGTGGTTCTATTGATTTTAGGTCTGCCACTCATAGCAGCCATCTTATTCTCGAAATTCTCAAAAACTGGAGATGTTTTATCCATTTTTTTGTTGTGCTTTTAAGTTTTCTTCCTCAATGTGTTGTTGTAATAATGAAACATAAATTTCTCTTTCCCAAGGAATCATGTTTTCAATCTCAGTTAATGAGTATTTATGATGCTGAATCAAGGCAAAGTTAACTTTATAGTATGACTCTAGATTCGTGTGAGCCATACCTAGTTGAAAAAAGCTGCCAGTCCCTCCAATACCACATCAGATTTTACCCCTGTTTTAGGATTTGTCACGGTAATTTTATGTGACAATTTTGGCATTGTATCGAAAAATGATTCAATCGTTTTGAATTGTTGAGTATTTAATTGATCAATAAAATTCTCTAACTCTTTTTGAGTTGAATCAGACGCATCCCAACTTTCTTCATCATTATAGATCATATCAATGCATGAGGTTATTATTTGCATTGTATTTCCTATAGATTCATTACCAACTTCAAAATTATTTTCAATAAATTGATCCATTGACGGATATTTTAATTTTAAAGATAAATTATCATCTAGTTTTATAGTATCCTGATGGGATTCATTTTTTTTAACTTTGATTGTCTCTAAATCAATAGTCATCTCAACTGTTGTTTTTTCATCGTCAGGACATGTCACATTAACAGTTATAGACTCACCAACAGATTTTGATCTAATATTTAAGAAAAGATACTCAATATCAAAAGTTGCTAGTTTTTCAACTTTGACTCCTCTCGTTATGATGCAAGAATTTAAAATTTGAACAACTGCATCTGTAATTTGTTTTGGATCTTCAGTCTCAAGTGCCATGATAAGAATTTTTTCTTCTCTCACCAAAAA
>Ga0310343_10001278_pt1 | contig 12742 bp, 11 predicted proteins | sample HC15DNA2025_MG_FD_203519 | JGI IMG/M metagenome (GOLD analysis project Ga0310343, IMG submission 203519) | Marine microbial communities from station ALOHA, North Pacific Subtropical Gyre - HC15-DNA-20-25_MG | ecosystem: Environmental > Aquatic > Marine > Oceanic | place: Pacific Ocean: North... | reverse complement strand
AACAACATCTGCATTTGCTTTCGCAATCTGAGTACCAGAACCAACTGCGATTCCTAAATTTGAGGCAGCAAGAGCAGGAGCATCATTAATACCATCTCCAACCATAGCAACAATATTTTTTTTCTTAAGATTTTCAATGGTTTTTAATTTCATTTCTGGAAGAAGATTCCATTTTATTTCACCTTCTTTACTACCTAATTTTTGGGCTAACTCAACAACAGTTTCTTTTCTATCTCCGCTTAAAATATTAATCTTATAGTTTTCTTTCCTCAATTGTTGAACAGAACTAATTGAATCCTCTCTTAATAAATCACCTAATAAAATGAAACCTAGTAATGAATTATTTATACTTACTCCTATGATTGAATGGGATTTGTTTTCTTCAGTTTCCAATATTTTTATTGATTCATTATCAATAATTACTCCTTTGCTATTTAACCATTCAATATTTCCAATGTTGATTACTCCCTCTATTGAATCAAGTTCTCCTGTAATACCTCTACCAGATTCTGTGTGAATCTTTTTGATTGGTATTAAATTAAGATTTTGTTTTTTGGCTTCTTTAACTATTGCTTTTGCTATAGGATGCCTGCTTTGAATTTCTAAACTTGCAGTTATTTTTAGTAGATGTAAATTATTGTCATTTTTTAAATAATTAATGATAAAAGGTTCCCCTTTTGTTAATGTTCCTGTCTTATCAAAAATAATGTGATTAATTTTTGATGCCATTTCTATTTTGTCTCCTCCTTTAAATAAGACTCCTTTTTTTGCAGCTTTACCTGAAGCAACTGTTATTACAGTGGGAGTGGCAAGTCCTAGAGCGCAAGGACAAGCTATAACTAAAACAGCTATTGAGAGTTGAATGGCTAAACTTAAAAAATTTTCAGCATTACTACCTAATGAATTATGAAGTGAATGGTTTGAGGAGCTTAATAGTCCATGATGATCGTGAATCAATAAATCTGGCCAAATTCGTTTTGCTCCTTGCCACCAAAAAAAGAAGCTTGAGATTGATATGAATAGTACAAAATATGTAAATTTACCTGCAATTTGATCGGTAATTCTTTGAATAGGGGGTTTATTATATTGGACTGATTCAATAAGATTTACTAGTTTTGCAAGAGACGTTTCGTCGCCAACTTTTTCAACTTTAAGTCTTAATGTGGAAGTTAAATTTAACGATCCATTAAGTAAATGCTGACCTGAATGAACATTGATAGGTTTAGATTCTCCCGTAATGTGTGAAACATCTACAGATGAATTTCCTCCAATTACAATACAGTCAGCAGGAACTCTATCCCCAGCTAATAATTGAATTTGATCCCCAGTTTTTAAAGAACTTACTCTGACTGATTTAACTTTTTTATCTTTTAAATAAATGTTGGCCATTTCTGGTTGAAGATCTAATAATGCTCCAATTGAAGAACCAGTATGATATTTTGCCCTATCTTCTAGAAAACGCCCAATTAGTATAAAACCTAATAACATTACTGGTTCATTGAAAAAACAAGGAAAACCAGTAGAGGGAAAGATTAGTGACAAAAGACTTGTTATGTAAGCACTGGTTACTCCCAGAGCCACTAAAGAGTCCATATCTGGTCGATTCTTGAGAAATGATTTAAATCCTTTAATTAAAATCTCTCTTCCAGGGAAGAATAAAGCGATGGTAGCAAGTAAGGCATGAAACAATAAATTACCTAAAATTGGTAAATTTAGAAAACCTCCTTCTGCTAAATGGCCTAAGACTGAAAATAATAAAAGTAAAATCGCAAAATTAAGTTTTTTCCATTGAGTAATCCATTTCTTTTTTTTTTCTAATTCAATTTTATTTACTTTCTTTGAAAAGTCATTTATGTAAATTTTGGAGGGGAAGCCATTTTGTTCAAGATTTTCTAGAATTTGATCAACATTTTGAACATTTTTATTAATTTCGAAATATGCACTTTCAGTAAGCAAGTTTACGGATACATTTTCGATACCATCGGAATTTTTCAGTATGTTTTCTACCGTGTTCACACACCCACCACATTTCATGCCGCTTATATTTATTTGAATGCTCTTCATATTTTTTTCAATAAAGCATTTTAATTAATGCTTTGTTTTTTTTCTATAATTATAGTCATAAATGTTATTGACATTTAAAATAGTTGATATTACATTGACTATCTTAATTTTTTTAAAAAAAGTGCCTAGTAATCAAAACAGAGACAACTTCATTGATAAAGCTTTTACAGTTATTGCTGAATCTATTGTTAAGATCATGCCAATCGCTGATAAAGAGAAAAAAGCTTACATATACTACCGAGATGGTTTAGCTGCTCAGAATAATGGCGATTATTCAGAAGCTTTGGAATATTATAAAGAAAGTTTGTTATTAGAAGAAAATAAAATTGATAGAGGAGAAACTTTAAAAAATATGGCAATAATATATATGAGTAATGGAGAGGAAGATTTATCAATAGAAACGTACCAAAAAGCTTTAATTGAGAATCCAAAACAGCCATCTTGTCTTAAAAACATAGGTTTAATTTATGAAAAAAGGGGAAGATACGCTGAAAAGGATGGTGACTTAGATCAAAGAGATATGTGGTTCGATAAAGCTGCACAAGTTTGGTCTAAGGCTGTAAGGCTTTATCCTGGTGGGTATTTAGATATTGAAAATTGGTTAAAAACTTCTGGTAGGAGTTCGATTGATCTTTACCTCTAGATTTTTTTGAATCTAGTTTTTTAAAACATAATTAATGGCTTCATGAATATTAGAAATTTCTTTGATATTAATGAGACTTTTAAAATGCTCTTTTATTTCAAGAGAAGTTTGTGGTATCAAAATGTTTTTAAAACCAATCCTAATAGCTTCTTCTATTTTTGCGCGAAGATTATATGCCTGCCTTACCTGACCACTTAAGCCTAATTCTCCAATAAATGAACAATTTTCTACGGGCGGAATATTTTTTAAACTTGATAAGATTGAAATTGCAACACCTAAATCTGAAGATGGGTCATTTATCTCAAATCCCCCTCCTGTAGCTATATAACAGTCATATTCTGATAATTTTGTACCAATATGCTTTTCAATAACCGCTAATATCTGGTGCAATCTGTTGACGTTAATTCCTGTTGTTGTTCTTCTTGGGTTATTGTAAAAAGTTTTATTTACCAAAGCTTGAATGTCAACAGCAAATGGTCTTGATCCTTCATTAGTAATTGTGGTTGTGACACCAGCTATATTTTCTTTATTTGTGAAAATTGAACTAGGATTGAGAACTTCGTCTAAACCATTTTCTAACATTTCGAAAATGCCAATTTCAAAAGTTGATCCAAATCTATTTTTTATACCTCTTAATAATCTATGAGCGGCAATATTATCCCCTTCAAAATTTAGTACAACATCTACTAAGTGTTCTAACGTTTTTGGTCCTGCAAGAGCTCCCTCTTTCGTTACATGTCCAATTATTAAAAGTGCTATATTGTTATCTTTTGCAAGTTTCTGAAGTTCAGATGAACAAGCTCTTACTTGGGAAACAGATCCTGGCGAACTTTCCATTTCGTCATTATAAATTGCTTGGATACTATCAATTATTGCAAAAGTAGGTTTAATTTTTTTAATCTCTTCAATAATTAAAGATAAATTAGTTTCTGCGAAAATTTTCAAATCTAGGCTCTTTTTATTTAATCGTTCCCATCTTATTTTTACTTGTTCCAAAGATTCTTCTGCAGTAATGTATAAAACTTTTTCATTGAGGGATATTATCCCTGCCGATTGCAGCACTATTGTACTTTTACCAATTCCTGGTTCTCCACCGAGTAAAACTATTGATCCTGGGACTATCCCACCCCCGAGAACTCTGTCAAACTCTTTAAAACCACTTGTAAACCTTGATATGGTATTTGTTTCAATTTCACTGATTAGCTTAGATTTTTTACTTTTGGTAATATTTGTTGCTTTTGATCTTGAGTTTTTCCTTTCTTCAACTATCGTATTCCATTCATTACAATTTACACATCTACCAAAGTATTGAGAAGTTTCGGATCCGCAATTTTGACAAATAAAAGTCGAAAATTTACTAGGCATTTAATTTTTGATTAGATTGACAAACTCATATGTTTGGGATATTGCCCCTCTACAAGTTAGATTAGGTAAAAGATAAATTCTCTTACTGATTAGCTAATAGAAACAAATGGCTTTATCTAGTCAAACAAAAGAAACAATCCTTGTCGCGGATGACGAGGCAAGCATTAGAAGAATTCTTGAAACTCGTCTTTCAATGATTGGTTACAAAGTAGTAACTGCTTGTGATGGAAAAGAAGCATTAAAATTATTCAAAGACTATGATCCAGATTTGGTTGTACTCGATGTTATGATGCCCAAACTAGATGGGTATGGTGTTTGTCAAGAGTTAAGAAAGGATTCAGATGTTCCAATTGTTATGTTGACTGCTTTAGGAGATGTAGCAGATAGAATCACAGGTTTAGAGTTAGGTGCTGATGATTATGTTGTTAAACCATTTAGTCCAAAAGAATTAGAAGCTCGAATTAGATGCGTGTTAAGACGAATAGATAAAGAACAACTTCCTGGCATGCCTAATTCAGGTTTAATTTTGGTTACAGATATAAAAATTGATACAAATAGAAGACAAGTATTTAAGAGTGATGAAAGAATAAGATTGACAGGTATGGAATTTAGTCTTTTAGAGCTTTTAGTTAGTAGATCAGGAGAACCATTTAGTAGGGGTGAGATTCTAAAAGAAGTTTGGGGCTATACTCCTGAAAGACATGTAGATACAAGAGTTGTGGATGTTCATATATCTAGATTAAGATCAAAACTCGAAGCGGATCCTGCTAATCCTGAACTAATTCTTACAGCAAGAGGTACAGGATACCTCTTTCAGAGAATAGTTGATATATCTCCATTTGATGGTAAGTAAATGGAAAAAGATTCTTACAATAAAAAATCTAGAGCTATAAGAAGATTAGTTATTTGGTATAAAAGAAATTCAGCTGTAACTTCAATAGTTGATACTGCGACTAATTCTGCATCCACTGCAAGTAATGTTGCAGGTAATGTAGCGGGAAATGTAGTCTCTAGTGCTGGTTCTGTTGTCTCTACTGCAAGTAATGTTGCAGGTAATGTAGCGGGAAATGTAGTCTCTAGTGCGGAATCAGTTGTAAATACTGCCAGCAGTGTAGTCTCAAATGCTAGTTCTATTGCAAGGAATACGTTGCAGCCATTGGTTTTTGATCCTTTAAAAAGGTTACAAAATAATGATAATTTGATAAGTAAAGAAGAAGTATTAGATTCCGAGAGGATTTGGATTGCAGTTGATGGTATGGGAGGAGATTATGCCCCTGTGCCCATTTTAGAGGGATGCCTTGATGCCATAAGTAGATTTCCAATAAATATAAAGTTTGTAGGCAAAATTGAAAAAGTTAGATATGAAGCTAAAAAAGTTGGGTTAATTGATTTATTAGAAAAAGAAATTGATAACAATCGTCTTGAATTAATTGATAGCGGTGATCCTATAGGAATGGATGAGGAGGCAACAGCAGTAAGAAAGAGAAAAGATGCAAGTATTAATATTGCTATGGATCTAGTTAAAACTAATAAGGCAAAGGCGGTTTACTCTGCAGGTAATTCAGGGGCTCTTATGGCGTCTGCAATATTTAGGATTGGACGGTTGAAAGGTATTGAACGCCCAGCAATAGGTGCATTATTCCCGACTAGAGATCAAACTCGACCAGTGTTAGTTTTAGATGTTGGAGCAAATACTGATTGTAAGCCATCTTATCTGCATCAATTTGCTCTTCTGGGTAATGTTTATGCTAAGGATGTTTTACAAATAGAAAAGCCAAGAATTGGCTTATTGAATATTGGAGAAGAAGAATGTAAAGGGAACGATTTGTCGTTAAAAACATTTGAATTATTATCCAATGAAAAAAGTTTTGATTTTGGAGGTAATTGTGAAGGAAGAGATGTTTTGTCTGGAGACTTTGATGTAGTTGTTTGCGACGGTTTTACAGGTAATATATTACTTAAATTTCTCGAGTCAGTTGGAGGAGTTTTGTTAGATATACTAAGATCCGAACTGCCGAGAGGAAGAAGAGGTAAGGTTGGTTCAGCTTTTTTAAAAAGTAATTTATTAAGGATTAAAAAAAGGTTAGATCATGCAGAACATGGAGGAGCATTATTGCTTGGGGTTAATGGTATTTGTGTAATAGGTCATGGTAGTAGCAAGTCTCTATCTGTTGTAAGCGCTCTTCGTTTAGCTCACTCTGCTGTAAATCATAATGTGATGGAAAATTTAAATCAGCTTCAAAAGCTTCAAGTTTTAAGTTCTTAAAACATATTTTGTCAGATTTATGTTTGACTTATATAAGTAATTAGATAACTCTTTTGGAAGGAAAAATTTTAAATCAAATCGGAGTCTCATTTAAAGGAAGTGGAAGTTATGTACCAGATCAAATTCTTACTAATCAAAATATTAGTAAGAGAGTAGATACAAGTGACGAATGGATAAAATCGAGAACAGGTATATCTCAGAGAAGGATATCTGGATTAGAGGAAGATGTTGGTCAAATGGGTTATAAAGCAGCTTTAGAAGCAATTAAGATGTCTGGATGGGATATCAATACAATTGATTTAATAATCTTGGCCACTTCTACCCCGTCTGATTTATTTGGATCTGCGCCTAGTATTCAAGAAAAATTAGCTGCAAATAATGCTGTAGCTTTTGATTTAACTGCTGCATGCAGTGGTTTTTTATTTGCGTTAATAACAGCCTCACAATTTTTGAAAACTGGTAATCATAAAAGAGCTATAGTTATTGGATCTGATCAACTTTCTCGTTATATAGATTGGGATGATAGAAGAAGTTGTATCTTATTTGGAGATGGGGCAGGTGCAATAGCAATTGAAGCAACGAACGATTTTGATAATTTAATTGGATTTGATATGAGGACTGATGGGCAAAGAGGCTGTTTTTTAAATCTTCCATCTCAAAATAAGCAAGATGTGATTGTAGATAATATTAAATATTCAAATAGTGGTTTTTCTTCAATAACAATGAATGGCCAAGAAGTATATAAGTTTGCAGTTAAAGAAGTGCCATTAATTATTGAAAATTTATTTAAAAAAACCAACTTTAGTTCTGAGAAAATAGATTGGCTTCTGTTACATCAAGCTAATCAGAGAATATTAGATTCAGTTGGAGACAGATTAAATTTGTCGAAAGAAAAAATTCTGAGCAATTTAAGTCAGTATGGAAATACTTCAGCAGCAACAATCCCCTTAGTACTTGATGAGGCTGTAAGAAATAAGAAAATTAAACAAAATGACATTATTGCTACCAGTGGTTTTGGCGCTGGGTTAAGTTGGGGTGCGGCCCTCTTTCGTTGGGGTTAAAAAAAGATTTATTATGACAGTAGCTTGGGTATTCCCTGGACAGGGTTCACAAAAAATTGGAATGGCAAATAAAATAATCAATTTGCCTAACGCAATAGATAGATTTGATTATGCTTCTAAAGTATTCGGCAAGAATTTGTTTGAAATTTGTGAAAATGTTTGTGAGGAAAATAATCTTGATCAAGATCTAAACAATACAAAGAATACACAAATTTCTCTATTTTTGGTTGAGTCAGTTTTGTCAGATTCTTTAAAAGAAAATGGATTTAAACCGAACTATATTGCTGGACATAGTTTAGGAGAAATTACCGCTTTATATTGCGCAGGTGTTTTGTCCTTTGAAGATTCTGTATTGCTTATAAACGAAAGATCTAAATTAATGTCAGAAGCTGCAAAGGGATCTATGGCAGCATTAATTGGTTTTGAAAGGAATCAACTAGAATTATTAGTGGAAGAGATTGATGATCTTGTAATAGCAAATGATAATAGTGATTCTCAGGTTGTGTTGTCAGGGAGCGAAAAGGCTTTAGATAATATTTCAAATCGTATTACTTGTAAAAGATTTCTTAAACTAAATGTTTCTGGTGCTTTCCATTCACCATTTATGAAAAAACCATCAATTAAATTTTCAGAATATTTGGATAATGTTAAGTTTAAGCAGCCAATCTTCCCTATTATAAGTAACTTTAATCCAACACTATCGAATGACCCAGATGAATTGAAAGTGAGATTAAAAAATCAAATGTGCAATGGTGTTAGATGGCGTGAAACTATGAATTTAATGGCTGAAGATAAAAACGACCTACATATTGTAGAAGTTGGCCCTTCTAATGTATTAGGAGGTTTAGCAAAACGACATTTAAGGGAAGTAAAGATTTCTCAAGTTTCATCTTCGGATCAAATTAATTACTAAATTCTATGAAAAGTAACTTTTATAAAAAAATAATTTATCAGTTCGTAAGCATGGTAATTATTTTTCCTATTTATAAACTGCTTTTTAGAGGAACTCTAATTGGGAGAGAAAATATCCCTAAACAAGGTTCTTTTATATTGGTATCTAATCATGGATCCTTGCTCGATCCTCCTTTATTAGGTCATGCGGTTGGTCGAAATATATCTTTTATGGCAAAGTCAGAACTTTTTAAGATTCCTTTGCTTGGTTTTATAATTAAAGCTTGCGGAGCTTATCCTGTAAAGAGAGGAATAGCTGATAAGAATACTATCAAAATTGCATGTAAAAAATTATTAAATAATAATAGTATTGGGATTTTTATTGACGGCACACGTCAAAAAGATGGACGTGTAAACAAGCCAAAACAAGGCGCAGCACTTTTAGCATTTAAAAATAAAAAGTTGTTGTTACCAGTTGCAATTATTAATTCACATAAGTTAATTAGATCAAGATTTTTTATTCCAATTTTTACAAAAATATTAATTAAAGTAGGAAAACCAATAAACCCGCCATCAAATTCATCAAAAGAGGATTTAGCAATAGTAACAAGCTATTTGCAAGAATCTATTAATAAAATGCTTGACTAAATTTTAATTAATTGGAGATATTGGATATAAGGGGAGTACCGTATCCCATGAATTGAATATTAAGGCTTTTGAATTTTTATCAGATAAATTTAACAATTCTTTTAAATCTTCTTTGCCATTATATTCGGCTTTATAAGAACACTCTTTATTTTTCAATTCATCAAATATTTTTGGGGTTAATTTTTCTTTAATCTTTAAAATTGGGTTTGTTTTTTCAGAAATATATACTTCATATTGTCCTGCAATATATCCTTTTCTTTTTAATTCTTTAAAAATCCAGAAAACTTTTTTATGTGAATAAATATTATTCTTTTTTGCAATTCTTTTTGCCATTAATTCAAAGCTACTAAAGCTATCTATGGAACAATTAATTTGCTGAGAAAGAGTTCTCGCTAATACTATTATTTGTCTTGAGACATTAAAATTGGCAGGACCTGTACTTACAGATATCTTATTAATATTTTTAAGATTTTCTTTTTTTATAAATTTTGTAAAATCAACTATTAAATTATTACATAAATCTTTGTCGAATTTTTTTATAAAAAAATTATCAGATAAATTATTGTTATTTTTTCTATAAGCAAAACCAAAAGCATTATCAGTACTATGAATAGCCAATGTTAGTTGATTTGATTGTTTTTCAAAGTCGTAAGTCATGCAAACTTAAACTGGTAATTCTAAACCTGGTTTGCACTTAGACCACTTTCCATATTCTTTTTTAAAACTTGAACAAGATCGAACATCCCAATCAGTTTTATATTTATCAAATTCATCTTTGATTATACTAACGTGAATATAAGGTTTTTTTGGTTTAAAATCAGGAGTATCGCAAATGTTTTCAACACCATGATTATTTTCAACATCATGATAAGTAATACATCTATCAACCCACTTACAGTTAATACATATGCACATAATCAAGAAAGAAAATAAAAAGAATATTATCTTTTCAGATCATACACTAATAAATAATGAAATAGATAGAAGTATAAAACTTTATAATTGGGATTTTATTTTATCTTTTTTACCTTCTGGCTCTTACTTAGTGGGAGGTTTTGTAAGAGATATTATTTTAAGAAGATTAAATGAAAAAATTGATGTTGATATTGTAGTGCCAAAAAACTCTATTGAGATTGGAAAAAGGATTGCTGATAAATTTAAAGGTAAATTTATTATTCTCGATGAAGTTAGAGAAGTAGTAAGAATCATATTTAAACACGTAACAATTGATATTGCCCCCCAAATTTCTCCATCTATTAATATAGATCTCCTTAGCAGAGATTTTTCAATTAATGCAATTGCTTTTTCTCTTGATAAGAAATTATTAATTGACCCATCAAATGGAATCAAGGATATTCAACTTTCCTTCTTGAGGACTAATACAAAACAGAATTTAATAAACGATCCACTAAGAATTTTAAGGTGCTTTCGTTTTGTTTCTGAATTGAATTTCAATATTGATGAGAAATTAATAGATTTTATAAAAAAATGTAGACATCAATTAAAACTTGTTTCCAGTGAGAGAATTCATTATGAAGTACAAAGGATAATAAGAGGGAAGTATGCTGCTAAATCAATTATCTTAATTAAAAAATTCAAAATTTTTGGCTATATACAATCAGAAAATGAATTTAAATTTAATGATTTAGGAAAAATTAATTTAGCAAAATTTAATGAATTAGAAAAGGAGAAATTTTTACCTTTATTTTTTTTATTTCAAATTCTAGATGAAGTTTCTTTAAAAGAATTTACATTCAGTAAGGCCGAAATTCTACATATAAAGCTTTTAAACAAATGGAAGCGCTTACTTAATAAAAAAAATATTTATGAATTAAATGAAAATGAAAGATTTGATTTGCATAAAGAATTAGAATCTATTCTTCCATCATTTATTCTTTTCTTGCCAGAAACATTACATAAAGACTGGCTTTTAAGATGGCGAAATAAAGAAGATAAATTATTTCATCCGACAAATTTATTAAAAGGTGACATATTAAAAAAATATTTACAAATCGAAGATGGCCCTATGTTAGGAAAGCTTATGAATTATCTATCTATGGAGCTTGCATTTAATAGATTAAATAATTTTGATGAAGCTATTTATAAAGGTAAGCAATGGATTCTACAAAATGCGCCAAAAATGTGATTAAATACACATAGCTTAGTTTTGTTTAAAAATTTCAGACCTAAATTTATCTTTAAAAAATTTATGAGCATTCGTATTTACATTGGCAATCTTCCACACGGATTTAATCCAAAAGAATTTGATACTATATTAAAGTCAGTATCTGACACTATTAGATTTAAGGCAGTTTTAGATAAAGAAACAAAAGAGTGTAGGGGATTTGGTTTTGCTACAACAAATAACGAAGAAAATGCAAATTTAATAATCGAAAAGCTTAACGGTTATGAATTTAATGGATCCAAAATTAGAGTTGAACTTTCAGAGAAGAAAGATTCTTCAAATAAGAGAAGTAATGTTGTTTCTAATAAAAAGAAAAAGAGGAAAGATTTTAAAAAGATTGTACATAGTGATGCACCAAATCTTGAGGCTCCTGATCCAAGATGGGCTGGCGAATTATCAAAACTTAAAGATTTGTTAGCTAATCAAAAAACTCCTGCTTAATTACTTGATCCTTGAGATTAAAAAAGATATTGGAATTTCAAAAGCTTTTACGGAATTCTTTACAAAAGCCCTATTATTAAAGACATCATAATCCAGTCTTTCAATAGAGTTTAATATTCCTCTGTAAAGGCGTAAAGAGGTCCATACAGGCCATCTAGCGTCTGCAGATAACCATTTGATACCATCTTCAGATTTCTTGAACCAATCCCGCGCTCTTGTTAATTGAAAGTTCATTAGCATTCTCCACTGATTATTTATTTTTCCTTGCATTAACTCTTCTTCAGAATAATTAAATTTCTTTATATCTTCTTGGGGTAAATAAATTCTTCCTCTTTGTCTATCTTCTCCAACGTCTCTTAAAATATTGGTAAGTTGATTCGCTATTCCCAAAGATATAGCTGCTTCTGATGGGTCAGGAATACTACTCCATGGAGCTGAAGTGTAGGCACTATCAAGTCCCATTACATTCTGTGTCATTAGGCCAACTGTTCCTGCTACTCGATAACAATAAAGTTTCAATTCAGAAAAATTTTTATACCTGAATTTGTTAAGGTCCATTCTTTGTCCTTCTATCATATCTAGATAAGGTTGTATTTCTTGAGGAAATTTTTCAATTGTATCGAAGAGAACAGCATCTAGGTCTGATTGTATTTTTCCTTTGAAAATATTTTTCGTATTTTCTTCCCATTTATCTAAACTATCGGACAATTCATCAGTGGATTTGGTTGAAGCTTCAAAGCTGTCCATTATTTCATCTGTTCTTCTACACCAAACGTAAATTGCCCAAATCGCTTTTCTTTTTTCTATGGGTAATAAAAGAGTTCCTAAATAAAAAGTTTTAGCCCATTTTTGAGTTTCTTTTTGGCATGTTGAATATGCTTGGTTGAGATAAGACAATGAATTTTTCAAAAACGTTTCTTTAATTTGAGGTTTTAATTAACTTTTGATGTTTCTTTAGTAACATTATTCGGAGTCTTCGAATATTCTTTATTAATGGATTCTGCACATAATTTACCACTTAAAACAGCTCCTTCCATGGAGGCGAGATATTTTTGCATTGTATAGTCACCAGCTAAGAAAAAATTATCAATTGGAGATCTTTGACTAGGTCTGAATTCTTGGCATCCTGGAACTGCTTTATATACGGATCTAGGTGTTTTTACAACTTTGTATTTTCT
>Ga0310343_10001276_pt1 | contig 12746 bp, 15 predicted proteins | sample HC15DNA2025_MG_FD_203519 | JGI IMG/M metagenome (GOLD analysis project Ga0310343, IMG submission 203519) | Marine microbial communities from station ALOHA, North Pacific Subtropical Gyre - HC15-DNA-20-25_MG | ecosystem: Environmental > Aquatic > Marine > Oceanic | place: Pacific Ocean: North... | reverse complement strand
GTATGGGTGTGACAAATGAACTTATAAAAGAATATGAATTCGATAGTGCTTGGAATCGAAATGGTTTTTATTACGATAGAGTCTGTGAAAGATTGAATCTTAAAAAGACAAACAATGTCATGTTTGCCTTAGGTGATTCGGAATATGATAATTATAATAGAGCAGGTTATAATCGAATATGTTTAAGTCAAGAAATATATAACGAAAAAACTATAACATGATTAAATGGGGAACAACATTTGGTTCTCATGATGGTGCGTTAGCAGTTTTTCAGGATGATGAACTTGTATTTGCATCAGATGCAGAACGATGGTCTAGAAAGAAAAACGATTCTGTAATACCTGATAACCTTATCAAGTATGCAGAAGATAATTGGGGAAAACCTGATGAAGTTTATTTTTATGAAGATTATAAACTTAAAGATGAACGAAGAGGATTTGCAGGTCAAACTCCGCTTCATGAAATTGATTTTAAGTATAGACTTATTCAATCTAATCATCATTTGTCTCATGCTCGTTATGGCTATTGGACTTCTCCTTTCTTAGATTGTACTGTTTTAGTTATTGATGCCATTGGTGAATGGGATACTCTTACACAATGGAAAGTTATCAATGGTAATTTCACAAAACAAAAATCATGGAGATATCCAAAATCAATTGGTCTGTTCTATTCTGCAATGACACAGGCGGCTGGTTGGAAACCTAATGAAGAAGAATATATTCTTATGGGCGCTTCAGCAGTTAAGAAGCATAAGATTGAGAATTACAATATTGTCAAAGAGTTGTGGGACAATGGTGAAAATTTTCACACAGGAATAAATATAAATTTTGACAAGTTTGAGATAGCATCAATCGCACAAGAAATTTATGAAGAAGAGTTTAAGAAGATTATCAATGAAATAGAAGATGATAATCTTGTGTTTGTAGGTGGTTGTGCATTGAATGTGTCTGCAAATCGTTTTCTTACGAAGTTCAATACGTTTATACCATGTAATCCAGGTGATGGTGGTTCTGCAATCGGTTGCGTTATTGATAAAAAAATTCCTGCAAATGCTTACCTAGGTTATGAAATACCTGGTAAATATCCTGTCGCAGAAATAATTAAAGAATTAAAAGAAACTGGTGTTGTTGGTGTTGCCAATGGTAAAGCGGAGTTTGGACCTAGGGCATTGGGTAATAGGTCTTTGTTGGCCGACCCATGGAAGTATCCTAAACGTACTGGCCATAATGAAGTAGATGTAAAAAAAATGGTCAATAAAATTAAAGGTCGTGAAGAATTTAGGCCTTTTGCTCCTATGATGTTAAAAGAAAATGTAAATAGATTTTTCAGAAATGGAATTCCTTCTCCGTTTATGAATGGGGTGAGAGAAGCTTTGCATGAAGTTTATGACCATTATCCATCAATTATACATATTGATGGGACATCACGAATACAAGAAGTTACTGAGGAGCCTCATAGAACTCTTCTTGAAGAGTGGGAAAAAGAAACTGGTTGTCCTATGTTATTAAATACGTCATTAAATATTAAAGGCGAGCCAATTGTAAATACAAAAGAAGATGCTAACAAATTTCAATCAAAAACTGGAGTCAAAGTTTTATGAGAATATGCATAATAGGCGGTAGCACTGCAGGATGGTGGGCGGCAGGCTACATAGAAAAACACATGCCAGAGTGTGAGATTGTACTTTATGATTCACCTGATATTCCTCATCTTGGCGTAGGAGAATCTACACTGCCACAGATTAAAACATGGTTTGACGGTTTAGGTGTAAACGAAGATGATTGGTTTGATAAATGTAAAGCAGTAAAAAAATTCGGTAATTGGAAACAAGGATGGGATAGTCCTGCAGGAGAACCTTTCACTTTGCGTTTTTGGTATGATACTGGTGAGTTTGACAAAATGATGGCCGACCCTCAAATGTGGGAATACAGACCAGGATATGATAAAAGACCGAACAAACAAAAGTTTTGGGATAAGATAGAGACAAATTACGACTATGCTTTTCATGTATGTGCAGAATCATCAGGTGAGATGGTAAAACAAATATGTGAACGTACTGAAACAAGAGTTGAAACTCTTGATAAATTACCATCAGGATTCGATTTGTATCTTGATTGCACAGGATTTGGTAGAAAGTTTGTAAGAGATTTCGCAGAGATGCCAATCAGTAAATATCACAAAGTTGATAGTGCTTGGGTTTGTCCAATGAAGAAAGAGGGTGAATGTGCAAGTGTTACTAAATCGATTGCAAGAAGATATGGATGGCAGTTTCAAGTAGACCTAGAGAATCGTACAGGTATGGGTTATATCTTCAGTTCTAAACATGTGTCAAATAAAGAAGCATTGTTGGAGTTCAGAGAGATGTTTGGAGATATAGAACCTCAATGGTGGCATGAAAATCAACTAAAAGGTTTTAGAAAACGCACACCATTAAGAGAACCTAGATTGCTGAAATGGAAACCAATGGTACTTGCAAACCCTTGGTCTGATAATGTTGTTGCACTTGGTTCAGCGGCAGGTTTTGTCGACCCATTAGAAGCAACTGCATTATTTAATTTACAATCTGGTATTATGAATTTAGTGAAATGCTTGCAACGTGACTATTCACCAAAAGTTTACAATAGACAAATGAGAAACATTTGGAGAGATAGTTTACGTTTTCAAGAATGTCATTATGTTTTAAGTCAAAGGGAGGACACAGGGTTTTGGAGGCAAATTACAGAAGAACGTCCCAAGTATTCTAAGTTATTGTGGGATTATTATAAGAAATATTCATCCGAGTTTGCAAACATATTTCCGTCTGGTATATGGGCACAACAAGGACTTTATTTTAATACACATAAGGAATATTATGCTTAATGCTTTTCAAGATGAAATAGATGATTTAATTAAAAGATATGAACACAAAAAAGATTTTGTGTATTATACAAGCGGTAGTACAGGTAAGCCAAAAGAGATTGTATTGTCTTACGAAGTTATGAAAATGTGCGTAGAAGAGAATATTCGCATCATGAAAATTACAGATAAAAGTACAATTGTAAATCTCTGTATACCGCCAACATCAATCGCTTTCAGTTGTTTCACAACTTTGACTGCACTTGTTGCTGGTGCTAAACTAATTACACGTAAGTTCAAGGCGAATGAATATGTCGATAATCTTAATGAGTTTCAGGGAACACACCATTTTGTGATTCCAGCAGTTTATAGAACCCTATCGAGAACACGTAAATGGGAAGAACTTGATTTAAGTTCATATGAACTTTTGATGACTGGTTCTGATTTAGCACCAGAGGGTATCAAGAATAATTTATTGAGCAAAGGTGCTAAACGCTTTTTGCAGATTTATGGTAGTACAGAAGTGCCGCCAGCAATTAGTGAGAGTGAAGATGAAAAAGATATTGCAAATGTAAGTCCTTTGATTGATTACAAGATTGCAGATGATGGTGAGTTGTTTATTAAGTGGCAATGTCAGGATGAATATTGGGCATCAGGTGACCTTGTAGAACGAATTGACAACGGATTCAAGATGGTTGGTCGCAAGAAGAATATTTTAAGACTCAATTGTGCCCACGTACAACCTGAATTAATTGAGCAATATATAATGAATAAGACAAAGGTTGATAGAGCATTAGTGACAAGAAGTAAGAATGATAAGTTAGGTGTGTATTTTGAGGGCCCTGAGACCAAACAAACAGAAGTGTTTACTGCCCTTAATAATTTTTATGGAACAAGTGATAATATCGTTGATTTTGTGAAATGGGTACCGAAGATAGAGACAAATCATCTGAACAAAGTAATAAGACATCAATCGTTATAAAATCTTTTTCAGTTCAAGATATACCTACCATTAAAAAATGGTGCGAGTATTGGGACGAAAGAGGTATTGTGAACAATTCATCTTTTGATGAGTTGCGACTTGAAAGATTATTACTGACACTATTGACTTACAACAATGGTGAATTGGCGGCAATATCAGGTGTAGAACGTGTAGACGATGAATATAGAATACTTGTACGTGCCGCCACAACTCCACATAGACCAAGAATTAGAGGAAAATACATTGAAGAAATGTTATGGCCATGGATAGGCCATGCATCTTTTGAGATACAGTATGTGCTTGACAATATAGATGCAAGTGCAAATTTCTTTACAACAACCACAGTAGATGATACAAACGGTAGAACAAGAGGTAGTGATAGAACATCTCATATGTTGTTCAATACAAAAAGACCTTTTAGATGTTTGCAAAAAAATCCTAAAAAAATTACATTGTGGAATGTAGAACAGTGGGCATGGTACGTTGACCCACATAAATGTATTGAAATGGGACAAGAACATCTACCAAACTGGCAAGAGATATATGATAGTTTGTAATATTGTTATCACTTGCTCGTGGAAAACATTTGAGGATAAAGAGGAGATGAAGACTTGGATGACCGAAAATTACGTACCAGATAACGGCACTAACATTAACAAGTTTCGTGAATATAACTTTGCAATTGCAAAGAAACATGGCGAAGAAAACTTTTCAATGACTTTCATAAAACCTAATACGGTTGTACTCACTCAACGTTATAATGACTGGTTTGAGTATTATGGTATGATATCATTGCGTAATGAGACCCTTGAGATGCTAACCAATCAAGGATTTAATATTAAAATAAGTGAACCAATGGAGCAACATGTTTAGTTTTGATAAAGAAAACTTTTATTTAACAAAAGATAGTTCTAATCTATCTGTTGGCTTCTCTTATGGAGCCACACTCATATCAACTTCAGCAATTATAGGATTTGGAGGACTTGCAGGATGGCTAGGTTATTCTGTATTTTTATTACCAATCACTATGATGATAACAATCTATCTTGCTACAACTTACATCGGCCCAAAAATTTATGAGTTGAACAAGACAATAAATGCGAAGACATTCATAGAGTTAATATCTACGCATTATAAATCACCTGCACTTAGACGAATATTGTCTATATTCACAGTCATTATGATACCGTTCTATTGTACGGCGGTTATGATTGGTGTAGGTAAATATATTGAATCGACTATCAATGTGAATTATGTCGTATCGTTGACAGTGTTTTCGTTGATTGTATTTGCGACCATCTTCTACGGTGGTATGAAGTCAGTCATAAGAAATGATGCTATACAAGGTGTCGTTCTATTGATTGGTGCATCTGTAATCTTTTTGTATACATTATTCTCATATATTATACCTTATGATTATGTTGAGTTGTTGACTTCAGCATTTGCATCATCAGAGAATAAGATGATAGGATTTTCTAAGAGTATAGGGTTTACAGGTTTCTTTGATTTTCCTGATTTTTGGTCAAAAGGATGGTTGTTTGAGACTACATTATTGTGTCTTACAATACCTGTTGGTCTTATTGCGTTGCCACAATTGCAAACACGATTTATGCTTGCAAAAGATGAATCATCATTTAGAAAAATTACGCCATATGGCATGATTATACCATTTGTGATTATTGGTTCATTCTTTACTGCTGGTATTACTGCAAATGCGTATTATTATCTTACAGAGGGTGTCACTGTAATAGAGAAGGCAGGTTCAATCGATAAAATTATTCCTACATGGATTAATAGTGGCTATCCAGAACCTATAGGTCTCATTTTGTTTGTGACTATTCTTGCGGCCGCATTTACAACTCTCAACTCATTAATGCATTTGCTATCGACAACTGTATCTAATGATTTGCTTGCAGAAGAGAATAAGACTTATGGTGTTCTCTCTATGATAGGTGTGATTGCGTTTGCTATTGTTATGTGTATAGCGTTTGAGAATCAACCTGCATTTATCTCAAGGTCAACCGCAGTTTATTTTTCTTTACTTGGTGGCAGTTTGTTGCCGAGTTTAATTGCCATGATTTTAGGACACGTAAATAGTAGAGCAAGCGTTTGGTCTTTCTCGACTGGTGCAGTTGCATCATTGTTTTGGCTTTTGTTCGTGCATTTTAAAGAGTCAAAATTGTTTACTGGAATAACAATTGATATTGGGCGATATAATTTTGTAGAAACAATTGTGCCTGCACTCATCGTATCAACAATCGTATATCTGGTGTTAAAAAATGGACAATCCGACACAGTGTAAGTTTGTACCTGATAAGAAAAATATACAACTTATGAATCTTGATGCTTGGATAGAGAATTCTAAGTGGGAGATGGAGAGTAAATTAGATTACACTCAACAACATAAGTTGTATAAGTTTACATGTACGAAAAACAGACCTCCTAACAGTTTGTTTGAGGTGCGTATGGAAATGGGCAGTGAGGTATTGTGCAGACTCTTTGATTGGAAAGACATACCAGTGTTTGAGTATGAATCTGGTTTTGATGTGCATCCAAAAAGATATGAAGAGATTGTAACGATGCCGTTTCCATTTCTTGAAGACAGAAGACTTGAGATTTTGACTTGTGCCCACTTCACACCTGGGCACACAGTTGAATATGAGTTGAATGATGGATATCTTTTCGTTGATTTAAATCACTTGACGATTGAATTTAACGAAAATTATTCAAAGCCTAAATTACCGAAGGGGGATTACAAAGTGAAATATGAGAAAGATAATTTGATTACTCTCAAGTTCAATTCTCATAACACACGAGACACATATGCCTGTAATGATAATGATTATCTTAAAATGAAATCAGAGTATCATTGGACAGAGCATCTAGGAAAGTATTTTGATGTATGAGAATTATATCTCATCTGAAAAACCTAATTATTTTTATCTAGCGACAAAGCAGTCCATTGATGAACTACTGGAGATAGACACTCCAGGATTTCGTGTATATCATAAAAAAGACAAAACAGGCGAAATCAATCTCATTAAATGGACTGCTCCTTCCCTTACAACAATAGAATTACCTAAAGAATTAGACGAACAAATAGCATCTCATCATTGGTCAAAACAATTATGGGATTTGTTCGTTGAATTAAAATGTCTACCAATCATGGATTATGAATATGATAATAATTTTGATGTGACAGATGAACGAAAGAATTTTGTTTTTAATGTGCAAAAAAGAAAAATGTTGAGAGAAGATGTTGACGATAATCATTTTGTATTATCTTCATGTTGCTATACAACGTTTGTTGTACCTAATGGAGTGCTTGAGGAGCAACGTATTAAAAAGTTTTTTGATGAATTAATACAACATTATGTTGAAATTGAAAAAGAAATTGAATGGTCTGTACCTAACAATGGCGAAGATGGTATAGATAATATCTATCAGAAACTTGACAATGATTTGGCGGTTTATCTAAAGTTTAGAAAAACAAATGATGTAAGTTTTGAGAGATTAGAAGAATATAGGTGTGAAATGTTAGACGGTCATATGATAACTCGTATAATAAAAGAATTTGAAGATATAAAAATCTATAGAGGAAAGTTATTTCGTGTATTGTGAATTACCATTCTATCATTTTTACATAGATGGCAATTGGGTAAAACCATGTTGTTATAATACTGAGATGTATCAATCAAATTCAGATTTTAACGATATTAGTCTTGTCGAATTTAGAAGAGAGATGTTGTCAGGTGTAATACCTGATAGTTGTGGTGAGTGTAAAATAAAGGAGGATGCTGGTGTTACAAGTTACAGACAATACAATCAAGAATTAAACCCAAATCCAATTTACGAGCATGAAAATGGTGTGATGAAAACACGACCATACACCTTTGATATACGTCTTGACAATATTTGTAATATGAAATGTGTCATGTGTGGTCCTCATCAATCTAGTAAATGGCTAGAAGATGTCGATGTTTTTAAAGAACATATCGACTCTAAAATAAGTTATAAACAAACGAGAACAGAGAGATTAGAAAATTATGATGCGATTGTTGACTTGTTGAAAGATAATGCGACATTTGTTTCTTTGTTGGGTGGTGAACCTTTTCAGATGAAAAGTGTAAATAAAATATTAGAGTCATTAACAGATTGGAATAGAGAGAATACATCAATATTGATTACAACAAACGCAATTTTGACACATGATAATAGGTTATTTGAAATATTGACAGGATTTAAAAAAGTATATTTTATGATAAGCATAGATGGTTTTGAAGATGTGAATGATTATGTGAGATATCCATCAAGATGGTATGAGTTTTTAAAGGGTGTAGATATACTAAGAAATAATAGTTTAATGGTAAAATTTAATTTAACAGTAAGTGCTTTAAATTTATGTGACATCATAAATGTAGAAAAGTTTGCTAACGATATGAATATAGAATTAATTTTGAATCAACTCACAGAACCAGATATTCTACATATCAATTCTTTAAAACCATCTGTCATTGATGATGTTGATACTAACGATGAAATCAAGATGTTACTCGATAATTATCAATACGATAAGAGGAACAATAAAAGATTACAAAGATATCTTCATGCTCTTGATATAAAGAGAAACACAGATTCAAGAAAAGTTTTAAAATGGTGCTGGACTTAAAAACTATAAGTGTAAATTCAAAACCAGGTTCTCACACTCAACTGACATACAGAGAAAAAGATTATTGGGTGAAAGAGATTGAAATGTATTTGACGGAAGAAAATCATGATTTAGAATCCAATTCTTTTGTTTTTGATTATGAAGAATACCAAAGATTGCAATTCACTGTAGATTGGGTGCCCGAATTATACGAATACAAACAAGAAAATAATAAACATACATGGAAATATTCAAATATAGAAAATATAATACATAGGAAAAAACGTAGTTATTCCGAAAATATTAAGGATTTTGGTAAATATTTTCTTGGAGAAATAGTTCCATTCATACTAAATTATAAACGAAAGCATGGTCAATATTTTTTTCACATAGACCCTGGTTTTGGTAATTTTGTTGTGACTGAAACGGGTTATTGTTTACTGGAACCAAACAATTGGCAATGGGTGACAGAAGATAAGTTCGATAGAATTATCCGATATACTACTCAGAAGTTTATCAAATGAACGAAATAGAATATTATAAACTTCATAAGCACAATTTAACTCCATTAAAATTTAAGATTGATGTTGATTTGTTTGAGAAACAAATCGAAAAATATGAATTTAGAGCATGGGGAGATAAATTTCATGAGTATCCGAGATATGGATTACCTGTAGTCAATCAGAATGGTCGTATGAATAATGACCCAGAACCAGCTTGTTGGCCACTTGATAGATGGAACTTTTTGCAAAAAGGATATAAAGATACACCTGAAGATTTTAATGAATTTTATAGAATAGCACATACTCTTGATTTAGAAGATGAGACAAAGTTTACAACACCTACAGAAATTTTATCATTAAGTTCACTTGATGTGATAGAACCTATAAAACCCTATCTTTATAGAACATGTATATTAAGATTTGATACCATGGGTCATTTCAAGCCTCACTATGATACATGGTTTCCTGCTAAATGGTTGAGGCTATGGGGAACAACAAAACCAGATGGTTGTGTATTCAGATATGAGGTAGATGAACCAGGCAAGACTTGGGTTGAATCGAAAGGTGAGTATAAAAAATATGTGAGAGAAGAAAATATAGAACCTGGTAGGCTATATCTGCATGATAGTGTAAAATGGCATGATGTATTAGCCTATAAAGACGATGTTTATCAATTTTTCATAGCAGTGGATTCAAAATGTCCGATGATAGATTTCTTATTATAAAAGATTGTCATAAAAAATGGAACGTTATACAAGAGTTTGTAAAAACTTATAACACATATTTTGAACGTGTATTGTTAATACAAAATTTGAATGATGATGTTGTTGGACTGCATTTAGAATTCGGTGATGAGGAATATGATGATTTTATAAGACATATTTACAAGCAAAAGGGTAGTATGTATTATCCTGAAAAACTTGAGTGGATACCTGTTTCAGAAGAAGAATGGACCGATGGTATTATACCAGATAGAGAACCGTCATATGTTGAAGGTCTTGTTTTTGATAGATATGGACATGATTGGAGTGATGATGAAGTTCAAGCATACAGAAAACGATATAAAGGATACATCATAAAAGACTATAAAAAGTACAGAGAATCGTTAGACGGAAAAGATTTATTAGTATTAACAGAAAATGAAGTTGAAGAAATAGACCCAATAATCGTAAAGTTTCCATATTATAAAAACAAATGAACTATACACTTCTCGATAAACCATCAATAGATATTGACGATTTAGTTTTGACTATGTTTGTCGACCAAACATTATATCAAGAACCTACAATAAGGTCTTTTGCAAAAATACGTGATAATAGATTTATTGATGAGCAATTTGTTCGTGAGTTTACTAATTTTGATGGTGAGATGAGAATAGATACGACTTTGTATATCACTCATGTTCAAGATGATTTTGCATATGGTTCTCAACCACATTTAGATGTAAAGAGCGGAATTGCGACTCATGTTATTTCTTTAAATGATAACTGGAATGATGAATGGGGCGGACATGTTAATCTGTATTCAAATGTATCAGATGAATATAAAGACATTATGAAAAAATTACGAGTAGAGAACCCCAAAAAAGAAGATATAGAACATTGGAATGAGATAAAGAAAAAAGATGTGAATTTTGATTTAGTGTATTCGTATAAAATGAGTTCTAAACAGTCAATAATATTCAAACACACAGAAGATTCTTGGCATGGCGTTGAAAAAACTTTAAGAGATAGAAAAGTATTAATCGTTGCATATCATGATAAGAATATAAAGTGTAGATTTGGAGATTGATGTATGTAACGCTTGAAGGTAAAAAATTATCAGATAAAGATATAGAAATATACAATCATGATAAGTTTGCATTTATAATATATCGAGATTTTCCTTATAAACTCACACATGTAAATCAATTTGATAATTTAGATTCAACTATTGATTCATATAATAAATGGGTAAACAATAAAGAATGGGAAGTCAGAAGAAGGGTGAGTAATTCTGGTTGTGAAATTTTGTATTGTTTAGTTGGTGAGAAATCAAATATTATTGAACATAACTTTACGATACCAGAACCATGGCAAGAAATACAAGCGGTTGATTTTAAGTATTTTAAAGAAGAGATAACTAGAGAGCCAGAAGAGACATTATATTATGAACATGTAACTGATGATGAGTCTGATTGGAATAATAGATTGATACGTTGTAAATTAGTGCATAATTGGAATAAAGATATAATTAAAGAATTTGATTCATTTTGCGATAAAATATCAGGTTTAGAGATTGAAAAAAATTATCCATACATTAAGGCAACTTTTAATACTCAAAAGACAAAGGACATGGTATTTGAAAAAATGTTTGAAGAGTTTGATAACGATGGAATAGATATAAATTATTTTCGAAGACAATTTGAATGGGAAAATGTTTCATTGAGAGAATATGAGAGACATACTCAAATCACAAACAGGATTTAATCCTAATACTATTGAAGACCCTGAAAATATAAAACATCTTTATGTTGGACATAATGAGTTAGAAGAAATTGATTTTTTGAGATTTAAAAATCTTGAAGCGCTTGACATAGGCCATAATAAAATTAAAGATATTTCTAATTTACCTATTACTCTGAAATGGATTTGCATTGCTGATAATCCTATAGATAATTATGAGCCAATTTATGAGTTGATTAATCTTGAATTTTTGTGGGCACATCAATCAAATATTAATATTAATTATTGTAATAAAATGTATAACCTAAAACAATTGTTAATTGATGATTGTCTAAATATTTCTAATATTGAAGTTGTTAAAAATTTTTCAAATTTATCAGTATTAGAAATGAGAAATAATATGGTTGATGATATTTCCTATTTGTCTGATAAAAGATTATATTTTTTAAACTTAATGAATAATAATGTAAAAGACATCGGTCCTTTATCAGGAATGGGAACTTTAAAAAAACTCAATATTAGAGGTAATCCTATAAAAAATTATGAACCTTTAAAAACTTTGAATTTAGATAGATTATGCATGTAAATAATATTGAGGACCAATCTAACAGGTATCAAATAATATGGGATTTAGGTAGAAGATGTTCGTATTCTTGTAGTTATTGTCCTCCTCACCGAAATAATAAGTGGTCACCGTTTTTAGATTATAAAAATTTATGTAAAACTGTAGATAATGTAGCAGAATATGCTATGCTATATGACCAATTTAGAAAAAAACCAGCCCTTAAAAAATTAAGTTTTACAGGAGGAGAGCCGACGGTTCATCCAGATTTTTTTAATTTTTTAAAATATTGTAAAAATCAATATCCTGAATTTAGTAGAGGTCTCACTACCAATGGATGGTTTCATGATTCTGTTTTAGATAAAGTTTTATCATTAACTACAGGAGGCACATTATCTTATCATTGTGAATCGACCGATAAACAGAAAAAACAAGTTATACGAAATGCAATAGCTTTAAGAAATAAATTCAAAGTAAATGTAATGTTTCACAAAGATTATTTCTGGGAATGTGCAGATGTATGTGAAACACTTGAAAAAAATAGTGTAGAATATGTGCCGAGAATTATAGGCGATGACCATCCTGATGACAAAAAATCCATCGAATTAGGTTACACCCACAAATACAATAGAGACCAAATGAAATGGTTTCGAGATTATTGGAAACAGAAAGGACAAAATGTTGCAGAATCTGGAGATACCCAAAGGGGACTCGGCCGTCCCTGTTGTGGAGGGAGATGTTTTAAAGCTGACGGTGTGGATAGTTATTTTCT
>Ga0310343_10001274_pt1 | contig 12763 bp, 8 predicted proteins | sample HC15DNA2025_MG_FD_203519 | JGI IMG/M metagenome (GOLD analysis project Ga0310343, IMG submission 203519) | Marine microbial communities from station ALOHA, North Pacific Subtropical Gyre - HC15-DNA-20-25_MG | ecosystem: Environmental > Aquatic > Marine > Oceanic | place: Pacific Ocean: North... | reverse complement strand
AAAACTTTGATTTTACATTGCCATCCTTTTCAACCATTTCATCTAAACTTGCTCCTATTAAATTATAATTTTCCAATATTCTTTTATCTATTTTATTTCTCCATATAAATTGATCTGGTATTCCAATATATGTAATTTCGGAATTAGGAAATTTTGTTGTCATAAATTGATTGAAATTATTAATTTCTTTTTTTAACTTATTTAATCCCATTCTTGACCAATATTTATCTAAAGAATATAAATCAAGATAATATTCTGGATAAGCAATCGCTATTATTAAATCACTATAAGAATATTTATACGTAACTACATCTTTAAAATAGTTTTCATCAATATTATTTAAATTATTTTTTATTTTTTCTAAAGTATTTTTTTCATTAGGTATTAAGCATCTTCTAAGTCGATATGCTGTAGCTACATAAGTATCTTTATAATTTTCAATCATATTATATTTGTATTTTAATCTTCTGTAAGCTTGTCTATAAATATTTATTGACTTTAAATACCTAGTTAAAAAATTATTAATAGTTACTTTATAGTTAATAGTACTGTTATTTGATATTTCATTAATTTCAGGAAGACATGATTTTTTATTTTTGATTTCTAATTCATCTACCCCATACTTGACAATATCGTTACCGTAATAAATGCTTATAAGAATTTTTTCTGTTTTATAAGGACTATAAATCCTATCTCCTAATGTTTGTTTTATACTATTGAAATAATTTTCTGGATCAGAACCAAAACTAGATAAGTTTAAATAAGTACAATTTTCTTTACTATCGCATTTAAAAATATTATCTAACAAATTACTATCAGTACCCCAGCCATGTTGCCCAAAAGAATCTCCTATAGAAAGTTTTAAATTTTTAGATGCTTTAATTTTTTTTTTGGCATTTTTAATCATTTCCTCTTGGGAAATTAAGGGGTGAAAATAATTATTATTCCAATGATATTTAAATCTAGAGTAAACCTCAAAAAAAAATAATATTAAGGTAAAGGTGGATATTATTGTTAGTAGTATATTAATTGATAAAACTTTTATGAAAAACTTTTTTTTCATTAAAAAAACTTTTTAGATACTTAAGATATTACCTTTAAGGTTAATATTAGGAGGTAAAATTAATAAATTATAAATTTCGGGTTCTGCACTAATTCGTTAACATTTAGTAATAATAAAGTCTAAAGTCGTTGGTATGACTTATGTTATGGGGAAAGCGTAGCCCCTTGCCAAGGAGAATGTCGAGAGTTCGAATCTCTTCATCCACTTATTATAAAATTATCTTATTAGTGTAGATTTCATATTTTCTAATTTTTATGAAATCTTTAAAATAAAAAATTAAAACTCACTTTTTTCAATTCCTAATTATTTATACATAAGTCACTATATTGATTTAATTTTAATGATTTTTGTTACGTTTAAATTCTTGTGATTATACTAATAGGATGATTAATGACTGGTTTATTAAATAAATTTTTATTATTAGACAATGAAATATACAAAAATAAATAGTGCATTTATATTAGGTTCTACAAGTGAAATAGCAAAGTCGATATGTATTGAATTAGCAAAACAAGGGTGTAAAAAGTTCATTTTGATAGCTAGAAATAAAAGCGAAAATAATATATTTGCAAATGGTTTAATTGAAAAATTTAATGTTGAAGTAGATACTAGAGAACTAGATTTATTGCAAATAGAACATAAATACGATCAACTTGAAATTGATGAATGCGATTTATATCTTTTGGCGACTGGTTATCTTGGTAGTTATAAAAAAACTACATTCGATAAAAATGAAGCTGTAAATATATATACAGCAAATTATACTGGTGTAGTCTTGGTAATCTTAAAAATAATTTCTACTTTCAAAAATAATTCTCAAAGAAGAATTTGGGTTCTTAGTTCTGTTGCTTCTGATAAGGGTAGGCCTTCTAATTATCAATATGGTGCTGCCAAAGCTGCGTTAAATATTTTTTGTGAAGGCTTATTTTATCTAAATATGAACAAAAACTTATCAATTAGAGTTATTAAAGCTGGCTTCGTAGGGACTACTAAAACTTTAAAAATAGCTCCTCATTTTTTATGCATAAGTCCACAAAAATTCGCAAAAAAACTTTTGGATAATCCTGATAAAAAAGGAATTGAATATTTACCAAAATGGTGGTTTATGATAATGAAACTTGTTAGGATAATGCCTGATTCGGTTGTTTCGAAACTTTAAGATGACTATATGAAATTTGTATATAAAAAAGTCAGAGGATGGGCATCTAGTGAAGTTGCTAAGGTTAAAGTCTTTGAACCGGAATCTATAGAGGAAATTATTCAAATAATTAGAAATAGTAACACTCAATCAATTATTCCAAGAGGAAATGGAAGATCATATGGTTGTGCTGCTCAAATTCATAATGGAAATATTATTAAATTGAATCATAAAAGTTTTAAATCAATAATTATTGATGATAAAAAGCATTTATTAAAGGTTGGAGCTGGAGTTATATTTCAAAATATAATCACAAAAATAGTACCTAAGGGATATTTTTTACCTGTAACGGCAGGAACTTCAAAAATAACAGTTGGAGGTGCAATTGCTGCTGATATTCATGGAAAAAATCATCCGCGCGATGGCAGTTTTGGTTCACATATAAAAGAATTATTAATTATTGACGGATGTGGAAATCTCAAGAAATTAAATCCTGGTATCAGTTCACCTGTTGAAAACGCACAGGAATTTTGGGCAACGATTGGAGGTATGGGATTAACTGGTGTAATTGTATCAGCTACGTTTACTTTAAAAAAAGTTTCAACTTCTTTTATGAGTGTTTATTCTCAAAGGTTTTTAAATATATATGATTTGTTAGATAAAATGTTAATCTGCGAAAAAACATATAACTATAACGTTGCATGGATAGATTGCTTCGATGCAAATTTTAAGGGTATTTTAACTTCAGCTAATCATCTGAAATCTGTACAAACCAAACCATCAAAAAGACTTAAGTATAAAAAATGTTCATCCATCACTCTTCCTTTACTTTTTCCTTTAAATTTATTAAGTAAAAACTTTGTAAAATTTTTTAATTTTTTTTATTATTACATTTCACCAACTAACCATAAATCACATAAAAGTATTCAAAGTTTTTTTTATCCTTTAGATAAAATTAACAACTGGAATAAATTATATGGTTCAGCAGGATTTTTGCAGTATCAATTTGTAATTCCAGAACATTCAAAAAATTTAATTTTTGAAGTTTTATATTTCCTCAAAACTAATGAAATTTTTGGATATTTAGCGGTACTGAAACGCTTTGGGAATTCAAATCAGGGATATCTTTCATTTCCCAAAAAAGGTTGGACACTTTCAATTGATTTTCCCAAAACCAATACTAATATCTATCTTGTTTTGAGAAAGTTAGATGAAATAATATCATCTTCTGGGGGACGTCTATATTTGGCTAAGGAGGAAGGAAGATTAAGCCCTGATGTGTTTAAATGTTCTTATAAGAAATTTAGTGAATGGCATGAAATAAAGTTAAGAATGGATCCTAGAAATATTTTTTGTTCGGACCTTTATAAGAAAATTAAACTATAAGTTGTATTATTAATGTTTAAATTTTTTAATTCTCAATCGTTAAAATTCAGTTATTTTTCTATATTTTCAATCATATTAATAATATATGGATTAATTTTATCATTATTTTCCGTAGCTGAATTTCCATCTTCTCTGCAAGGAGGTTTTTTCCCTTATTTGTCTGATAAACCCATTGGGGAGGATGGTTTTTATATGATTAAAGTTGCATGGAATATTGCAAACAATAATGGTATTAGTTACTTCAATGGGGAGCCCACAACGGGCATTCAACCATTGATAACTTTTTTTTATAGTGTAATTTGCTGGATAATTATTCATTTTTTTGATTCTAATAAATGGCTTCTATTAAGAATTCTTATATTAGTTGGAGTAATTTCCCATATTTTGTTTGCCTATTTAGTAGGTTTGTTATCTGTAAAATTAAATAATAATGTTCACAAACATAAATTAGTTTTCAATATTAGCAGTGCAGTAACTCTTTTTTCTTTTGGTTTGTTTCGTAATTCTACTTATGGGCTAGAAACCACATTCTACCTATGTGGTTTGACCTATTTATTAATTTTTTTGCTTGATAATTGTAAAAGTAATAATTCACTAGGCCTAAAAAAAGTATTTACTTTAGGACTTATATCATCTTTATTAGTATTAATAAGAATAGATTCTTTAATCATTTTATTTGTTACTTATTTAATTATCTTTTTAAAAAGAAAATTAAAATTTTTAGACTCATTGATGGTACTTTTTATTACAACTATATTAGTTTCCCCATGGTTTGTTTATGTTTTTAAAATAACTGGAAAAATAATTCCCTCCAGCGGTGGCTCTCAATCCTCTTTGATTAATTTCTTAACATTTGGAGAAAGAATTGATGTCTCAATAAAGTCTTTAGTATCCCACTCAGTATCAACTTTTACTATTGGAAGAGAATTTCTCTTTCTAGGAAGTTTGAGTTTACTTACAATATATATTTTGATAGTTTTCTTAAATAAAAGAGTAAGAGAAAAAATTGCTAATTTGTTTAAGAATGATATTTTTTATGCATTTTTTGTCTCTTTTTTAATTTTATTTTTCACCTATTTTATTACTTCTGATGCAAAACATTTTTACTATAGATATTTCTCACCATTCGTAATTTTATCTGTACCATTATTGGGAATAACTATAGCTGAAATATATATTTTTAAGAAAATATATATTTATCTTTTTTCTCTGGCTTTATTTACAATGCAAACCATTGGGAGCTTACATACTGGAAGGGTAGGTAATTCTCATGCAGTATCTGCTGGATATATCGCCAATAATTTCAATTCTCAAGAATTTATTATTGGTTCTTTTCAGAGCGGAGTAATCGGTTTTTTTAATAATAATGTAGTCAATTTAGATGGTAAGTTGGATCATAAATCACTAAGAGCATTATCGGTTTCAAAGAAAAATAATAATTATGATGAGTTAATTAATTATATTAATCTGAGAAATATCAATGTTATTATTGATTGGAATAATTATATTAATAACAATCTTGCCAAATTAATAGAAGATCCTGAGTGGAAATATTGTAAAGATCCCATTAATAATCAACATGGTGGAAATGTACAAAGTATATGTCTCAGAAAGAATATTTAAAAAAATAATAGTTTAATATTAAATAATTAAAAAAAATTATGAAAGTAAATTTAGCCGTAAAAAACATCTTTTTGGCGATGAGGCCAAAGCAATTTACAAAAAATTTTTTAGTTTTCTCTGCTCCTTTATTTTCTTTCAACTTAGAAGGAGAAATTTGGATTAATGCTTTCTTTTCTTTTATATCTTTTTGCTTGATATCTGGATCTATTTATCTTATAAATGATTCCATTGACTATAAAACTGATCGTTTACATCCTATAAAGAAATACAGGATGATAGCTTCAGGTAAGATATCTATTCATTTGGCCTTGTTTGTTGCCTTTATGATAATTTTTGCAGTTTTAGTTTTATCTTATTTTTTTAATATAAAAATCACATCAATACTTTTTATATATGTTTTAACTCAACTTTTATATTCATTTATTTTTAAAAGAATCCCTATTATCGAATTATTTTTTGTTTCTTCAGGATTTATTTTACGAACCATATGTGGAGGTTTTGCTGCTGGGATAAATTTATCTCCATGGTTTTTAATATCTGTAGGATTATTGGCATTCTTTTTAATCGTTGAAAAAAGGAAAGGGGAGATGCTTTTAAATAAGGCTAAACTTATAAAAACAAGAAATGTACTTTCAAGTTACTCTTTAAGCTTATTAGATAAATATGAGACTTTATTGGCAACTGGTTCTTTTTTGACTTATGCATTATGGGCTTCGGGACCAGTACTAAATGGTGCCAGTTCAAGTTGGATGCTGATTACTGTTCCTGTAGTACTAATAGGAATTTTTAGATATCAATTATTAAGTGATAGTTTTAGAATCTCAATAAGTAATGGATTAACTTTAGAAAGATCAACTGAATTGCCAGAACAAATATTTTTAAAGGATAATTTTTTAAAGATAATTATTTTATTATGGACGGTACAAATTTTACTTATTGGATTCTTTACCGTCTTGAATTGATTTATTGAATTTAAATTTCTAAGATCTTTAAGCAATATTAATTAAATGCTATAAATCCATTTGGTAAGACTTTATAAAAGTTTTATCTATACAAAAAGATACTCTTTTAATTTTCTCACATCTAATGAGCCTTATCAAAGGGCTACTAAATTATTAGGTTGCTAATCAAAATTTCGAGGGTTCGAATCTCTTCTTCTATTTTCCTAAACTCGTTCAATAATTTTTGGCTTGATTATAGAAATTTAATTTAAAAATGTCTCACTTGTTGGCAGTAAAAAGATTTCATATAATATAAATTTAAGTAATTGGTTTTTTCCGGTAAACTAATTATCTATTTCCCATTAATAAAAACTCTTTTATTCTCAATAATGAACAATGATTGCTAATCAGATTATTGGGGTTGTCATACCTTGCTTTAAAGGCGGAGAAATAACGAAAATGGTTATTAGTGAGGTACTTGATTATGCTGACCATGTTGTCTTAGTCGATGACTCATGCCCATTTCTGACGGGTCAACATGTTTTAAAACAAATAAAAAATCCAAAGCTTGAAGTATTATTTAATTTGACCAATAAGGGCGTTGGTTATAGTACAAAGAAAGGAATAAAGTGTTTGCTTGAGAAAAAATGTGATCTTATTTTAAAGATTGATGCTGATGGTCAACATGATCCAAGAGAAATATATTCCATGTGCAAACCAATTATTGAAGGTAAATGTGAGGCCACAAAAGGCAATAGATTCGGAAATATAGATAACCTTTTCAAAATTCCTAAAATAAGACTTTTGGGAATATTAGTTCTTAGTTTTATTACTAAGTTATCGACTGGTTATTGGGATCTTTTTGATCCAACTAATGGACTAATTTGTTTTCAAAGAGAAGTTTTGCATGATATTAATTTAAATAAAATTAGCGATAGATATTTTTTTGAAACCGATTTACTCTTTAGATGCTCATTAAATAATGTAAAAATGAGAAACGTTAATACTAAGATTAATTATTCTTCCAAAATTTCCTCTTTAAATCCAATAAAGCAAATTCCTATATTTTTTATAAAGCATATACAAATTAGCTTCAAAAGAATAATTTACCAATACTTTATGGTAGATTTCAATCCAGGATCATTAGAAATACTACTATCAATTTTGATGAGTATTGTTTCTATGTCGATTGTTATCACTTCGCGCTATAAAAGTTCTATGTACAACATACCAATTTCACCTGGAGTTTCGAGTCTAATTACTATAACTTCTTTGATGGCATTTCAATTACTGATATCATTTATTTATTATGATTGTACTTATAGAGTTTTGTTTAGAAATTCAAAATAAATGCTTCAAAAAATATTAATTATTTCTCCTCTAATTAAATACATTTACTCTTAATAAATAATGAATGCAAAGAATATTAAAGAAATTTTCAAATCACTTAAAACTGCAAAATATTCAATTTTTTTATTTGTTCTTTCCGTATTCATAATAAATTTTGCTTTTTATTTTTTCAAGTTGCCTGACGATAGAGCATTTACTTTTAATTCTTTTTCTATGGATTGGCTTATTGGTGATTTCTCCAGTTATGATTTACCATTTTTTGAATTATTAAAAGAATTCTTATTTGGTCAATCAAAAGAATCAAGTGCTATTAAAATTGGCCCTTTTTTGCCGGCATTAATTTTCATTTCTAAGAAATTATATATAGGTAACCTTTTTATTAAAATACTTGCAATCACTTCAGGAATTATAAATATCTTACTTATTCATAAGATAATTCCTAAAATGTTTCCGGATATATCTGGATTAGATGCAGTCAAATCCCTTTCAATTTTTGGGAAGCAGGTGAAAATTTCTCATTTGGATTATTTTTCTATTTTAGGATTTTCGTTAAATCCCTTAATTTTATATTATTTTGCATTCCCATCTACAGATTCGTTTTATAGCACAACTTTTTTCATCGTATTACTATTATCTATTGACCTGACTACTTCACTAAAAGAAAGTAAATATTTAAGTTTTATAGATATTAAAAGGATTTGGATAATATCTTTCATTCTTTTTATTGGAATGTTAATCAGAACTACAGCAATTTTAAATTTCTTCCTAATTATAGTTCCTGTTTTAATTTTGATAAAATCATTTAATAGATATTGGAGAAAATTAATTTTTCCATCAATTTTTCTTTCATATATTTTAGTTGTTTCATCTAATTATTATTTGCCTTATGCAAAATTAAGTAATCAACAAAATCGCGAATGGACAGATGGAATTAGTCTTTGGAATACTCCACTTCCCTCTAAACAGTGGGAAGCAAATAAATTAAATAACTTAATGGCGCATACTTTCTCCTTTCCATTTAAATTTTCTGAATTATCTGGACTTAGACCAAGTTATGTTACCACTTATGATGATCCAAAAATTGGCGAAAGTAAAGATAAAATAAGCGAAAGTAAAAAGCCATTTTTTTATACATATTTGAGATCAAATTGGGCATTTTTTATTGTTATTCCATCTTTTTTTATGTTCCTAATAAATATGATTTCAAATCCATCTTTAGAAAAACTTATTTTTTTAATTGCAATATTATCAGTACCTATTCTATTAACTTACTCTATCGTGCTTGAGAGATACTTTATTCATTGCTCGTCTTTATTAGCGTGTTTGTTCTTGCCTTTATTTAATGATATTAAAAATACTTTACAGAAGAAATAAAACACCTTTTTGATCTTTATTGAATGGTTTGCTTTTAAGGATTAGAATTAAGTTTAAAAATTTACTTTTTTAAATTAAGATTATCTTATTTATACTTTAGATTATTAATTGACTCGTATTATTTCTGCTGACGACTTAAGGTCATTATTCACTAAACCATATGGTTTTGCTCCCCCTACAAAACAAAAATGGGCTGAATTTTACAATGCTGATGTTATTTTTATTGACCCAACTCAGAAAACCCAGGGATTAGATCGTTATATTGAAGCTCAGGATAAGTTGGTCAAAAGATGTGAGGATATTTATTTAGAAACTCATGCAATTTCAATCAATCGAAATTGTGGATTTATAGAGTGGACTATGGGTTTAAAAATTATGGGTAAAGAATTTATTTATCCAGGTACAACACGATTAATATTTGCTGAAAATGGTTTAATAAAGGAACACAGAGATTATTTTGATTTTTGTGGGCCTACTTTTGGACCTGTTCCTATTTTAGGTTCATTTATTAGATGGCTTTATTCCAGATTTGTTTCTTAGAATTATATTTCATGAACCAATAAATTTTGAGATATGACTTCCTCAAAATCTTCCTGGCAATAAAATAATTTTTTATTAGTGGTCATTAAATATATTTTTTGTGTATTTTTTATTTTTTTTGAGTTTAAAAGTTTTTTTAGAATTAACTTACCATACCCATTCCCCTGATGATCTTTGTCAATCACAATGTCCCAGAGAACACCTCTATAGACTCCATCTGACAAAGCTCTCCCAAAGCCAACTATTTTATTATCACGCCAAATGCTTATTATTACGTCGCTGTTAGCAAGACATTTTTTGAGATCATTGATCGTTCTTCCTTTTGCCCAAAAAGCATTTCGATTGAAGAAATGCTGAAGTTTCAGTAAACCTTTATTTGGCCTTAAATTTGGACCTAAACCAAAAAGTCTTAATCCTATAGCCCCTTTGGAATGCTTTATTAAAGATATTTCTTTCATTTTTAAAAAGTTTTAGAAAATTGAAGAAATTAGGGTTTTTTGATTTCAATCTAAATACCCTAGTCGATCATTTCTATAAAAATAAATAGAAATAATTTTTCTTTATTCTGTTGTAACGCACTGATTTATAATGTTTGTAATAGGATAAATTTTTAAAGGATTGTTACTTATGCTAAAACTTTTGTTGGGAGACCCGAATACACGAAAGTTAAAGCGCTATAAACCAATAGTGGAAGAGATAAATTTTTTAGAAGAAGAAATTTCTGAATTAGATATTAAAAAACAAAAGGATCTCTTAGAAGAATGTCTTCCTAAAGCTTTTGCAATTGTTAGAGAAGCAAGTAAACGTGTTCTTGATATGAGACATTTTGATGTTCAGTTAATAGGTGGGATGGTTTTACATGATTGCCAAATTGCTGAAATGAAAACTGGAGAAGGAAAAACTCTTGTTGCAACATTACCTTGTTATTTAAATGCTTTATCTGGGAAAGGAGTTCATGTAGTTACAGTAAATGATTATTTAGCTAGAAGGGACGCTGAGTGGATGGGACAAGTTCATCGTTTTTTAGGTTTATCCGTAGGTTTGATTCAGCAAGAGATGAGCCCGGTAGAGCGAAAGGAAAATTATGATTGTGATATCACTTATGCCACGAATTCAGAATTGGGATTTGATTACTTAAGAGATAATATGGCCACTGATATTAGTGAGGTAGTCCAAAGAAGATTTAATTACTGTGTGATTGATGAGGTCGATTCAATATTAATTGATGAAGCTAGAACACCTCTAATCATCTCTGGCCAAGTTGAAAGACCTCAAGAAAAATATAAAAAAGCTTCAGATTTAGCTCTGGAACTAGTTAAAGCAAAAGAATTAAGTAAGGATGGCGTCGATCCAGAAGGGGATTATGAAGTTGATGAGAAGCAAAGAAGTTGTATTTTAACTGATCAAGGTTTCGCTAAATGTGAAAAGTATTTGAGAGTTAGTGATTTGTATAATCCTCAAGATCCTTGGGCTCACTACATAACCAATGCTTTAAAAGCTAAAGAATTATTTGTTAGAGATGTAAATTATATTATTAAAAATGATGAGGCTGTGATAGTGGATGAATTTACTGGAAGGGTAATGCCTGGGAGGCGATGGAGTGATGGACAACATCAAGCAATTGAAGCAAAAGAGAATCTTTCAATTCAGCCAGAGACTCAAACATTAGCATCAATTACTTATCAGAATTTTTTCCTTTTATATCCTGGATTAGCAGGCATGACAGGAACTGCAAAAACTGAAGAGGTTGAATTTGAGAAAACTTATAAATTAGAATCAACAGTGATACCAACAAATAAAATAAGGAAAAGAAATGATTGGTCTGATCAAGTATTTAAGACAGAAATAGGCAAATGGAATGCAGTTGCAAAAGAAACTACACAAATACATAAAGAAGGAAGACCTGTGTTAGTCGGTACAACGAGTGTTGAAAAAAGTGAATTATTAAGTTCACTTTTATCCAAAGAGAAAATCCCACATAATTTGCTAAATGCTAAGCCAGAGAACGTTGAACGTGAAGCTGAAATTGTTGCTCAAGCTGGAAGAGCAGGTGCTGTTACTATCGCCACTAATATGGCTGGAAGGGGTACAGATATAATTCTTGGCGGTAATAGTGATTATATGGCAAGACTTAAATTAAAAGAGATCTTAATTCCTTTGTTAGTTAAGCCAGAGAATGAGCATAAACCACCAATTCCTAAACAAAGAATTTTAAAAGACAATGGTGGCTTTTCTTCAAAAGCGAGCTCAAATTTGAAAAAGAATACTCAAGACTCTTCAATAAGTCTTTTCCCTTGCAAACTTGATGAGGAAATTGAAAAGAAACTTTCTTTTTTATCTAATGAACTAGTTAAAAATTGGGGCGATAAAAAACTTTCTGTCTTAGAACTAGATGACAGAATAGCTACAGCTGCAGAAAAAGCACCAACCGATGATAATTCGATAAAGCTTTTGAGAAAGTCTTTATCAGATGTAAAAAAAGAATATGAAAAAGTTTTGATTTATGAAGAAGAGAAAGTTAGAAAAGCTGGAGGTTTACATGTCATTGGTACAGAGAGACATGAATCAAGAAGAGTCGATAATCAACTTAGAGGTAGAGCAGGAAGGCAAGGTGATCTCGGTAGTACAAGATTCTTTTTATCTCTAGAAGATAATTTATTGAGGATTTTTGGTGGTGATAGGGTAGCAAATTTAATGAATGCATTCAGAGTTGATGAAGATATGCCTATCGAGTCAGGAATGCTCACTAGGTCTTTAGAAAGTGCTCAAAAGAAAGTAGAAACCTATTATTACGATATTAGAAAACAAGTTTTTGAATATGACGAAGTAATGAATAATCAAAGAAAAGCTGTTTATAGTGAAAGATTACGAGTTTTGCAAGGCATTGATTTAAAGAGTCAAGTAATAGGATATGGAGAAAGAACGATGAGTGAAATTGTAGAGGCCTATATTAATCCGGATCTTCCTCCTGAAGAATGGGATATTGAGAAATTAATTTCTAAAGTCAAAGAATTTATATATTTATTAGATGATCTCAAGGTTAATGATATCAATTTATTGTCCATGGAAGAATTAAAAAACTATCTCCAAGAACAGTTGCGAATAGCCTATGATTTGAAGGAATCACAAATAGAAAAGATTCGTTCAGGGCTAATGAGGGAGGCTGAAAGATTCTTCATTTTGCAGCAAATTGATAATTTATGGAGAGAACATCTTCAAGCAATGGATTCTTTGAGAGAATCAGTTGGTTTACGAGGTTATGGTCAAAAAGATCCTTTAATCGAATATAAAAATGAAGGATATGATATGTTTCTTGAAATGATGACTAACATGAGACGAAATGTTATT
>Ga0310343_10001273_pt1 | contig 12764 bp, 7 predicted proteins | sample HC15DNA2025_MG_FD_203519 | JGI IMG/M metagenome (GOLD analysis project Ga0310343, IMG submission 203519) | Marine microbial communities from station ALOHA, North Pacific Subtropical Gyre - HC15-DNA-20-25_MG | ecosystem: Environmental > Aquatic > Marine > Oceanic | place: Pacific Ocean: North... | reverse complement strand
TCATTTAATCCATTTGCATCAAACCATGGTGCTTCTTCCCAATCAAAACCTTCGCCGAATGTATTGTCAGGTGACATAACATACCAATGACACTTAGCATCAGGTATATCTACAGCACACACTGCCCAATCATCTGCCCACTGTGGTACTTGCACATACATTACAGGTAAATGATTTGCACTAGCAATGTTTGGCAATCCTATTAGGATTCCCCATATCAAAGTTAATACAACTCCTATAGTAACTAACTTACGCTTCATATGCCGTTCCAAAATGTGTCTGAAGGTGTAGCCATACTTCTAGAAACAAAGTATAATCCTACATTACATAGAAACCAATATACATTAGTTATCCATGCTTGTCTCCAACAGTATTTTCTATTGCTCTGTACGATGTACATGTTTCTCTCATTCATTGAAGAGTCAACAGATAAAGGTCTGAACTTCAACCACTGTTCTAACAGTAGTGATATTACAAATCCAATTGCGAATATGTAAAATAGCAAGTTTAATAAACCTGCACTTGCGAGTAAGAATGATATCATTTTGAAATCTCCGCTAAACCTTTTATAAATGAATCACAAGCTCTCGTATATTGATTAATAATGTCTGGTAAAGGAGCACACATATTAACGATTTGATCAAAACCAACTAGGTATGATGTATCACATGAAAAAATCTTCCATGGTGTAAATATTACATCAATATTACCTTTTCTAATAGGTCCTGATCTGGTTAATACAAAAGGATATATTATATTATAACATACTTTTCTTTCTTCGCCATCTATAGTTTCAATATGATCTTTTACGTTAGCAATCACCTCTTCTCCTGTTGATAGTGTGAGAATGAGAATATTTAATTTTTGATTCATAATTTAGTTAAACGTTGTTTTCCTTAATTTGTTCTAATAGTCTGTCTAATTCATCCTGAGTTTCTACTTTCATAATCTCTTCTTGTGAAGGATATGTTAAGTTCTTTGCAGGTGCAAAGATAATATCAGGATTCTTGATTTTATAGTTAGATGCAATTGTTAATATAATCCTTCTAGCATATTCAGAATATGTATTTGAGTGGAATGTTCCAAATTGATCTTCTGTTTCTAAGTACTCCTTGCCCTCATTAACTTTTTTATTGTCTGCATCTACTATAGTCAACCATTTCTTATACATGACTGGATTATAAGGAAATTGAACCTCATCAGCATCTTTACCATCATGATCTTGTGGTAATGATCTTAACTTAGTTCTGTACTTAGTCCACAATGCTTTTGTGTCTGAATCAATAGCAGCATCAGGCATTTGTGTCCAATCACAATCTGAGAGAAGAAAGTTTCTAATCATTCTAATACCTTCCCAAGATACTTTCTGCCATCTACCATACTCATTGTATAGTTTTTCTGAAACTATTTCTTGTTCAGTGTCTTGAAACTCAAAGTATTTTTCTTTAATTGTCTCAGCTATTTGTGCTACTTCTGATTCAGTTGGTTCTACCCATGAATATGTCTTCCATTTTCTCTCTTTAGTTGCACGATCATACACATACTTTTTCTTTTCAATACCATATGACCCATCACTGAAGTAATTCAAGTGAATCAAACGGTCTTTATCTGATGTCCAGAATGGATACAAAACATTCTGAATATTGGCATTCCAATACTCCTCGTCAATAATTTGCGTCTTTCCATCAACGATAATCATTCTTTCTAATGCATTAATTTGCACTACTACACGTATGTCTGCCATTTGATTAGGGGATTTTAATGAACCAGCCTGTTGCAATATATTTATCATGGGTGAAGACTGTGTTTCCACGATGAACATGTGTCATTCCTGCTGGCCAGATCAGTAATGTACCTGTTTGTGGTTTGTATCTCTTCTTTTGATACAAGAATTCTGTTTCTGCTTCACCATCTGGCATATCATTTAAGTATACCATCCATGCTAACTCTCTGTTTGCTGCTCTAAAACTAGAGTTTTCATAATGCCAAGTATGATAACCACCTCCAACTGGAGTTCTTTGTACTTTCAAACCAATTGATGCCATTTTAACTCTATTGATATGATCATACTCTTGTTTGTAGTTTTCAAATGCAGAATTCAAATACTTATAGAAATGTGTAGACAATTCCATATCAATATCATCATACATCATACTAACATCATTACGTGCTAGTTTTTTCTGTGGCATTTGTTTACTGCCCTGCTCTCCGTAGTCTGGGTTAACCCTTAGAAAGTCTTCAAAATTAGATATAATGGCATTACAGATCTCATGATGTACAAATCTTCTATACACACCAATAAAATCTTCAAACTTTCCTTCTATTCTATCAGGATCAATGATCAATCCACTCTCACTTGCTTGTAACATTAATAAGCTCTGATCACATACTTAACTAAATGATACCTTGTTAATAGCGGAATGTCAATATCTGGTTGTAATGAAGAATCAACATTTAATTTAACAGCAGATGACAATGTAAACGTTCCTTCATTTACCTCAAGACCAGCACTGTTAAGTGGATCTCCTTGTGGTTCAATACGTTCAGTAACAAATTCAATTCCTAAATCAGCTTTTCCAGAGGGATATGTTGTGATAGTTTCCTCTTTTTGATCATGAGCAAATGCAACATAGTCAATACCAAAGTTATCATTATCAGGATTTCCAGCACCAGATCTTGTTTGTCTTACCTCTAATATCAAATTAGCTACTTTCATGTTTGTTGGTAAGGGAATATCAACCATAGTCCAAGTTGTAGGACCTATAGAAGAAGATATTGTACCAATCTTAGTGAAACTAGTAGCATTATCATTACTAGCAAATAGTTCTAGTGGTTCGTTTGGTTGCTCTCCACCATTACTACCATTACCACGAATAACTCTTATTTTAACCGTATTAATTTCTGATCCTTTTGAGTTAGTTATAGTAGCATCAATTGGAATTGTTCTTGCCCATCGTATAGCTTCATTTCCAAAAAATCTAAGGTATTTTTCAGAATCAATTGAAGCAAAACCACCATTTACTCCAGATCCAGTTCCAGACTGAACATAATCAACTTGAGGACTTGCAATATCAAATAATCCAGAAGTAACTGAAGTAGTTATGTCACCTTCTGTGAACTCTGTTATTTGATATTTGATACTACCTTGACCAGTTTCCCCACCATTATTACCACCACTACCAACAACTAATGTTCCAGCGTTAATATCATCAATTGCAAATTTAAAGAAGAAGTAAGAACCTGATCCACCTCCTCCACCACCAGAACCTAGGAATGTTTGGTTTTCTGTTGCAACAAACTCAACAGATCCACCACCACCATCAGACATCTGTCCTACACCAACATTAGTACCATTACTAGCATTTCCTTCACTAACAAAAGTAGCACTACCACCTGATCCAGATCCTTTATATGCAGTTTGTCCTCTTTTACCACCATAACCCTCTCTTCGTGCGTTAGAACCGTTTCCAGAACCTCCACCACCACCGATACCAGCACCAGAACCGAGACCACCGCCTCCTCCGCCTCCTCCACCACCAGAGCAGACAGATGCACTACCGTTTCCACCAGATCCAGAGAAGACAGAACTTAAATTTTGTGAACCATCATTACCAGTAACTTGTCCATTCATATCATTAGATTGAGTACCAGATCCTCCAGCACCTCCGCCACCACCACCAGCAGCTCCAGCGAGCATTGTTACAGAGGTACCAATAGCAGAAGCACCGCCACCTCCGCCACCTCCGCCACCACCAGTACCATTACCTCCATTACCACCACCAGCAAAACCAAGATTTGAACCTGCACCACCAATATATTTTGGATTACCTCCAGTGTTAGTATTAGTAGGGCGTTCTCCACCACCACCAACGTAAACTCTTAATGATACTATGTCATCAGGATTAGAAAGATTTACAGTCATTCTTTTACCAGGACCACCATCTCCTGCGTGCCAGCCACCGCCACCATCACCTGTACCGCCTGATCCACCGCCACCACCTCTAAGAGTTGCTCTTAACTGTTGAATTGGCCATGTTTGAGGAACATTATAAATTACAAAACCACTATCTGGTGTATTAAATGTTTGTGTCACATCCTGAGTTCCAGTAAATAAAGTTCTAGAACCATCTCCACCAGCACCACCGATTAAAGCTGCTACTCCACCTTCACCACCAGCTGATGAAGATCCATTAACACCATCATTTCCAGGATAATATTGTTGAATTTCAATATCTAATCCACCTACGGTATATGTGCCTGTTGAATTAACATTTGTTGCACCTGTTCCACCAGAAACAATCCTACATTGTCCTCCAGAACCTCCATTACCACCACTATCACCTTGAGTGCCACCTTCACCACTTTCTGAAACAATTTGTATTTGATTTCCGTTATAATTAAACTCGTAGTAACTATCACCACCATTGGTACCACTAACGTCAGTGGTAGCACCGCCACCTCCAGCACCACCGAGAAATCCAGAAACGCCCACAATTGGTGATTGTTCGGCAGTTGGAGCTGGAACTGTGTAAGATCCAGCAACATTACTTTCTGTAATGGTTACAGTTTTAGTAGATTCACCACCAGGATTCACTATTGTTTTACCACCAATAGTGTAACCATTATCAATATCCCATACTGTATCACTTGGTTGTTGAATAACTGTGACGGTATCTCCTGGCAAATTTCCTGCCATTTTATATAATAATTCTATTACAATATCAGAACCAGCGTTACCATTGGTTGTCGCAAATAATGCGTCACCTATTTTAGCTTTATATTTTGTTTTTGCTAGATAAAAATTATCATCATCAATTACAATTACATACCACTCTGAATTTGTTGAAAATGCAACATTTACACCATCTACATCAAATGTGCATTGAGTTGTCTGATCATTTGATTTAACTCTAATTTTATATCCAGTAGCTAAATCATGACCAGGAATATTAAATTTAGTTCCTCCAGTTTCACCAATTATATTTGTTGCAGTAATAGTCACATCTATTGTCTCACCAATACCAGAAGTGTTACCAAATGTAGATAAAGTTGGATCAGTAATAATATAATCTACCACACCATGACTATGAAACAGTGGTGATCCATTACTTGGTAAGAAAAAGCTAACTTGTCCTGTAGTGTCTTTATAACTAGCAAGATGTGTATCAACAGCAAATGAAGATCCCTCAAATGCTCCTGCCTGTGGTGCTGATGATGTCATAAGAGCGTGATCATGCTCAGGAACTGAAGTTATCATTTTATCTTCTAAAGGACCTATTCGTATAGTTACCTCACCAGTTAAAGTACCACCAACAAATTCAGTTATATTTGGATATCCACTAATTACGATGTTTCCAATATCAAATAGTGCTTCTTGTTGTGTCTTTGAGAAAAACCATCTACCACCTGTTGCACCAACGGTAGAGATAACGTTACCTGATACAGGAGATCCACCACCACTAACACCACCGCCAGCACCAACTAATTTTCTAGCTTTGTAGTCAGGAACATTAAATGTGATACCACCAGATGATTGTCCAAAGTTTGATGGATCATAAGCTGCACCAAGTCCACCATATTTGTTTTCAATAACCTGATACAATAATGGAAACATATCTGCATCATACTCACTTCCATCACAATATAACCAACCTTCATACTGCACATCTGGTTGACTAACAGTTGGTGAGGTTGTAGTAACAATTTCAATTCTTCCTGTTCCACTACTGCCTGGTTGTAAAATATAAACTACATCTCCATCAGCATATCCATATCCTGCTTTTACTGGCGTACAAAATTCTAAAGTACCATCATCTTCTGCTGATACACCAACTCTTAATCCAAATCCAGTGCTTGATGCTACTCTAATTGTACCATTAGAACCGAGGGTAGTAATATTATAATATTTTCCTGCACTAAGATCTGCATTACTTCTAGCAAGTCTAATATTATTTGCGTCAACAACATCAACATAAAATACAAATCCTCTATCAAAAGAAATACCGCCAACACCACCTGTTGCTAATAATGGTATTGCTGTAGCACCTGTACCACCTCCACCAATCAATGTAGCAACAGGAAATTGGTATCCTGTACCGCCATCAATAACATTAATTCCAGTAACCTTTCCTGTACTAACATCAATTTCTGCAGCAAATGATCCACTGGTAATAGGACCACTACCATTATCAGTTACCTGTACAAGTGGTGCAGATGTGTAATTACTACCACCGCCACCACCAATAGTAAAAGATTCAATAGATCCTCCAAATTTAGCTCTGTCAGGAGCTTGATCTGTTGAAATAACTGTTAGTTTATCACCTTCAATGAAAGGATGATTAGGAATATTAACAATATCTGTTCCTATAGTAAGACTTACTCCTGATTGAAATTCTACATCTATTGGAGCTGTAGGATAACCACTTACTGTTGCTAAATCAGTAAAATATCCACTACCACCACCAACACCACCAACAACTGCTCCTAAATTTACAACAACGCCATTATCAGTAACTTTTTCAGATATTGCTTTAAATATAGGCACTATGGAACCAATTGGCATTGTTGAATTGCCAAATGTTGATTTATCTGTAAGAAAATTTGTACGAATGTTTCTTGACATTTTAGAATTTAATTAAGTAATCTACCATAATAAAAGGAGAGATTAGACTATCAATCTTTGTGGCAGTCTCTGCTTGAATAGCAATAGAAGCACTCATTCCATCAACAGCAATGAATGTCTCTGGTATATTTAACTCATAATTAGTAAGTCCAGTTTCATAAGTTATAGTATGTGTATGTTGTGTAGGATCACTATCATAATCAAATGCTTCAGTAGTCTCAATAATATTTGAAACTTGAGGATATGCTACTGTGTTAGGATTATCAACATTAGTATCACATGGTAGAACATCATGCATGGATGCTTGGTGACTATATGCTGCAATATCTGATAAATTTTCAAAACCTGTAGTTACAATTCTAAAACTAATTCCTCCACTTCCAGTAGAAGGTGCACTACCAATATTTTTTCCTTGAACATCAGGGAAAGTTAAGACATCACCAGCTGAATATCCCGAACCACCATTAACTATAGCTTGAACCTGATATCTTGTATTATCTGGATTACCACCAGGACCTGGCCACGCTTCAAACTTGCATAATACTCTAAATCCACTTCCAGTACCACCAACTAAATCAACTTCACCTGTAGCAGTATCATCTAAATTATTCCAATTAGCACCATATGAAGTATACGCCCATTGTCCTAAACCTTTACTGTAATATCCTTGTGATGTATATTCACCTAAAACATCAAGACTTTCATATAATTCAAAAGACTGCACAACACCATCAGGACCTGCTGCAGAACTAGGAATATTATCAGTTTCAACACCACTAGCACCAAAAATATAATTTCCAGTGATTGATTCAGATGTTTCTGGACAGGGATAATCATCTGTGATTTGACCGAATGGAATTGGATATGTCCATTTACAGTTTCCTTCTGGAGTAGTATCAATACCCATGGTTTTTCCAGTTGGAACAAGGCAACTGTTAATGAAGAAGTTACAACCAGATTTACAAATACCATAATATTCAAAAGATGCTGAACCAAAACCACCGCCAGGAATAAAATTGTCTGATTCACCATCACCATCTGCATCTAATTGCCAAGATAATTGTTGTGCATAGTGTTTACATGCAGGTTGCCTTGCCTTATTATCACCAACATCATTTGTAGCATCATACCAATCCTCAGAACCAATTGTAGATGCAAGGTTAAAGTAATTTAATTCAAATACGTTATTACCTTGACGTCTAGCAGTTCTACACCTAGCAGTTGTGCTGTAATGCATATGTGGTAAAAAAGCATTTATAGATACAACTTCTTCATCAGGTCTTTTAGGTTTGGTAAAACCGACATTACCTGTAAGAGGAACAGTTCTAGAAGGAACTCTAAATTGTCCCACCATATCAACAACTGCATTAGATCCTACATTTGATGAAACATTGACGCCAACACCAGATCTTTCAACAACTTGTCCTGAAGCATTGGTTACTGTATTGTCATTAACAACACCTTGATCTGATGCAGAACTAGCTCTAATAAATTTAGATCTTAAATCTGGTACTTGAAATTGTTCAGTTGTTAATGATACTCCTTCTTGCTTAAATGCACATTCATCACCTGTTCCAATAACCTCTGCTAACGCTGGATATATGGTTGAACTATAAACTGCACCATCACATCTTAAATAACCAGCAGGAAGTAATGTTAAACTATTTCCTACATTAGGATCATTTACTTCTAACTCCTGAGGAAAAGCAATTAACGTTCCTGTTGTAGTTCCTATTTTAGTTCTTTCTTGATTTAAAAAGACTGCCATTTTAGTAAGCTCTGATAATCATTATCACAGTTTGTGATGGTGTTTGATTGTCCATAAGAATATTTAACGCATTCGGGATGTCAGAAACGTTAACAGTATAAGATTGCACGTTATTTACGGCGATATTTGGTGGAATTCTAAGTCCACCTCTGTTCATAGTGAGATCAAAACTGAAGTGGTTATGTGATCCCACTGTTTGATCTGTAAAATCTTGTCCAGCATGACTAAGGTTTGTAGGATATGTTGTGCCAACATCTCCGTTGTAATAGTTTGGTCTACCAAAAATAGTCATTGGTGGTGGGAATACGCCTGTTACCTGTCTTAAAGAGTGATCATAAGGACCAGAATTTGTTGCTTGGTTATAAGTAGTGCTAAATTGAGAAGTAAATGCACCATGACCAGGAATATTTTGTACGTGATTTTGCACTGGAATTCTGTCCTGTGTAAAACTTTTTGATTCGTCTGTTGTTATTAGAGTATTTTCATCGTAATATGTCATATTACCAGCTCCGTTCGTCCAAACATCTGCAGTTTCATTTTGTAGACCTACTAAATTCACAGACTCGTAATCTGGGTTACCACCAAAATCAGCTATTGGTGCTTCAAATACCTCAACATATCTACCATCAGTAATTGCTGATGTGTATTGTCCTTTGTGTTTATGACCTGGCGTGTGGTCAATACCCAATTTTCTCCCGATTGTATAATAAGTTTTAGACCATGTAGGATCATTTAATGTAATATTTTGAATTTTTCCTGCCATTGTGTCAATTGGATCTAATTGAAATTTTAGATCTGTATCAGCACTGTAAATAGTTGGAGGAGTAACACCTGTACCATCATCAGAAATTAAATCTCCAACCACAGCTTCGGCATCAGGTTGTCCAAACTGATATTTTGTTTGTTGTAAATATGATTTTTCAAGGTCAACCATCGCCCTACCATTCATGTTAGGAACTCTAAAAGTATCTCCATCTTCATAGTCAGGAAAATTACCGACAATAGAATCGTCAGTAGGACCATATGTATTTCCAATTACAGATGCCAATAAAGGAAACTCATTGCATCCAAAAGTCCTACCATCACAAACAATCCACCCTGTAGGTATGTTATTAGGAAGATCACCAACACTAGACTGTCCACTCCAAGGCATGATAGTGCCTACGGGAGAGGACTTCATAGTTTTTAGTCTGTTGTAAAATGCCATTATAGTTCAGTTAACCACCAACCTTGATAGACAGCAGGGATAAAGTTATCACCATCTGTTTGTCCGACAAAAATGAGTCCGAAGGATGCATTTCTGTTTTGTACAACCAGTTCACCAGATCCATATGGTGTAGACAAACCACCCAACTTGGTTCCTGAGGTGTCTCCTTGAAGTGATACTGGTTCACCTTCAACAATTGGAGCACGAATTACAAGTGAGTTATTGTAAGTTAGATTTCCTCCAACTTCAGTAATTCTGATGACATCACCTGTCTCAGGATTACTTGGAAGTGTAAGGATAAGAGCACCAGTAGAAGGAGCTACCGCTACAATATAATTTATATTGACGGCGAGAGTAGAATCTGTGTTGAGGAACTTAGCAATATGTCCACCATTCTTATTCTTGTATCCTGTTAATCCAAACGCATTGATGGATGCATCTTGCATAATGGTGAAGCTATTAGCACCATTGACACCTAGATTTCTAACATCAAGAATTGGTTGTGTATTAGTTGGAAGTGCTCCAGCTATACCAGCAACGTCAAGTAGACGACCAACAAATGTGTCACCAAATTCAGTCTCAACTCTAAATGTTGGAGTAAACGCCTTATTAGAGAACTGGATAGCATCAGCATCCTCAACGCACTTTGATGGGAATAGTCTAAAGTTACCACTGATATCAGTAGTAGCATTAATATCAAGTGCACCACTTTCAAAATGATGTTCTTCGTTGTTAATTAACTTAAGGATAGGTACGTTATTATCTGTACCAGTAATCTCAAAGTTAGAACCGATGAACTTAACATCATCATATACATCTAATCTACCATGGTGATAATCTTTCTTAACTAATGGAACAGAACCTCCACCAATAGTGCTGCTAGTTACTAAGAAGATTTCATTATCAATGATGACCCAATATTCACGATCAAGGAAAAATGGAACTACATCACTATTTTCTAGACCAATTTCAACAGCATTAGATCCAGATCCAGCAAGATTACTTGTTAGAACTGTGCTCTCTCTGAATAGAATTCTGAATACAGTTTCACCATCACTGTGTGTGGAACTAGATCCTGGAATAGTAGGAGGTGCGAATCCAGATTCAGAGTTAAATGCAGGATTACCAGCACGAATGACGGGTAAGTTACCAGCAGGTGCAGCTCCAACAGACTGAGGAGTTCCATTGATCTTCATGATCTCTTCATTTCCACCAGATCCAAAACCAACAAAGATGTAATCTCCATCTTCAAAGTTAGTAATGTCATCAACAGGAATTGTTGAATCGCCAGCAAGAACTGTAGTAACTGTATTAACAAATGTTGTAGCAATACCGTTATCTACCTTAGGATCTTTGAGAGCTGTGTATACTATTGCACCAGTTGTATGTTCAGCATCAGTAGTTCCATATTGAGATCTATTTGCTAATATAGTACCACTTGGGTTACCAATTACTGTGTCACCTGAACATCCATCAACAGTGAAGATGTCACGAACTCTATCAGTAATTCTAAACTTCTCATCTCTAGTTGCATTGAATGTGATGCCAGTTGCACTACCAGATCCAGTGAATGGAACGTTTAACACAACTGAATCAGTACCAATAAAGATAATCTGAGGATCAATTAGTCTTGTGTCTCCAGCTTCTGTTGGGAATTGATTTTGTTCAAGTGTGACTGTGCCACCGTTACCAGTAAGTTCAACATAATCACCAACTTCAAGTCCTTCAACTGAAGGGATGGAAGTGATTGTACTAGTTGTCGCTACTGCGTTACCAGTAAACGCTTGAGCTGATGCTGTCTTACATCCACCCTTGAATTCAAACGAACCATTAACAGTTAGTTTTCCATTCTCACCATCAACACCATCGTTACCAATGATTGTGTTACCAGTTACACTATCAACAGAGAAAAGAACGTTACCACTTGGACATCCATCAAGAATTTCAAATTTCTTATTGACAATTGCTAGTGGTGTACCAATTTTAAATATCTCACCTTGATTAAAGTCTCCATCGTTGTTAGTGTCTTCACGAGAAATAATTACATAATCTGTACCAACTTTTAATGTACCACCAAAGGTTGAGAGATAAACATTTTCTTCGTTAGTTGCATCTCTTGATCCATCAATAGCTTGTTCAATCCATGTTGCGTCAAATGCAATGTTACACTTGTAAACAGGAGTTCTATTATTTGGTTCCTCTGGATGATTGTCAGTCTGAGGTGCGAATGAACCAAGTGGTTCTCTTTCAACAGTCAAGTAATATGGAGCACTTTCTGCACCTGATAGACCACCAACTGCAACACGAACAATTTCAGGTCTAGTGCCAGTTCCTGAATCAACAGGAGCATCAAGTAAAATATAATCACCTTCAGCAAAGTATGTGCCAGGATTATTCAATAGTGGTAAGTAATATTGCTTGCCAGTTAGTGCTGGAAGATCAGCTCCTTCAGGACCTGCACCAGTTTTGATGTCTTGGAATGTTGAGTCACCCCAAGTTGCAGAACCAGCAGTGTCAATTCTATTGTAATTTGCATCTGAAGGTACAACCTCTAAAACATTAACTATATCAACATTCTGATTGAAGGAAGAAGGTCCTAGAATACCAGATGCATGAGCAATTGGTGTCGTTCCTAGAGATTGTCCAATACCAACAAAGGAGAAGGCAGAAGTACCACCACAAAGTTTAACACTGCTATTAAATGTGGTTTCACCATCAATTTCAAAGTTGTTTCTAACTGTAGTTGTACCACCCTGACCAGCGATGTTAATTTCAGAAGCATTTAACGCAAAGTCAACTGTCTGTGTATTACCAGAGAAGAAACTAACAATACCTGCTTCAGTTGATAAAGTTACAATCTGCTCAGGATTAGTTCTGTCTCCACCGAGTTGCTTGAATGCACCAAAGGTTACATCACCAGCAAACTTAGTTCTCTTAACTTCAAAGTCAACGAAGGATAAAGATTCAAGACGATCATATGCACCACCAATCTTTGTCTTAGATATTGCTGCGTTTTGAGCAAGATTACCAATAAAGATGTTAGCGTGGTTAGATGTATTAGCGATGTATACGAACTGATCACCTGTGGATTTGTCACCAACATAGATCCATTGAGTAGAACTGGTATTGTAATCACCAATTCTAATAGTCTTGGAGTAACCACCGAT
>Ga0310343_10001272_pt1 | contig 12782 bp, 13 predicted proteins | sample HC15DNA2025_MG_FD_203519 | JGI IMG/M metagenome (GOLD analysis project Ga0310343, IMG submission 203519) | Marine microbial communities from station ALOHA, North Pacific Subtropical Gyre - HC15-DNA-20-25_MG | ecosystem: Environmental > Aquatic > Marine > Oceanic | place: Pacific Ocean: North... | reverse complement strand
TGCATAACTACAAACAATGCGTCATCTTGCATACAATGATATTTAATTGTACCCGGTAAAGTCCATTTAAACCATGAAGCTAATTTTCTTTCAGTAATTTGATCGAAATACTTGTACCCATATAAGGTCGATTGGTCGTCTTCACTAAATAATATAAGTGAGTTTTCTCTAGAGTTACTTATTAATTTTAAATCATTTTCAAATAACCTAGATACAACAGCACTTTGTTCTATAACTTGTGGTTCTCCTTCTCGTTGAACCTGTGCCATTTCAAAAAATCTGGAATGTTTACCAGCATTATCTAAGAACCCGACAGTAGTACCAAGAGAGATAGGATTTGTAGCAAAGTTAAAGTTGTAAGTAGAAAGAGCATTAATCTTAGCGGTGGTTGGACTGAACACGTCACTATCTGTAGTGAGCATGAATTGTTGATTTTTACTAAATAATATTAAACCAGTGTTTACCTGTATTCCATCATATAAAATAGCTGGATACTCTGAACTAGCTGCTATATCAATAGGGTCACTAGCAATAAGCTGTATAGCTGATTTTGCAAAGAAATTAGTAAAGTCTCCGGGACGAGACATGACTATGTATTCATCAGAAAGTAAAGCAAGTCTATTTCTAAAGAACAACATTTGAGTTATAGGATGGTCAATAAAAGAAGGTTCTGGATTAGTTACATCATCACCTACTATAGCGTCGTCCCATTGTGGAACTGTATAGGTTTTACCAGCAATAGTATAGTTACCACCTTTTTGTTCTGTAAGTCTGAAATTACCGTCAGCAGTTCTAATAAGAATTACTGGCATAGTGGTGTTATCAAACTTTATAGCTCTACCCGGCTTAGCACATTCTTCCCATGTACCCTCACCATCTTTATCATTATTACCAAAAAATTTAACAAAGTGATTGTCTTGGTCAGCGTCACCATTAACTACCTCTACAACCATTCCGTGCTTGCACTGAGAGGGTAAATCACCTACATCGTTAACTTTACCAGCAACTACATTTAACAGCTCTCCTACGGGCGTAGAAGCGTTAAATACGCTAGTTCTCTTTACATGTAGTCCAGTACCAATCTGTGTGCAAGTAAATCCATTACCTGTATTAGTATCGTTTCCAGTAATTTCTTTTCTTATATCTCCAAGAATACTCTCAGCAGTAATAGTTGTTTCTGTGTCAAATGGTGTAGGTTGTGGTCTAACAAGAGCTAAGTTAGCTTGCACAATAGATTCACTAGATTCTTCTATAGTAACTTTATAGTAAGCATCTTTCATAAATACATAGAAGTAATCTCCTTCTCTCCAACCTTCACCACCATGTAATAAATCGTAAGTTGTAGTGTACCTAGCTTGATACACAGTTGTTTGGTTACTTCCAGACCCTTCTGTATATGGTACTGATTGACCTGTTGTAGCTATACGAAAATATAAATTATTTCTACCTGTTTGACTGCCATTATTATTTACGTCAAATACATTTACTTGGTAGCTGTAATTAGTGTCGGACTGATTACCATTAGCAAGTGTACCTCCTGTAGCTCCTTCATCTGTAAGAGTTACGCCACTACCTACAGAAAAAATACGTGTAGCTACGTTAGGTGCAAACGCATCTCTACCATCACCAGCATCTGTATCACATCTAGCATTGTTACTATCACCTCTGGTAGCATGTGTTCTCATCCTTCCACTAGAGTCACAGTAGTTATTACTTGAGTTGACTAACGTTACGTTTATACGTGTAGCTGTGTGAACTGATTGAGTAGTAGTGTTATCAAATATATTTACTGCATATTGTTTTGCATAAGATAAAGATTTTAATTCAATAAAAATTTCTTTTAAAAAATCTCCTACAGGTTCTAAGTCAGATGTACCTCTTAACATTTCTGTATTGACATTCCTATTAGTTATATAGGTAAAGTCATTCAGAGTTAAGGTTTGAATCATATCATCTGCTGAATGTTTTAGATATTTATTACCTGTTGTATCATCTACATATGTATATAAATTATTTGATGCTCTTGTAGTAGTATCATCTACTACAGTTTTAGCAGCACCAGTAAGACAGTCCCACATTTTTACGGTACCATCTTGTTGTACTTGACCTATGTACTGTTCCGTCTCGTCTCTGTAATAGTGAAACCACTTACCAGTAGTTGTGGAACCAGTTAATGTTGACACAAACTTACCAGCCGGTCTCTTTAACAATCCTTGTGTAATATCTGGAATTGCATTGTTCATATCTCTAACCTGACCGGGTATTTTTTGCTCATCAGGTTGTTGAGATATACCAGCATTCAGACTATGTATAGTTTGTGTGATGTTTGCCATTATCTAATAAGTGCTTTGTATGGTTGATAAGCTCTATAATTAGTCTGCTGGTCAAAGCCCATAAAGTTATGGTCACCTTGTTGTGTTTCAAATTCCATAGCATTTGCTCTAGCTTGTTCTTCTTCTACTTGAAGTAACTTAACTAAATCTGCATTAGAAACAAGTTGTGTAGCAGCTCTCATAGAGGCTCTTGCAATTATGTATCTCTGTATAGCTGGAGGTACATCTTGAAAGGGATATAGTGTAACAATATCAAAATAATACTCTCCACTAAATACATCTGTTTGGTTTATTGTATCAAACAACTTACCATCTCTTTTAACAACATTAGTACTTCTATCAATTTGACCATTACTAATATCGTAAAGTATTGCATTACTAGGTACTACATAGTTACCTTGTGCGTCTGGAGATTTTTTTACTTTATATTCTGAGTTAAATGTCCAACCTATTGTTTGAACATCTTTACTAACTTCGTCTAATAAATTTTTAACAAAAGATATCTCTGGGTTAGCAAGTGGGTCTGGGTCTGGTGGATTATGATTAAGAGATGTTATAGGTGCTTGACCAATGCTACCCAAGATAGAGTTCACTGCGGATAGTTCGGTATCGGTGCTTATTTGAATAGCCATAAAAAAAAGGGGAGCCGAAGCCCCCGTATAAAAAATAAAAATTAAGCGTTAGCTGGGTATGTTGTACCGAATGCTGTTGGAGCACTAGCACCTACATATAATTCAACTGCGGCAGCAGGATTTAAGAAATCTGCTCCCATAGCGAGACGCCCTAAAATGACATCTCCTTGGTATACCACGGACACATCTCCAGAAGTTACCTGAACCTGTGGTCCGATAGCTTCTACAACCCCTGCTGCTTCCTTCTGGAAAATTAATCCACAAGATTTAGCAAAGTCTGTGCTGTTACCGTAGTTGTTGTTTAGTCCTGTAACTGAAGCTCTGCCGTCAGCTAGTGCTGTACCGACATGATCGCCTAAGTTAGAAGGTGATGTCTCACCTGTAGTTCCGCCATAAGCTACACCATGTTTAGCTAGGAATGGGATGTTCATTGACTTGAAGATCTTGATGCCTGCAATTTCAATGATTCCATTACCTGACTGTAATGCTGAACCTTGTACGTCTCTATTGATAAGACCGTTAGAACCTATGTCCTGTATAAGAGCGTAGTACTGGCGAGGGTTTAGAACCGCTACTCTGCCTGTACCAGAAACTCCTTTTTCGTCAAGTGCTGCTGCTGCGTCGTAGAAAGCATTAACTAAGTTGCCTGCGTTGTAAGCATCAGAATCATTAGTTGTTGAACCAACTCTGATCTGTGTTCCACCGGGCTCTTTAAAGTTAGTCTTAGCTACAGGTGAAGCCTGTCTTGCACCTTTTGCAATAGCTCTGAAGATGAGTCTATCATACTTTTCTGCTAATGCGTATCCAATCTTCTTGGAGATCTCGCCTCTCAATTCATAGTGTGCGAGTGTTTCATCTAGCTCATAAACAAAAGCTGAGCTGATTAATAGGTCGTCGCAAGTTATTGTTTTTTCTGCAACTGGAGGTGCGCCATCACTGTTACCTAAAATGCTATTTCCGGGAGTATGGAACTCGGCTTGGGTGCGCCCTGTGTAGATGAACTGCAATGATTTGCCGTTCTTTAGGGTACGCTTCATAACCAAATCACGAGCTATAGACTCGTGTTGGAAGCCTTTGAACATTTCTCCACTGAACAATTTTAAGTAAAGGGCGCGAGGGTCGGTACCACCATTCAACGCACCCGGACGGGTGAGTGATGATGTCATACCTGAACTCTGTTGAGCCATGATTTATCTTAAAAAGTAAGGGTATTATGTATCGTCTTCTAGCCTAGAATGTTGTCAGTCTTAATTGGTCTAACGTGAGACTGGCACGTTTTGTGGTCTTTTCCCACCGTCGACGGGTAAAAGGTATCCTCCTCAGAGGGCTTCTCCCAAATTGAATAGGGAGGTAACGCTCCTCCCCTAAGGTCTACTTGACTATTCTTGTGTAAGCAACGCCACGATATACGAAAGTAACTTTCATAGCTATCTCCATATACTAAGCCCCGTTCCATGCTTAGTTCTCATGCGTCCCCGAAGGGATGAACGGACGTGTTACTGCTACATTAAAGGCTAAAGAAATTCTATAACCTTCGTGTTTTTGTTTTGCTTTAGGTGCCAGATGTTTACTATCTGGTGCAAACAATATCAAATCACCTTCTCTAATTTGTAAAATGTCAGAAGAGTCAAATGCTAACTCCTCATGGTTATGGGTAATACCTATGTTACGTAAATGAGATTGATATATAGTTTGATGTGGTACAAATACCACAGGAGTATCTTTTTCATCTAACTGTAAATAATAAATACCACACACTACAAGCTGCCCAAGCATATGGTCATGTGTTTCTTGGTACATATCACTTGTATGTACATTAAACCAATAGGTAATCTTGTAATCAAAAGATGATAAATTGTAACGCTTAAACCACTTATGTATATGTGGTGTTATTGCATCCTCTAATAAATTTCTTTTATCAGGGTTGTTTACAAAAAATTCATTATCTTGCCATGAGTTACAGAACTTTGCCCATGGAGCTTTTTTATCAGGTTGTTGTTTAAATAGTTCTATGAGTTCTGGAACATATTTTTTCTTTAATTCCGCATGCTCTGATAAAGCATCTTTATAAATTAGAGTTGGAAATAGGGTGAATAGGTTTGACATTGTTAGTGTTACTCCAGTGTCTAGTAACACCAGAGATAATAAATAAATTAGTTATCAGAGTTATCAGAGTCAGAAACTTCTTTATCAGTTTCTTTCTTTTCCTCTTCTTCATAAATACCAAATCTAGTAATGCTTGCCTGCATTTTGTTTGATTGATGTGACATTATTTTTTAGCTGTTTTAGCTGCACGTCTAAAATTAGCAGCAGTTGGAGCACCGGATTGACCGGGCTTTCTCATTTTTTCTCCAGAACCTTTTTTGATTCTGAGACGTTTGGCGTGGATGTTTGCATAGAGTCCGCGTTTAGCCATCTATCTGTACCCCTTTTTTCCGCCTTTACCTTTTGAGCCACAAGAGCCCTTGCCTTTATGTGCCATTATTTTTTATTCCTCATTGCTTGCATCAACCTCTTCTGCACAGCAGGAGGCATTTTTTTCATGTTTAGTTTTAGTTGACCAGTTGGTTTTTTCTTTGGTCTACCTTTTTGTGAACCATAGGTTCCGGATCCCATTGGCATAATTAACATTTCCATTTACGAAGGGCAAGAGCCTTGCGAGTAGGTTTGCCGTTTGGTTTTTTCATTGGTCCCTTGACTCCGCTCATCCGAGCACAGAAGGAACGTTTGCGAGGTCCACCCTGAGGCTGTGGAGCCTTCAGGTTGGAACCAGTCGCAGCGTTATATTTTTTTCTGCCAGCAGCCGTAAGCCCACCGGTACGCGATTTGTGTTTGCCTATCTTTAGGCTTACGTTCTTTGACATTATCCTATAGTTGGTGCTGATAGAGCCACTTGAGTTGACTCGGTGGAAGCTAAGTCAAGTGGGAAGTTGTGAGCGTTACGCTCGTGCATAACCTCAAAACCAAGGTTAGCTCTGTTTAATACATCTGCCCATGTTGGTATTATCTTACCATTTACATCAACAACTGATTGGTTAAAGTTAAACCCATTGAGGTTGAAAGCCATAGTGCAGATTCCCATGGAGGTAAGCCATATGCCAACCACGGGGAAAGTACCAAGAAAGAAATGTAGAGCACGAGAATTATTGAAAGAAGCATATTGAAAAATTAGTCTCCCAAAGTACCCGTGTGCAGCGACAATATTATATGTCTCTTCATCTTGCCCAAATTTATAGCCATAGTTCTGCGATACGTCCTCTGTTGTTTCTTTAATAATAGAGGAAGTAACCAGACTTCCGTGCATAGCAGCGAAAAGAGCTCCACCGAATACCCCAGCAACACCAGCCATATGGAATGGGTGCATGAGGATATTATGTTCTGCTTGGAATACGAACATAAAGTTAAAAGTACCAGAAATACCAAGAGGCATGCCATCGCTAAAACTTCCTTGTCCGAAAGGGTATACTAAAAATACTGCTAGAGCTGCTGAGACTGGAGCTGTGTATGCCACAAATATCCATGGTCTCATACCTAGTCTGTATGATAGTTCCCATTGTCTGCCTGCGTATGCAAGCACGCCTATCAAAAAATGAAAGACGATAAGTTGATATGGTCCACCGTTGTATAACCATTCGTCTAAGGTACCGGCTTCCCAAATAGGGTAAAAATGTAGTCCGATTGCGTTAGAGGAGGGGACGACTGCTCCTGAAATAATATTGTTTCCGTATAATAACGAGCCGGAAACTGGCTCACGTATGCCATCTATATCTACAGGCGGTGCTGCGATAAAGGCGAGTATGAAACATGTGGTAGCAGCTAATAAACATGGAATCATTAGCACACCAAACCAACCTACGTATAGGCGGTTATCGGTGCTAGTGACCCAGTTACAAAACTTCTCCCAGTTGGTTGTAGTGTCTCTTTGTAAGGAGATTGCAGCCATTTGATTGATTAGTTAATGTGTATGTTGTCGCATTCCTCTTCTACTTTAGAGAGGAAAAATTCGATGAGTTCCATCTTAGCTTTGCTAGGTAGATTCTCATCTAGTATCACTTTGTATCTTGCTTCCATAAAATCGAAGCAACTCATCTTCCATTTGTAAGGGTCTATAACCCTTGGTTTAGAAAACGCCGGGTATGATCTGACCTGTAGTAATGTAGGCACCAAGAGCAGCAACAAAACCAAGCATCGCTGCCCAGCCATTAAAACGTTCTGCTTCATGTGTAAAAATTGGGTTGGTGTTGTGGTGTGACATTTCGATTAATTGAATAGGTGGTTCATAAGCATACTCGTTTTCGAGTAGCGTGTCAAGATCTTTTGTTTTCATTTCTTTTTTCTTTTTTTAAGAATTTTTAATTTTTCCAAAAGACCTTCAACTTTTTTTCTTTTTTTGATAGGTTTTGCGATGCCCATATTTTCATACATCTCTCGCTTTTCCCTAAGTTTATCTGCTAGTCCCATTAGAATTGTAAATCAGATGCGTCTAATTTTTGAATGACGTCAGCTCTGTAAGCTGGGTCAGAATCGTAGCGTGGGTCTCCCATCGCTGCAACAAGTTCAGCTTGTGATCTGTACACGTCGCCTCTACTATCGGCTGCTTTACCTTGTAGCATTCTACCTTCGTAGCCATTAGCTTCGTTGTATTCAGATTGTAAACCTTGGAAAGCTATACTAATAGCCATAGGATTACCTGAGTCTACAACAGAATCGAAAGCATTGATAGCGTCGTCAGTTAAATTGTCAGCAGCCCAATCAATAACTCTGTTGTAATTAGCTTCTCCGCCTGCTGCGTTCTGAACACTATTTACTTGTGCTTCACTCAGTTCAACAGCTTGTTGTGGAGCTTGAGGATTATTAGCTTGAATTTCTAAATAAGCATTAACCAATTCTTGGCTACTCATTTCAGAAAATCGTTCTATTGTTTCCTCTGATAGGGTGCCCTCGTTAGCATAATATTCTTCCGAGGCATCATTAATTAAACTGACCGCAGGAGCATATTCAGATACCTCCTGATCGCTTCCTTCTTCTTCTTCTTCATATCCTTCGTCGCTGCTTTCGTAGTCGACTTCTTCGTCTTCTTGTCCAAGTTTCTTTTGTAATGATAAGTATGCTGCTTCTAAATCTTCAGTGTTTTTATATTTACCAGCTAATAACTGTTCTTGTTCTGCTACTAACTGTTCTCCTACTTGTAGAGAGTCCTGTTCCTCTGCGGATAAAACCTCTGTTTCAGGAGTATTATCATACGAATAAGTTTCGCTCATTATTCAGGTTGTTGTTGTGGTGGTTGCATCATGCCTTGCATGTTTTCTGTGTCAACTAATTTTGAATTAGCAAGTTGACCAGCTTGTTGTAATAGAGTAGCTTGCTGTTGTTTCTGTTCCATTTCAGCCTTCTCTTCTCCCATTTGTTCTGGGGTCTTAACAAGGTTTAATGTATCAATACCTTGGGCAGCAGCCAAACGTTTGATAGCTTCTAAAGGATTTATAAATTGTCCTAATGCTTGAGGTCCTATTGTTTGTGCAATAGTTCCCATAAACATAGTCAAAGCCTCTCTATCTTGACCTCTTCCTAAAGCATTTACACCAGCTACAATAGATGGTCTAATAATTTCTTTAGGTAATTTAGGTAATTCATTAGTTCTTTGTAAAACTAATAAAGTTCTATCAAGATAAGGTATAAGGAAAGATGTAGTTAGCAAACTGAAGATACCACCGAGCTGTTGCTCTAGTTCTAACTGTGTTAGTCTTACTTCTTCTGCTGTTACTCTTTCTGCATTCCTCACATTCATCACTAAGAATGCTTCAAGCAATCTACGCTCTATTGTTTGTGCCATGTTAGCAGCAGTGGAAAAATCGGCTGTTTTACCGACCTGAACGACCTGTACGTCTTCAGCCCTGCCCTGCACAATGGCTCCGTTTCCAGCCTTTGCAATTACTGAAGGCTTGGTTGTAGAAGATGGACTGACCAGAAAGATTACCTTACTAGCAGCAGCAGCTCCTTCAACAAGAGCTTGCGATAAACCTTCGAGAGATTTGAGATCACCAAGGAACTCTTCTACTCTGCCACGTCCGTACTGTTCTCCGTCTACAGAATTAAAAGTAAGAACGAGCCAAGGACTTGCATTCTTAGGAGCTGTACTACGTGTTCCGGGTATTATCATATCTTCTACTTCCTGATACCATACCCATCTGCCGTTCTCTAGTTTCACGCACGTGTAAACTTCAACATCATCAGTATGTGTACCAGCTTTACTTTCGTCGATGCCCGTGTTGGGTTGCTTTTTTGGTATATCGTAACCGAGTACGTCTCGACTTATCAATTCCTTTGTAACTATTTCTAGGACGTTACCATTTCCATCTCTATTGACGACATACCTAGTAAGAGGGTAGTTCTTGATACCATCTTTACCCATAAATAATAAAGCATTACCACCTACAATTAAATGTTTAAGTGCTTGGTGTATAACAACTCTATCGTTTGAAGCAGCGATGTAGTCCATGACTATACGCTCCATCTTAGATAAAGATAGGTCCATTTCTGACCTAGCCTCTGGCGGTATATCTTCACCTATCTTATCCTCTCTAGGTTGTAGCTTAAAGAAGGAACCTTGTGGAGGTAGGATTGCAAGCATTAATTTTGCTGCAAGCCCTACCACACACTTGGAACCAACTGACTGCCACGGAACGTTAAGAGTTTCGTGTGTAGGTCTAGAAGATGTATCGTCTTGAATTAAATAAGGTAACGTGAGTTTAGAACAATCAACGGCTTTGTCTAGGAATTGTCTTCGATCTGTTACCAGTTCATTGTATCTCTCACGAGCAGTCATTACTGAATGCCTCCGCTTGGAGTAGTGTTACCTGTATTTACTTTTGGATTTAACTTAATCCTTAATGAACCTGTACCTTTTGAGTACTGGTTTTTATTTTTATTACCACGGTCATCTTTAGCTCTCTTCACCTGTGGGTTCACATCCTTCATTATTGGGTCAGGAGGTGGTGCCGTAGGTGTTGGAGGTAATGGTGGTGGTGGTGCTGGTGGTAAGGGTGGTGGTGTTGGCGGTGCTCCGCCTCCTCCTAAACACATTAGATTTCGTCCTCTTCTATTGATTTTATATAGTCAATTACACTAGCTTGTCCAGCTCTGTACATAATTGACTCGATTGATTCTGTTGGGTGAATTGGTTTCCACCCGAAGTTATCATCTAACTTTTTTAATAACTCATCAAGTCTATCGTTATGTAGCTTAAGAGTATTGAGGGAGATTGACATTCGAGTGCTCAAAAAATGCAGGCATTCTAGCTGCCTTGGTCTGAGAAAATTCTGGTGCTTTGCCTTCGTACATAAGTCTGTCGCTGGCATCTAACCAAAATTTTTTGTCCAAATATCTATCGGCATTCTGTTTTAAAGGTTGCATCACCCAGTTAATAGTAGCCTTTCTTAGTTTGTCTAGTGACTGACTAGGCTTTAGACCTAGCTCTGTACATACCAATGAGTTAGCTGCCACATGGACTTGCTCGTCTCTTGATATATCTGCACTGACAGTTCTTAGACCGGCATCACCACAGAATCTAAAGAATGGTAGTAGTACAAAAAAGATAGCTCTTTCTGCTACTAATGCCTTTAGTATTGTATGGTCTGGATGTTGTTCCCACGCAGCACGTAAGCGTAGTGCTTCGGCTTCGGCTTGGTCATCTACGCCTAATGCGTTGGTGATGTAGCCAAGTGCAAGATCATGTTTGATCTCGTCTTTGACGTTGCTTTCTAGAAGTGCTCTAGCAGCGTCGGGAACTTCTTTATCAAGTGCGTCTGTAATGAACTCGCCAACTGGTAACTCCATATGGCGTATTGCAAGAGCACGGTAGATGGTTTCTTCTGCACCTTCTTTAAGTTTTCCTTTAGATGTTTGTACGGGTGTCCAAGATCTTTTCCGGGACAGTAGTTTTATATAGGGATTCATTGCTGACAATCACAAGCTATTTCGTCTGGTTTATTACTCATAATGTCTGCCAAGTAATCTTCAACAGCAGTGTCATCCAGTGCTGCGTAAGCATCTGTTTTGTCCTGTGTGTCTCCCATTACTTGCAAGGCATAGTATAAAGAAGTCTGTGGTGAGTTAAGCCACTCTTCTATAAAAGCCTCATCGTAAGTCACCATATCGCTCCAAGAGTTGAAGCTATAGCCATGAAGCAGTCCTGTTCTTTCGAGCATAATCATTATTTGATCTGCTACTAATTTGTAACTCTCCCATCCTACCTCGGATGCGATCTCTACGTCGCCATATTTTACCTGTTCAACACCAAACTCACCTGAATCCCTGTCGACAACTCGACTAATTGGTGGTGCAATTTCTGGTGTAGCAGTAAAGCCTTTTAAATCTCTACTCCTGTAAGAACAACTGGCGGTAGGAGCTATCGCGAATGCTCGTTCCATGTTGTTCTCACGTGCTATGTTAGCTGCCTCTTGTATGCCGAGGAAGAGCTCACGTGCAGCTAATCCCGCGTAACCTTCGTAAGGCTCAGCGTTATTCGTCGCTGTAAGAGCCTTACCAAACTCGGCATAGGTAATATTGTTGTTGGCTAGGAAGTTAGCTAAGCCAAGCATTCCTAATCCTACTTGTCTGTCGACCTCTGGTGTTAGATACTCCCCAGATTCGCCAACACCTGTGCGCCCATGGAGGCTGCACAACTCTTGCATACCTTCACGGAAAGCTGGTCTGAGGTCGCCGATACGACAGGCAGCGAGATTGATATGCTGGAGGAGGCACGTTCCACGTGAGGGCAAATAAACCTCCAAGCAAACGTTCGACCTGATTCTATTGTTGTTTTTGTCATATTTAATTTTGTTTAACCAGACATCTCCTGCTGCAATTCCTCTAAGTATTGCTTTCTTTGTTTCAGTTTCTGAATCAAACCAGAGTTCTGGGGTGAGGTCAATACATCGCTTGACCCATGGGAGCTCGGCTCGGGAGACTTGCACGAACTCAAGAATATCGGGGTGATTAATATCAAGATGGAGGACCACAGCACCGTTGCGGTACGTGCCTCCGCGCCTAAGAATTTCATTTAATGTTGAGTAGATTTTTCCGAATGAGACAGGTCCTGATGCAACGAGGCTATCAGGTCCTTTATTTGTTGTAGTTCCTTTTGCTCTAAGGTCCGACAAGTGGACCGCAACTCCTGCTCCATACCTAAGAGCATGCGATACAAATCTCCAGCTCGCTTCGATTCCATCAGTTCCTTCCATGCTATCCTGCACGTTGAAGATTGTGCAGCTTACGGGTAGGCGGTTTGTTGGATTATCAATCCATTGCTGAACTCGACCAGTTCTAGCTATCTTGTTGGGTTCTAATTGTGTAGTCACTTGGTGGTGTCCAAAGTATAGGTTCTTTATTTTTGTGATCGTAATCACTGGTTTGTAGTATTCTTGCGAGCCTTGCATTTACAAGGGCATCTTCTTCAGTCAGTTCTTTTTCTACAAATGTTTCAACGACTGCTTTCCATGTGTATCCTTTCTCTTCAAATATTTTCTCTGCTTTTTTAACACCTATCCCGGGCACGCCTGCATAACCATCAGTATTATCGCCTGCCATTGTTTGAATCAGATGCCACTTAGCTCCTTCTTCTGGAGAAATGTTTACAGTTTCTTTGAAGTCATATAACTTTCCGGGAATCTGTCTCATGTCTTTATCAGGAGAGACAATAATATTTCCGGGAAACTTTGTTGCGTAGATACCTAACGCATCGTCAGCTTCAAGTGTATCCTTGAGAATAACTCGATAATTTTTTTTCAACTCTGATATGACACGTTTAAAACCACAG
>Ga0310343_10001270_pt1 | contig 12800 bp, 8 predicted proteins | sample HC15DNA2025_MG_FD_203519 | JGI IMG/M metagenome (GOLD analysis project Ga0310343, IMG submission 203519) | Marine microbial communities from station ALOHA, North Pacific Subtropical Gyre - HC15-DNA-20-25_MG | ecosystem: Environmental > Aquatic > Marine > Oceanic | place: Pacific Ocean: North... | reverse complement strand
ATTAACCAAACCCTTCAAGACGATTCAGAGAGCTCTGATAGAGGCTGCTAGATTCTCATATCTTCGTGGAAATGATAACGACTTAGTAGAAAGAACAACAATATTAATATTTCCAGGCGACCATATAATTGATAATAGACCAGGATTTGGAATCAGAAATGAGTCAGGCATTGCAAAAGCGATTAGTCCAAGTGGTTCAGCATCAGGTGCACAAAATACTTTAACTTTAACATTAAACTCTAACTTTGATTTAACACAAGAAGACAATATTTTATACAAATTCAATAGTGTAAATGGTGGTATTGTTGTTCCTAGAGGTACATCAATAGTTGGATTAGATTTAAGAAAAACAAGAATTAGACCACTATATGTTCCTAATCCTACAGATGATAATGTTCCTGGCAGTGCTATTTTTAGAATTACAGGTGCTTGTTATTTCTGGCAGTTTACATTCTTCGATGGTGATGAATCAGGTTTAGTATATACAGACCCATCTGACTTTAGTGCAAACAATCAGTCAAAACCATCTTTCTCTCATCATAAATTGACTGCTTTTGAATATGCAGATGGTGTTAATACTCTTGATAATTTTAGTGACTTAACTGACTTAGACATATATTACAGTAAACTCACTAACGCATTTAATAGAGCATCGAATCGTGAGATTGATCAAAAATATCCATCAGCTCCAAAGGGATTCTCACCACAAAGACCAGAATTTGAAATAGTTGGTGCATTTGCAACTGACCCTCTAAACATTTCTAACATTGAGTCAGGAGATGGAGCAACACCAGGTCAGGTTGTTACAGTAACAACATCAGTTGATCATAATTTAACAGGTGGAACTCCTATTAAAGTTCGTGGTATTAACGTAGCAGATTATAATATATCAACGAAGGTATCTAATGTAATTGATGCAACTAGATTCCAGTATTCATTAGAATTTGTTAGACCAAACTTACCAGCAGGATCAGCTGGAGGTTTAAGTTCTGCAAACGGGCAAGTATTAGTTGAAACTGATACAGTAACGGGTGCATCACCATATATCTTCAACTGCTCAATGCGTTCTGTATATGGTATGCAAGGTCTACATGCAGATGGAGCAAAAGCAACTGGTTTTAAATCTATGGTTACTGCTCAGTTTACAGCAGTATCTCTTCAAAAAGATGACAGAGCATTTGTTAAGTATGATAAAACAAATAGAAGATATAGTGGTATTTCTTTTTCAAAACAAACAGGTGCATTACTATCTTCTGAGTCATCATCTACCAATCCAGAAACAGTTTTTCACTTAGATCAAGAAGCTAATTATAGAAAAGGATTTAGAACTACTCATATTAAAGTATCAAATGATGCAGTTGTACAGATTGTATCAGTGTTTGCGATTGGTTTCCACGCACACTTTGAAATGATAAATGGTGCTGACGCATCAATTACTAACTCAAACTCAAACTTTGGTACATTTTCACTACTAGCAGAAGGATTTAAGAAAGAAGCATTTGCAAAGGATGACAAAGGATTTGTTACTTCAGTCATTACACCACGTTCAATTGTAAACGCAGAGCAACAGATTGAATTTTTACAGATTGATGTTTCAGAGACAACTTCAACTAAATTATTCTTGTTTGCACAACCCACATTAAGTTTACCACCAGCACACATAGCTCAAGGTTTCAGAATTGGTGCAAGATCTGACGACAAGATATACATTGACAATGGTGGTAGTACATTCTCAGCATCAATAGTTATGCCTAATGGTGCTTCAGGAACGACAAATGTTGGTGAGAAAAATTATGAAGCAATACACTCAGACGCAAGTGCATCAACTAAATCAGTATTCACAATTAATGCAGGTCACGAGTTAGCAAATGGTGAATCAATAAGAGTTATAGCTAATAATGGTGATTTACCAGAAAATTTAGATCCTCATAGAGTTTACTTTGCAATAACAAGCACACAAGATTCTGCTCTAGGTGCAAATCAAATTCGTATTGCATCATCAAAAACAAACGCTGACTTAGCTGTTCCAGTTTTTGTTAAAACAGTCGCAAGTAATGTGACAGATAAATTTAGAATTGTAAGTAGAGTATCTGATAAGAAACCAAATGATGCTGGACATCCAATACAATATGATACAAGTGCTGGACAGTGGTTTGTACATACTTTAGCTGCAGGTAATACCATACATAATGGTTCTTCGATATATGCCAACGCAACTGATGATGATATTACTTATGTTCTTAGAAAGGATGATGATAGAAGTTTAGATGAGAAAATATACAAACTTAGATATGTTGTACCAAAAGAATTAGTAAATGGTAGAGATCCAACTGATGGATTTGTATTACAGGATTCAAGTTCAACAAACGTACTAGCAGACACTGATTTTAGTAAGACGAGTATTGGATCAAATGATTATGGATTTGACCGTAATACAAGATTCATTTCACAAGCAAGTTTTGATTCAACTGAACAATTAGCCAAAATACGTTCTGATAAACCACATAATTTAGGTGTGGGCGATCAAATTATAGTTAGAAATGTACAAAGTTCAACTAACTCAACTGCCCTTGACAATAAAGGTTATAACGGAACATTTATTGTTGCTGAAATTGTAAATGATAAAGAATTTAGATATTCTCCAACTGATACTTCAGGTGTAACTCATACAACTGGCACATTTACAAATAATACACAAACTCGTTCAACATTGCTACCAAGATTTGATCGTAACAATAACAGTGGTAATTTCTTTGTTTATAGAACTGAAGTTATTACTCCTTACATACAAGATGTTCAAGACGGAGTATTCCATCTATTTGTATTGAATAGCAATAATGCGATGGATGAACCATCGAATGAATTTTCTGAATTAAAGTATAATCAGAATATTGTTAACCTATTTCCTGAATATGATCGTGATAATGTTGATGCTAACCCACCAGCAGCAGTATCATATGCTAAGAGATTCCCAATCGGTGATGTTATCACAAATGATTTAAAGAAAAGTATCACCAGAGAAACAACAAACCAATTCTTAAAGAATTTTGATGGTTCGATTGGAATTACATCAGTAACTAACAATGCTTCAAACTCTGTTATTAATCTTGATGAAGAACATAGTCTTAATGCAATTAAGTATCATAATACATTAAACGGTGGATCTGGACATACAGATGGTACATATTATAATGTTAGATTACTTAATACCAATGCTACACCAGCTACTGCACCTTGGGATGGTGCGACTGCTAAAGTTGTTGTATCAAGTGGAGCAGTTACATCTGTTGAAATTACAGAGGGTGGTTCTGCATATACAAATGGTGAAACCTTATTCTTTGATAGTCAAACTCCAGCTTTAGGTGGTATTGGTGGATCACCAAATGCAAGTATTACGATTGCGACTGCTGGTATATCATCAGCGACTGGTAATTATATTCAAGTCACTGGTATAACTACTGGGACTGATTCTTATCATCGTATATCAAGTGTTAATAGCACAAGACAAATTACAGTTGCTAAATCTGCCGCTGATACTTTACTTGATGGTCAACAGATTCACGATATGGGTCCTTGGGTTGCAGTTGGATCAGCATCAACAACCTCTGGAGTCACACAATTTACAACTCCTGTAGACCACGGACTTGCTGTTGGTAATCAATTTAGAATATTGAACAGTAATGATGTATCACTTGGAGACTTTGTTGTTACATCAGTTGTTGGTATAACACAGTTTAGTGCTAACACAACTACATCATTGACTGATGCCAAATATATCTTGAAACATGGTTTATCAGATAATGAATCAATTTCAGGAGTTGCTGGTGAAAATATTGATGTAAGAGGATTTAATATATTTGATCACGAAACATTAATACTTAATGAGGCTATTGGTACTGGTGATGCTTCATTTAAAGTAAAATTACCAGATGGAACAACAACTGCAACTTCCATCGTAAATAGATTCCCATTAGGTTCTTATATTCAGATTGGTGGGGAGATTATGCGTATCGCATCAAGCTCACTATCTGGTGGAGGTGGAGATGAGATAACAGTAATTCGTGGTTCATTAGGAACTGTGACTGAAACTCACTTAATTAATTCAAGAATTAAGAAAGTTAAACCATTACCAATTGAACTTAGACGACCTTCAATATTAAGGTCATCTGGACACACATTTGAATATGTTGGTTTTGGTCCAGGTAACTATTCAACTGCTTTACCACAATTACAAAATAGATCACTTACTGAAAGAGAAGAGTTCTTAAATCAAGCACAAGAAACTTCTTGCGGTAACGTTGTTTACACAGGTATGAATGATAAGGGTGACTTCTACATTGGAAACACCAAGATTGCATCTGCTAGTGGACAACAAACTACATTTGATATTCCAGTTGCAACTGTCACAGGTGAAGATCCAAATCGTTTGAGTGCTGTATTTGATGAAGTTGTTGTCAAAGAAAGATTACTTGTTGAAGGTGGAGCATCGAAACAGATACTATCTCAGTTTGATGGTCCTGTAACGTTCAACAGTGACTTAAGACTGTCTGATAATACTAAGCAACTTATTACTGAAGCATCACTTCGTGCACAAGATGCTAAGTTTAGAGACACAACTAACTCCACTGCACCCACAAATGGTTCAGTTGTAATGGATGGTGGTCTAGGTCTTGCTAAAGATCTTCAAATAGGTGGAAATATAGTTGGTGATACTGCATCAAATCTATCTGGTTTCAATAGTATCACAGCAACTTCATTTACAGGTAATGGTGCTAATCTAACAAATACTGGTGCTGAATTATCAGCTTCAGGTACAAATGGAGATACACAGAGAGTTACTTTAACTCACTTGACATCAGGCACAATGACTGCTGCTACTACTGATGCTCAATTAACATTTACATCATCAAGTAATACACTTGCTTGCACAACATTCTCTGGTGCGTTAAGTGGAAATGCAACTTCTTCGTCAACATCAGCTAATCTAAGTTTTGGATCTGCTAATCAAGTTGTATTTAAGAATGGTTCTAATAATGGTGCGACATCTGCTGCACTTACATTTAATGGAACTCAACTTTATGCTACTAATAATATAAGAGCAAATAACCTAACATTTGGATTGAGCTCTGGTACTACAATAAACACCGCTACTGGTGATTTGATTTTAGACTCATCAAACAACAAAGTTCATATTACTGCAAATGCGGAGGTTGATGGAACATTAACAGTTGATTCTAGCACAAATTCATCAAGCAAGGACACAGGTGCATTTATTCTAACCGCAGGTGGACTTGGAGTTGAAGGTAACATTTACAATGGTGGCAATATTGTGTCAAGTGGTAATATTAACGCAGGTGGAGATGTAGTTGCATTTAGTTCATCTGATATAAACTTGAAGAAAGATATATCACCGATACAAAATGCACTTGATATGATTAACAAATTAAGTGGTAATACATTCACTTGGAATGTAGGAATGACAGACTTAGCACCTTATGAAAATGGTACGAAGGATACAGGTATTCTTGCACAAGAAGTTGAGGCACTAGGATTGCCTGGTGTTACAAAAACTAGAGGTGATGGTGTAAAAGCAGTTCGTTACGATAGATTAATACCTGTCTTAATCGAAGCAGTCAAAGAACTAACTGCAAAAGTTAAGTCACTTGAATCAAATAAATAACTAAAAATATAACTGATGGCAAATATCAAGAAGAATTTTAATTTTCGTAACGGGGTACAGGTAGATGATGACAACCTGTTAGTGACCGATACTGGTCTGGTCGGTATCGGGACTACCATTCCGAATGAGGCTCTTGATGTCAGAGGTAATGTTGTAGTAACAGGATTTACAAGTTCAACAACAGCACAGATTGGTATATTAACAGTAACAAAATTTGAACCCACACAAATTATCGGTGCGGGTCTTAGTGTTTTTAGTGGAATAGTCACAGCAGTAGGTTCAGGTATTTTAACATATTTTGGTGACGCAAGAAATTTACAAGGTATGCCAACTTCTCAGTGGGAAGATAAAGACGTTGGTTTAGGATTTACAAGTATATACAATACAGGTGGCAATGTAGGCGTGGGAACTGAAGATCCCCGTTCGACCTTCCAAGTTGGTAATAATGCTGATGCTGGAGAAAAAGGTGTAGGTATCAGTTCAGTAGGCAATATTAATATGACTGGTATTTTGACTGCAACAAGTTTAATTGGTAATTTAACTGGTGATGTAACAGGAAGAATTACGGGTGACGTTGTAGGAAATATCAATTCAGCAGGTGTATCAACATTTGTTACTTTAGATGTCAATGGTGATGTAGATTTTGATGGACATACTCACATTGATAATATGAGTGTGTCAGGTGTTTCTACTTTTGGAAGTAATATTGTTGCACAGGGTAATTTAGATTTAACTGGTGAACTAGATGTTGATGGTGGAGCAAGTATTGATAATATTCAGATTGGTATAACAAATGATAACGAGATTGATACATCTACTGGGAATCTAACAATTGACTCTGCTGGTGGAACTGTCACGATTGATGACCAATTTGCAGTATCAGGAGTTACCACCTTTAGTGGTGTAATTGAAGCACCTGCTGGAATGAACAAGATTCCATCATTGTATATGAATCAAAGCAACTTACCTAGTGCTTCTGATTATCATGGAATGTTCGCACACGTTCATAGTACAGGAAGAGGATACTATGCTCATGCAATGAATTGGTATGAATTAGTTAATAAAGATTTGTTCGGAGTAGTAGGTACAGGAACTGAAAGATATAATATAGGTGTTGCGACAATATCAAATCTAATTGTTTCTGGTATTTCAACATTTAATAATAATATTAATGTAGGTTTCGTTGGTGCATCTTCAACTTCATTCGGTGCAAAGATGGGTGTTGGTACTACTGAAGCACCTGTAAATGAAATTCAAGTTAGAAAATCTGGTAACGCTGAGATTCGTGTAACAAGTGAAACTGGAATTGCAGCGGTATCTGTTGGCAGAGAGACAGGTAGCTCAAATACAAATAATGCAGCAATCAGATATGGTGGAGGTTTAGGTTATCCATATAGTTCCGATACATCAGTTGACATACTAAATTATGGAACTGGCAACTTCAACTATTACATAAGTGCAAGTAATGCAAGTGGTATCAAGGGAGATTTCCATTGGCATCGTGGTGCAAATTCTGCAAGGTTGATGACATTGACAGGTATTGGCGGTTCACTAGGTATTGGACTTACAAACCCAACAACTAATCTTCATGTCATAGGTGCTGCAACTGTTAGTGGTGATGTAAATGTAGGAAATAATTTAATTGTTGCTGGTGCATTATTAGGTAATGTTCAAGGAACACTAACAGGAAACGTTGCTGGAACACTTGATGGTAACTCAAATACAACTGTTGGTATATCAACTCTTAATAATTTGAGTGTAGCTGGAGTGGCAACAGTCGGTAGATTAGCAGCAACAAATGGTATTGGAATTGGTACTGATTCTCAAGAACACGTATTTAATGTAAATGATTTAGAAGATGATGCTTTAGATGAATCTCCACAAGTATTCATATCATCAACTGGAAGTATTGGTATTAGAACCACAAGTGAATTACAAAACGTAAGTATTAATGCACATCAAGCACAAGCAGTTGTTGGAGGACTTGGTGTTGGTTCAACTGTGATAGTTGGGTCAGTTGATATGAGAGCTGCTGGTAGAAACGCAACGACTAGATTTATGTTACCACCACAAGTTACTACGACACAAAGAGGTAACTTATCTGGAGTTATTGCAGGTGCAATGATATACAACACATCAGTAAATAGATTACAAGTATTCAACGGGTCAACTTGGAAGGATTGTTTCACCTAAACTTATGGCATTACAAGGTTCTGGACAAATATCTTTTTCTCAGATAGAGAACGAGTTTGGACAAAATGGCGAAAGATCAATTGGAGATTATCGTACATCACAAAATGTTGGTGAATTATCTAATTTACCTTTAGACTCTGGTATTCCTACATCAGGAGAGATTAGATTTAGTGATTTTTATAGTAAAAGATTGAACATAGTCGTTGATATGCACTCAGGTGGAAATGAGTTTCGTAAGAGTGCCAAGAATGATAAGTGGAATAATAATAACTTGACAGTGATTGGTGGTTTCAGAAGTAAGAAAGAGGATGGTAGTAAAATAATAATCCACGTTAATAAAAAGTTTGGTTCAGATAAGAGTAGTGTCAATAATTGTGCTGTAAGAACAGGGTCTTGGAACTCATCATCATCAATACAAGTAGATATTGGAGGTGAAGGACAAATTCTCGGTGCTGGTGGAGATGGTGGAAATGGTGGTAACTGTACAAGTTCAGGTCAGCCTGGTGGTTCTGGTACAAGTGGATTAGGTATTGATCATAATGGTGTCACAGTAAATGTGTTAAGTGGTGGATTAATTCGTGCTGGTTTCGGTGGCGGTGGAGGAGGTGGCGGTGGTCGCCAACAAGATAAAGGTTCTGATAGACAAGCCTCTGGTGGAGGAGGTGGCGGTGGTCAAGGATTTCCTGGTGGATCAGGAGGAGACGGACCTGGCGGATGTGCAGGTGCTCAAGATGGTAGTGCGGGAGATGAGACTGAAGCAGGTGAAGGCGGTGGCGGTGGAAATAATGGAAACCAAGCATATGGTGCTAGTGGTGGAGAAGGTGGTTCATTTGGAGAAGCAGCAAATAGTGGTGGAAGTGCTCAAGCTGGCGGTGGTGGAGCAGGAGGAGATGGAGCTGCAATCAGGCGAATCGGGGGATATAGTGTTACAATAAACAATAATGGTACTATTCAAGGTAGTACATCTGCAACAGGAGTTAGTTAAATTTAATTTATGTACAATGTGATTGATGAGTTTCTTCCAAAAGAAACTTTTGATGGATTAAAATACGATATTTTGTCATCTAGATTTCCATTCTTTATTGAGAATAAAGTAAATAATTTTGAAACAGAAGAAAATAAATTTAACTGGTATGCGACTCATACGATATATGATGATCATAAACCAGAGAGTTCATATTACGAACAAATTGAAAAAATATTTTTAAATAGAATTAATGAACATCATTATATTAAAGCATTAATTAGAATTAAGGTCAATTTTTATCCTCATAGCAGAGAATTAATCGAACACGCACCGCATACTGATGATACTTTTTCACATATGGGTGCAGTTTTCTCTTTGAATACCTGCGATGGGTTTACAAGATTAAGTGATGGTAGTATAATAGATAGTGTTGAGAATAGAATAGTATTCTTTGATGCTTCCACATCTCATAATTCAACAACTACAACAACCGATATTGGAAGATATAATATAAATTTTAATTTTATTTGATATGACACTTGAATCAGATTTGATAAGACGATATAGGGGTGCTTTCACTCAAGATGAATGTGATACCTTGATATCTCAAATCGAATATTTGAATCAAAATAATTTAATGTTCTATGATAAAGAGTCTCTTCATAATCAAGATCATATATCATCAAACATTTCTCACGATTGGGTGGTTGACTTACCTGCATATAGTAGAATATCAGAATTAATAATACCAAAATTCAAACCTTGTGTTGATGAATACCTATCGACTTTTAGCATACTTAATCAATGTAAGTTTATATTATATGATTTAAAAGTAAAAAAAATTCCGATTGCTGGTGGATTTCATTCTTGGCATTTTGAAAATGGTGGAACTATGTATTCACAAAGAACTTTTGTAGTACAATTATATTTGAATGATAATTTTCAAGGTGGAGAGACAGAATTTCTATATCAAAACAGAAGAGAGGAGGCTATTGCAGGTGATGTACTTATGTTTCCTGCAGGATTTACACATACACATCGAGGTAATCCACCAATAGGTAACTCAAAATATCTTGTCACATCTTGGGGAGTGATACAAGATGACGATTAATAGAGAAATTTACAATATATTTCCAACCACAATTTATGTGGGTGAAATGGAAAATCATAAGGATTATAAAACTAGATTTGATAAATTATATTCCAAATATGACTACGAACAAAAATCTGTTCGAGATGGTGAACAGTGGTTTAATACAACTAGTGAAAATACTGGTAAACCTTACATTCATCTTGAGGAAAGTTTAAGTAAATTATTTGAAGAAATAATATTTAATGCAAAAATATATGTACACGATATTTTAAAGTATAAAGATATTTTTGATTTTGTAATAACAAAAACTTGGATTTCGAGGTCAAGAGCTTCGTATGAGAATATCAAATGGCATACTCATTCAACAAGTCACATTTCATTTTCTTACTATCTGAATACACCTCCTAACTCACACACACTTAAGTTTGCAAATCCAATTAACACAAATGGATTATTTGATGGATTAAATAAGAGTGATGTAAAAGATGGAGTTGCAGAGAGAAATGAACTCAATGCGTCTACATTTTTTTTAAATCCAACTGAAGGTTCACTTGTTCTTTTTCCAAGTTCACTTGAGCATTGTACCAAATGTCCATCTAATAATTTTGAAGGTGAAAGATTGGCAATAGTAGGTGATATAACTTTAGTGTATAAAGAGGATGGCACAAACGATTATTCTATGGGTTATATAAATCCTAAGTACTGGAGAATCTACAAATGAAAGCAATTCTTAAAATTAACAGATATGTTCCCGAAACTAACAGTGTTTCAGTTACGTTCTGTAATTTACACTCTCAGAAACCTATAAGTGATTATCCATCTAAGTTGGTAAACATTGATAATTTAGACACTACAGATGTGGAAATATTCATAGATGGTTTGATGAAACAAAGTGGTGCAAGAAGATTAGAAAATCAAGACAGGAAGTTACCTATATTAGATGAAAATAAACCTGTAGAAGTCAAGGGAGAACTAGATTTTGAAAATATAATTGGTAAAGTTCTTGAAGGAAAAGTAGATGATTGGAGAAAAAAACCAGTAAAGATGAGGAAGGTAGAATTATGAATAGTCAACATTATTTTAAAAAATTAGATAAGTTTGCAGTATGTGCCTTTCAAGCAGACAAAGGTATTCTAGAAGTTGAACCTAATTCTGAAAGTTGTGGAATATATCATTATGTTTTTTATGGGTCGGCAAAGATAGGGAAACCTTTTCAATCTGAGTTTGAGATTGTTAAAAAGGGAGATTTTTTTGATATGAAGGATTATCTATATCAACCTAGATTATATGAAGCTCTTGAGGATTTTTATGTATGGGGATTTAATACATTTCCAAACGAGGATTGGGATGCAAGATTGTTAACAGATGAGACATTTACGGTAGAGGAGGATTCTGTTCTTATTTGTCTAGATGGAAGACCAGTTGTAAATGATATATCCTTAAGAAGATTTGATTATAGTGAACTATCAATAGAGAAATCTTATGATGTAAAACTTAATGACGGGGTGATTGCTCTGTTCACCCGTAGTAAGTAAATTCATTAAAGTAAACACCCAAAGTAGCCCATATTGCATTTGAGAATAAATTAGTTTTTTTATTTTTCTTGTTATGATAGTTATCCCAAAGTGATTTTCTTACATCAAATTGACTGTAATATTTCCAGAATTCAGTATCAGTTCGACTGCTGAGTTTGTAATGATGTAATATAAAATCAGAGTTACCTTTCCATATTCTTCTCATATTACGATTATATACATCTTGTGATTTATTTTTTAAAATACAGTCAACAAGTGAAGTGATGCCATATACAGTCATATACAAAGCATTAGCTTCTAGTGGGTCAATAAATCCACAAGAATTACCTATTGCAACTACGTCATCACTCCAAGCATTTGTTAATATATTTGGTTTCCATTTTAATAATCTAGGTTGACCGATTGGATTTAGATACGAATTGTACTTTTTAAATTGTATAAGTGCATCATTATCAGATATATGTTGACTTGAGAAAACATATCCATTTCCAATCTTGTTTGTTAAGTCTATTATGAATTGCCAACCATATTCCCTTGCGATTGATTTAGTATAGTTTTCTATTTTGTTAGTTTGTTTGTAAGGACATACCCAAGCACTATCGACTAAGTGGTCATCAAATATAGTTTCAGATTTATCTTTAACAAATTTGCGAGAGAACCCAGTACAATCAACATATAAATCATATCCTTTAGGTAATTCTGATAATGTTTCAACCTTATGAGTTACATTATCACAATGATTCTTCATAATTGTATTAGCTTTTTCTGCGTCTAGGTGATAAGCGATTGAACCCCACTCACCCTTTGAATACAATTCATTTAATTGATGTTTAGTTTTATTCTGTTGATACCACTTTTTAAATTTATTATCATCATCGTGCCAAAAAGTAAATGTAAATGGTTTCCCATCAATCTTATCCCAACCTTTTTTTATATTTCCATACTTATAAACTGCGTTACATTCTTCCATCCACTCTGATTCCTCTACACCTATAGCATCAAAAAAAGTTTTGATTTGTGGTAATGATGATTCTCCTACACCTAATATTGGTATGTCATTACTCTCTATGAGTGTGATTTCAGCATCAAGAAATTTATTCATATAGGCAGCACACCACCAACCTGAGACACCACCACCAATAATACAGATTTTCATTCGTGGTCTATGCAATTAGGAAGTAAGTTTGTAACAACTTTGAAGTTGTGAGGATTGATATAGATTCCCATCAAGATATGATAAATGTCATCAACCATAGCAAATGATCCGTGTTGTTTTTTAGTATTTAATAAGTATGCTCTACCAGCTTTTAGTTCAACTATATTCTTATCGTA
>Ga0310343_10001268_pt1 | contig 12815 bp, 10 predicted proteins | sample HC15DNA2025_MG_FD_203519 | JGI IMG/M metagenome (GOLD analysis project Ga0310343, IMG submission 203519) | Marine microbial communities from station ALOHA, North Pacific Subtropical Gyre - HC15-DNA-20-25_MG | ecosystem: Environmental > Aquatic > Marine > Oceanic | place: Pacific Ocean: North... | reverse complement strand
TTTCCCCCGCATGTGTGAATCGTCAGCATGTCGACTGGCAGCTGGCTAATGGATTCTATGGCTTTGGCTACCGTGTTCGGAATGTCATGCAGCTTTAGATCCAGGAAGATTCGTTTTCCAAGATCGGCAATTTCTCGGACGTAGTCCGGCCCGTAACGCGTGAACATTTGCAGGCCAATCTTGACCCACTGCAGTTCATTTCCCGCTCGCTGCAAAAGTTTGATGGCTGACTCGCGGTCTTCGAGATCAAGAGCCAGAATCAATTGGCATTGCTTGGTTCTATTGTCGGTACTCATTTTCAATTTGAATCCATCAAGATGGGTAAGTGGTTAGGTGGCAAAGCCAAATAGGTCGAATCGAGTCCCGCTGCCCTCGAGTCCAACATGGACTGCCCGAATATCAGACTAGAAGAGGTTAGCGGTATTTGTCGGAAGACGGCTGATTAAGGGGTTTAAGCCATGAAGCAGCGATTGAGGGCTTGCTCAATACGGGTGGCTCTTCAGCGTTGGAAAGCCCAAGTTTCTCCAATGTCTATCGAATTGTTCTGTCCAGCTAAAATTAACTGGCTACTCGCCATTACGGGAAAGCGAAAGGATTGCTACCACGAAATGGTGAGTTTGGTGGCTCCGCTTGCCTATGGGGATAGACTGCGATTGAACCGAGGCACGGATAAAATGGGTATTAGCCTGAAGATATTAGGAGCGGAGTTGACCGATGGCCCTAACAATCTCGCCTGGCGGGCCACAGAATTATTTCTCAAGCGGTTTGGTCTGGAGGGCAGCATCGATATTGAAATCGAGAAGTTCATTCCGATAGGGGCGGGATTGGGAGGGGGCAGTAGCGATGCTGTTGGAGCCCTTAAAGGCTTAGCCGCGTTATTCAAAGTCGATGATGAGATTGCTTTGTTGGAACTGGCGGCCGAGTTGGGGTCTGATTGTCCGCTATTCCTAAAAGGCGAGCCCGTTCTGATGAGAGGACGAGGCGAAAAGCTGGAGCCCTTGGATGAAGACGAACGAAGGATACTCGACGGAACGCCGATCGCTCTATTTAAGCCCGCTTTCGGTATATCGACTTTATGGGCTTTCAAGGCTTTGGCTGCTGATATCTCCCAATATGCTAATCCGAGCGCGGTGGAGAGGAGTTTGGATGGTTGGCGTGATGGTAAGTTGCCACTATCGGACCTCATGCAAAACAGTTTCGAATCGGTGGTTGGCCAGAAATATCCATCTATTCCATTGGTGATGGACAGGATTCGCCGGGAAACTGGTTGCCAATGCTCGCTATCGGGCAGTGGCAGTGCTTGTTTTGCCATTGGTCAGGCGGACTCCTTCGGTCAAATCCGGGAAATTACCCGCGAATGCTGGGGCGAAAGCGCATTTTTCCAAGAAACCACTATTTCGGATATAGGGTTGACGGAAACTCCGGGCATTTCATCGTGAAGCCCAGCGAGGGCGGGTTTGCTCTCGGCAATTGAGTCACTCGGCTTGCAATCAATTGGAGCCTTTAAAATGGAATCGAGAAAAGAGGAAATAGAGTATGCCGGGATAGGAGCATCCCCGGGCATTGCTCATGGCCCAGTCTCGATCTTGCGAGAAAAGGAGATAACCGTCCCAAAGTATCAAGTTAAGCCTGCTTTGCACAAAACGGAGGTCGCTCGCTTTGAAAATGCGTTGTTGGCCACAAGGAAACAGATCCAGAAGATTAGGGATCAGGTCGAGGAGAGTCTGGGCGAGGAAGAAGCCAGAATTTTCGATGCACACTTGATGGTGTTAGAAGATCAGGCCCTGATAGACGAGATCGTCAGGGAAATGGATGCCTCCGAGGAGAATGTCGAGGCTTCCATGTGGCGAGTAGGTAACCGCTATATCGAAGCTTTTGGGCAAATCGACGACGAGTACCTACGCGAGCGGGCGAGTGATATTCGGGATGTCATACGCCGCCTTATAAGCAACCTGACCGGGCAATCACTGGAAGATCACGGAGATCGGTCAGATAACAAGCATGTGGTCGTAGCTCAGGAAGTCGCGCCCTCGGATTCGGCTAGTATCGACAAAAATCAAGTCCTTGCACTCGTAACTGACCTGGGGGGGAAGACGGGCCACACTGTCATAGTGGCCAGGTCTATGAATATTCCTGCCGTTGTCGGCTTGGGTGATATTTCGCAGAATGTAGTACCAGGCGATGTTTTGCTCGTCGACGGCTATGAAGGCAAAGTCGTAGTCAATCCTAGCGAAAACACCCTCTTCCGTTACGGGAAACTCAAAGATAAACGTGCCTCGATCGAGGAGCGTTTGATCGCTTTCTCCAAAAATATATCGGAAACCAAGGATGGTCATCCCATCCAATTGCAGGCCAATATCGAATCGGCTAATGAGGCGAAGCGAGCTCTCGAGATTGGAGCAGATGGGGTCGGTCTCTTTCGAACTGAGTATCTTTTCATGAACACCAGGTCGTTGCCGAGCGAGGAGGAGCAATTCGATGCGTATAGCGGGGTTGCGGAGGTGATGGATGGTCGATCTGTTGTCATTCGTACTCTCGATTTGGGCGGAGATAAGATGTCGGCGTCGCCAGAGCTAGGTATGCAGCACGAGGCAAATCCATTTCTCGGATACAGAGCGATAAGATATTGCTTGGACAATATTGACATTTTCACGACGCAGCTTCGGGCTATTCTCAGGGCGAGCGCCCGTGGAAATGTCAAAATCATGTACCCGATGATAAGCGGGGTTGAGGAGATGAAACAGGCTAATGAATGTCTGGAAATCGCTAAAGAGCAGTTGCGGAGCGAAGGGATAGCTTTCAACGAATCGATTGAAACCGGGTCTATGATTGAGATTCCGAGCGCCGCTATCGCCTGCGACACGCTCGTTTCCGAATGTTCGTTTTTCAGCATCGGCTCGAACGACCTTATCCAGTACCTCATGGCGGTTGATCGATTGAACGATCGGGTCGCCCATCTCTACGAACCCACGCATCCAGCAATGATTAGAATGCTGGATATGATCGTCAAGGCGGCGAACAAAGGAGGTGTGGAATTGTCGATTTGCGGCGAAATGGCGGGAGACCCGATATTGGTTCCCCTATTGGTTGGATTGGGAATCGAGTCTTTGAGTATGTCGCCTGGCTTGCTGCCACACGCTAAATTTGTAGCCCATAGCATGGATCTAAGCGAAGCTCGAGAAATAGCTGAAATGGCCCTTTCAGAGACGGATGCGATGAAGATACTCGAGAACCTGACCGCATTCTACGAATCCCGCATGGCTTCGATATCGTAGGAAGAGTCGAATAGATAGGTTTGATCGCTCTTTTTTACCGTTTGATACCGGTTGCTAGAATGGTTTCGAAATGGGGTTCTTCGACCTCCTTCGCTACGGTCGAGACTGAGACGTTCTCGAATCCCACATTGTTGAGCCAAGAGTGGATCTTGTTCTCTGCGAAGCCTAGCCAGGTATCAGCATATAGTTCCCGGGCCTTTTCGAAGGTGTGTTCTTTTAGATCGAGGATGATAATCCGTCCTCCGTGTTTGGTGATGCGAAAAGCTTCCGCAATCGCCTTTTCTGGTCGGTTCGCGTGGTGGAGGGCTTGGCTTAACAAGGAAATGTGGGCCGTCTCATCGTCGAGTGGAACTTCCTCAATATCGCCAAGCAAGTAATGCAGATTCTCGAGCTGATTGTCGTCCGCAAGTTCCATTCCGACCTCAACCATTTTTGGCGATCGATCGATGCAATAGACTTTCTCAGCCTGCCGAGCAATTAGTTGGGAAATCATCCCTTCTCCTGCCCCGAGATCCGCTACTACGATTTTCGGAACGAAATGCAAAAGCATGTGGCCGATCGCTTCCCAGGAACGCCCGGGGCAGTAGTTCTTGCCGAGCCTTCCAGCTATGAGATTGAAATAGGCTTCCGCGACTTCGCGTCGTCTATGTATTACGCGTTTTAGGTTGTCACTGTCCTCTCTCAGTTCAGGAGAGTCTGTGACTGCGTCGATTGCCGCTTTTATCAACGAATTGTCCGTGGCCTCTAGATTTGGCTGAATCGAGTAGAAGCTCTTCTTCCCTTCTCGCCGATCGATAACCAGTTCTGCCTGTCTTAGCAGAGCCAATTGAGATGAGATTCGCGACTGAGACATGCCCAGGGCTTCTTGTAATTCGGCAACGGAAAGCTCCTCGCTCAGGAGTATCGCCAATATCCGCAGGCGGGTTGGCTCTGCGAGTAATTTGAGAGTGTCCCAGGCGGGCTTCATGACGAGAATTAAGAAGGAAGAATGATGAGTTAAGAAGTAAAAAAGCCACGCTTGCGAAGAGCAGACGTGGCTTGAAAAAAGGGACTCGAGATACGTCTAATTGGCAACGAGATCGACGTAGCGCTGGATGGAGATAATTTTCAGCAGACTATCCACTCCTTCGATATGGAGCTCAATTTCTTCGCTAGGAGTTTTGCCGATTAGAGCTTTGCCCAGGGGAGTTAGGTAAGAGATGACTTGCTTGTCCGGATTGCTGTCCCAGGCACCCAGAATCGTATAGGTGATCTCCTTGTTCTTATTTTCGTCAAGAAGTGTTACCACGCTTCCGATACCAACGGCATCTGTGCCGATCTCCGAAAAGTCGGAGATTTTCGAACGTTGCAGATCCATTTCCAATTTGTTACGTCTTGCCAAAAGCAGCGCTTGGTCCTGCTTTGCCATTTTGTATTCGGAGTTTTCCTTCAAATCGCCGAGCTCGCGAGCCAGACCGATTGCCTTGCTGTTCTCTGGAATCTGCTTGGTTACGAGATCATCGTACTCGGCAACAGCTTTGTCGTAGCTTTCCTTGGACACGACTAGGCCACTACTTTTTTCCTCTTCTTCGGTTTCGAGCAACGACTGGACGGCTGGGAAAATCTTGATGAAACGAGCGAGCAAGGACTTTTTCGTCAGCTCCTCGAAGCCCTGGTTCAGTAGCAAGTTGTTGGCCAAGTCGCGAGCGGTTTCCGAGTCGGCCTCAGCCAGCAGGTCGGGAATCAACTCCGCATCCTCGCTGAGGATTTCCGCTAGTGGGATTCGCCGAGTCGTGGTGATCTGCAGAGCTTCGTAGTCGATAGCGTAGAAAATCGCATTCAGCAAGCGAGGCGTGACCATCGGCCTGACCAAGTTTCCGAATTTGCGGGAATTGCGATTCTTTACGATCCACAAAAGCACGGGCTCTTTGAGGTTTTGTTCTGTCTGCCACCGCTCGAAGGTTTCCAGTAGCTCGTCCTCAAATCCGTTTTGTAGGAGAAAGTTTACGCAATCTGTGGTAAATTTTCCGCTACTGTTCTTGAGTAGATTGAATGAAATTTCTTTCCAGTCTGCCGGATGCGACTCTTTAATCAATCCAAGTGCTCTTGATTGCGAGGTAGTCGGCAGTTCTTTGACGAGCGTATCCAACTCGCCGGAATCGCTAACGAGTTCCGAGAGCTTTGGTTCGAAATCGGCGATATCGACTTCGAGTATTTCGGATAGATCGTTGCGTATCCAAGCTCCTCTGAGTTTTTCCGCGAGGGATAGTTGGTTGGACTCTTTTACGGCTGTGGCCAGGCCGTGGAGAACTACAGCGAGTTCCTCCTTGATTTCAGGCTTCTCGCGAACGGTATCCAGCAGTTTTTCGGCGATGAGAACGCGACGTTTGGCGGACTGGGTCTCGTTGTATTCCTCGATAAGCTCTTCTTCGATGCTGACTGGTTCCTCTCTCAGAATGTACATTCCCGTTTTGCGAGGCGGAACAGCAATACGAGGATCCTTAGCCAAGACCTTCTTGGTGGCAGTCCACCATTTCTTGAACTTGTCGGTGCCGACGACTTGGGTGAGAATGTTTTCCACTTCTAAGGCACTAGCTGCCTCATTTGGGTATTGTTTGAGCAGTTCGACGAGCAATTCGCCCTGATTTTCCGATATCAGCTCCGCAATCGCTTCGGGCTCGGTCTCCTTGCGGGCCATCAGGTGTTCGGGAGGAAGGACCTGCATTGTGACGACGCAGAAGCCGGGATCCATCCGGTGCCCTTCTTTTCCTTCGAAATCGATGATCAGCTTACCGCTTTCTTCATCGTAATCCTTGATTTGCCCGAATCCCCAGCTTTGGTGGATGCAATAGCTACCAGGCTGCATGGACTCGAGCTTCTCTTTGGCTGGCTTGAGCTCGGGCTTCCGAGTAATAAGTTCTAGTACGGCTTCTTCGTTCATGAAAGTTTTGCGAGTAAACTACTAAAAGAGGCGTCTTTTTATGCGGTTGTCAACGAGCGACTCTTCGAGCAACAAGATCAAGATTTGGTAATGAGAGATACGTCCTGGAATTGGTCAACTAAGCTGGTGGAAAGGTTTATACGCCAACCAGCCCGTCTGTCCCACCTCATGGAGCGCCTGCCTGATTCCATAGACAGCGGAACGCGGAGGCGATGCCAGTTCTTGCTCTTCGGGGTCATCCGCCACCTTCGGTATCTGAATTCTCTGATAGATGGCTGCCTGCCCAAGCGACCGCGTTCGGGTGTGCACTCATCGCTTTTAGTGGCTGGATTTGAGCTTCTTTCCGATCCCGAGAAAACAGCCCAGATTGTGGACCATGCGGTCGGGGCGGTAGGAATACGGTTTAGCACAGGAGAAAAAGCGATGGTTAATGCCGTACTTCGCAAGATTGGTCGGCAGTTAGAAGATGAAGATCCCAAATCGGAAGCCTCGGTAGCCGAACTGGCTGAAAAAAGGAGCCATCCAGATTGGTTGGTGAGCTGCTGGAAGGAATCCTTTGGGTGGCAGGCAACCAAGAAATTCACGAGCTGGAATCAACAAGAGCCGGAGCTCTACTTTCTTCCACTATCCGATGAAGCTGCGAGTTCAGGGCAAGATTGCCCGTGGAATCCCTATCGGAAAATCGATCGGTCCGATTGGTCGCAAGTAATGCGTCTGCTTGAAGAAGGAGCTGCTTACATTCAGGATCCCGGGACCCGAATCGGGCCAGAGGTGTTGCAGAGCGTATTTTCCGAGGGACGAATTCTTGACCTGTGCGCTGCTCCGGGTGGAAAGACGATTCTCTTCAATACCCTTTTTGGCGAAGGACTAGACGAGATCGTATCCGTCGATTTACCAGGCCCTCGCTTCAATCGACTCGAATCTAATTTGAAACGTATGGGGATCTCAAGGGTGCGTCCCATGGCCAGCGACCTATTCGAAATCGACAGTGGGAAAAGAGGCCAATTTGAAGGGGTCTATTTGGATGTCCCTTGCAGTAACACCGGTGTTTTGCAGAAAAAGCCGGATGTTAAGTGGCGTTTGGGCCCTGATGAGAGACCGCAGCTCATTGCTCTCCAAGAACGCATATTGGCCCAGGCCTCCCAATTTGTAGTTTCCAACGGTTGGCTCGTTTACAGCACTTGCAGTGTAGAAACGGATGAAAACGAAGCGGTGGTTGATCGCTTCTTGGGCTCCGCCATGGGCAGCGGCTTCGAACTCGTTGAACAGATTAAGAGTTATCCTTGGGAGTCTGGACACGACGGAGCCGGGGTCGCCCTGATGCGGCGCATTTAGCCATGTGTGCTGAGTCTAATTCCCTTAGCCGGCTATAAAACTGCACCGGGGCGATGAGGTTTCTCCGCCCTGTGTATGAAATTGAACTCGGTTCCTAGATCGAGTGTCTCGACCCAGTCGTCGGCGAACTGCTCCGCTTATACAGCAGCAATCCCGGGCCGGTGAACTTCCCGTTCGGCAGGGACTTGATACTCACTCCAGAAAACGCTTGTGTTCTATAAAGCTTGATAAGCCTTTCGCGAAGTGGTCCTACCCAAAAGTAATATAGTTCCTGTGTTGATGAATTAAAGCCCGTCGGTCGATCTCTCCGATTAGCTAGTTAAATGTATAAGGTTATGCAATTAGCTGGCTCAAAGCTTTCGCTTAAGGGGTAGAGGATAAGCGTAATTCTACTCATCCGGAGATCGAGCTTGGACCGTTCTTCTCGTAGATATAGAGGGGGGAGATAGTTGAAATCCGGCCTTGGTTCGACCTAGCTCGCCAGCCTGAGCCTGTCGAAGGACCGGCCGGGCTTAAATTGAAGTGTGTAAGTAACCTATAGAATGGCCATTTATTGGAAATCGCTTATGTATAATCCTATTCAGGCGCTTATCCGCTAGTCTAGTTTTTCGTAGGGGCGGGGACTCGACTACAGAGCCAAAGGGAGAAGGCGGTAATTGCGGCTCCGAAAAGGTAGAGCTGGAGGGATCCGAACCACCAGAATATGAAACTTGCCAGCAGGGGGCCGACCGCTCGGGCGAGAGAGCCGATAGCTCTAAACGTGCCCAGAACGCTGCCTTGTCTCGACTCGTGAGCGAAGAGAGAGACCATCGAACTTAGGGTGGGGCTGCAAAGCCCAACGCCGACGGCCAGCAGGGCGAGTCCTGAGTAGAGTCCTATCACGGATTTTGCCAGCCCCAATACAACAAGTCCGACGCTGACAAAGCTAAGTCCTGACATCGCGACTGGCTTTTCCCCAAATTTTGGTGCCAACCGGCGAACTAGCCCTCCTTGAACGAGGGCTAGTATGAAGCCCACGAACACCATCATCCACGCGTTTTGCTGAGGCGTGAAGCCGAAACGGTCCGCTCCAAGAAATGTCAGGGTGAATTCCATTCCCGCAAAGGCGAACATGAACACGAAGTAGGTAAGATTGGTTTTGGCGATTTCTGGGGAAAATTTTTCCGATAGGCGATAGATCGGATTGCGGGATTCGCCTTTTCCACGGTTTTCCTTCGGTGAGGATTCCGAGAAGCGAGCTTGCACCCAGAGGAAATTCAGAAATGCGAGTATAGAGGCAGCGAACGCGACTACTGAGAAGGGATTAATTCCGAAGCGAGCGAGCTCAGGGTTGTGCTCGAGCAGATTGAATTGACTAAAAATGCCGCCTAGAGCGGGCCCTAAAATGAATCCCAGTCCAAAAGCCGCTCCCACGATGCCCATTCCCTTCGAACGGTTTTCTTTTGTGGTAATGTCCGCCACTGCGGCGGTGGCGACTGATATGTTACCGCTCATGCAGCCGCCTACAAAACGAGCTAAGACCAGGAGGAAAAAATTTCCCGCAAATCCCCAAAGTAGGTAGCTGCCGAATACTCCGAGGGTAGTTACCAGAAGTACGGAACGGCGACCATATTGGTCGGAAAGGGTTCCCCAGATGGGAGCGAAGAAGAACTGTAGAGCCGCATAAAGGGACCCAAGGACGCCTCCGAACAGTACTGGAGTGAATCGATCGCCGGCCCCTGTAGCTTCCGAAAATGCGTCTAGCGAATTGGTCAGGTTTTGCAGTAAACCGCTCTGGCCATAGTGTTCCAGGATGGCTGGAAAGAGAGGGAAAATGATGCTGAACCCGACTAGATCGATGAAAATCGTCAGAAAGACGATGCCGAGCGAGAGCTTTTTGGCATCCGCGGACGGTTTTTCGGGTTCGTTGCTCAAGAGCCAGCTTTATTGGGACCCCGATAGGCGAGGGCAAGAGTTTTAGACTTCGAGTCAGGAAACGAGAATTCTTTTTGCCAATGCATGAATATAAGCTAGTTCTTTATTGGACAAGCCCGTGCCGATCGATAGGTTGGAATCGTCTGACACCGAGAACCGTTGCGAATATGGCTCCGAAAGGAAGGCTAAAATTACAAGGGGAGGTGATGACCCCCTCTAACCTCCTGGGTGATGAACGTGTGTACAATGACGCCTGCTCCAACCAAGAAGAAGGGGGGTCCGAACAGCGAAGCAACGCCACCGCCAGTTTTGTGGCGCAAAACGTTGGGACGGGAATCAGGAAGAGGTATGGGGTTAAATTCGGATGTTAAGAATCGTGGTATACAACAATTAGAAAAAAGCCGGACACTAATGTATCCGGCTTGAAAATTCTATGAAGCACTTTGCCTAAGAGTTCTTCAATTCGTTGAATAGCTCGAAGGCTGCCTGGGGCTTCAGGTTGTCATGAACGACTCCGCCGATGGCTTTTATCATAGCCAATGGGGCATCAGACTGGAAAACGTTGCGGCCCATATCGACACCGGCCGCTCCGCATTGGATGGCGTTGTAGGCGAGTTCCAAGGCTTCCAGCTCTGGCAGCTTTTTACCGCCCGCTATGACAACGGGAACTGGCGTGCAAGCCACCACGTTTTCGAACCCTTCGGTGTAGTAGGTTTTGACGATGCTGGCCCCGTTTTCGGCACAAACACGTGAGGCTAGACCGAAGTACCGGGAATCGCGAGCCATTTCCTTTCCAACCGCGGTCACTCCCATAACGGGAATCCCGTACTTTTGACCAATATCGACTAGACGACTGATGTTGGCTATGGTGGAGGCCTCCGTAGCGGGATCGCCAACAGCGATCATGGCCGCCATGGCTGCCGCGTTCATGCCGATGACCTCTGCCTCGTCGATGAGAACATTGTGATTCATCTCAGTGAGAATCGTGGTTCCTGTATCGGTACGCAGGCAAACTGGCTTCGTATTGTCTGGCGGGATACAGGAACGAAGCATGCCGCGCGTTGCCATTAGGCAATCAGCATGATCGGCGAGTGACGCTATTCCGATATCTATGCGCTCGAGGCCGGAAGTAGGGCCCATGAGGAATCCGTGATCGAAGGCCAGCATAACAGTCCGGCCGGACTTACGGTTGAAAATGCGAGACATGCGGTTCTTAATACCCCAGCTTGCGCTGTTGAGACCCTTCAGGTAAAAGGAGTCAGTATTTGCAGGGCTATTGAGCCCGAAGTTGTCGCCATCTCTAATGTCGTCTAGATCTGCCATGTTATTTGAAGTTGATTATGTTTAATTTAGGTTTGGTTGGAAATTGGGGGCTAACTTGCGTAGTCGCTCATTGTCTTAAAAATTATGGATACAGACAACGCTCCGGGATCGGGATAGCCGATAGACTTTTCTCCCAAGGTTTTGGCTCTTCCCATCGTGGCAATCATCGCTTTGGTAGCCTCCATGCCCTCGTTGGCTCCGCTAGCCGCGGCTTGGCAGGCTTCACTGATGGACTTGCAATCATTTCCTTCGGCCTTATTACGAGCACTCACTAGAGCATCAACCATGGTCTTGTCGCCGGGTTTCGCCCCTCCTAGATTGGTAACCCCATCACATGCTCCTTTCAAAAATGTGCAGAGTCCGTCGGCATCTAGCGAATCGTTGGCTCCCAGGGCAGTTCCCCCGCTTTGGAAGAGCATTCCCATAACGGCGCCGGAAGCGCCGCCCATTGACGCCATTAAGGTCATGCCGGTGGTAGTGAAAACTTCGGAGACCGTTTTTGGCTCGAGAACCTCGAGCTGGGCTTTGGCGGCGGTGAAGCCACGTTGCATGCCAAGACCATGGTCACCATCGCCAAGGTCGCGATCCGCTTGAGAAAGCTTCTCTTCGGATTCAATGATCACATCGGCCACTTTCAGTAGCATCTCTTTAACGTTTGTAGGGGTGAGGGTTAGATTGCTCATCTTGATATATGGGTTTGTCGTGTTTAAGGTAGCTGCTGATCTCCGATTTCCCCGTAAAATTTAGGTTGGTGGTCCTGCGGTCGCGGAAAGATCGGCTATCTTATTATATCGTTACTTCCCTAGTTTAGTGTATCCAAGTGATGAGCACGGTGCGTCCCATAGAGGCTTGAGCGTGTCATTCAGTTTCGTGAGGCTCAGAGAGATTCCGGCCATTTCCTGACATGTCACCAAGGGGCCCAGTAAAATATCGTAAATACTTATTCCTTTCTTTAGGAGAAGGGCTTTCACTTTTTTCAACACGATTAGGCATTCCATCATAGTTGTGGAACCGAGACTGTTGATAAAGACGAGGACCTCATCGCCTGCCCCAATTGGCAAATCGTCGGCAAGGACGAGGTCGATCATTTTGATAGCGAGCTCGTCGGCAGACGTCATCTTTTCCACGCCAACGCCTTGTTCGCCATGTATTCCCATGCCGACTCCGATCGAGTCTTCGTCAAGTTGGAAAGTGGGTTTCCCCGTGGCAGGTATCGAGCCAGGGGCCATGGCGACACCGACCGATCGCGTGTTGTCTCGAGCATTGGTAACTAGAGCGACAAGCTCATCTAGGTTTTCGGCCCGATCGGCTGCCGCCCCGGCCAATTTGACAATTGGGATTAAACCCGCGATACCGCGACGCTTATCCTTTTCCGTTGGCGGAGCGGATGCTACGTCGTCCCAAATGAGTACGGTCTCCACACGAATGCCTTCAACCGCGGCAAGTTGGGCTGCAATCTTGAAATTCATTACATCACCCGCGTAGTTACCATATAGATATAACACTCCGTTTCCGCGATTTACGGCCTTGGTGGCGTCGAGAATAACATTCGGAGGAGGGGCAGCGAAAATATCGCCGCAAGCAGCTCCATCCGCCATCCCTTCGCCAATCAGACCGTGGTAGATGGGTTCGTGGCCGGTCCCACCTCCGACGAGAAGGGCGACTTTATCGTCGGAGATCTCAGTGAGGGCAATCGCTCCAGGGCTAACTTGCTCAACGGAACCATTGTAGTAGTCGACAAGACCGTCTACAAGTTCGGAAGCAGCTTGAAGGGGTTCGTTAAGTAGCTTTTTCATTTGAAAGTAATTTTGACTATAGATCGGGCAGTTGAACGCGGATTGTTGTTGGCCAATTTTGGGACAGAATTGAGACGAGTCGAGGTTTAGGAGTCAGGTTGCTAAATTTTAATTTCGCGATCCTAATTTGTGTTGATCTGCATTCTCTGCGGGTTGGTCAAATTAGATGATTCGGTCATTGCCTCCGTCGACGGGGATTTGGGCTCCAGTGCTTTTGGCGAAGGCCTGGGAAGCTACGGCGACAACGGTATT
>Ga0310343_10001267_pt1 | contig 12818 bp, 9 predicted proteins | sample HC15DNA2025_MG_FD_203519 | JGI IMG/M metagenome (GOLD analysis project Ga0310343, IMG submission 203519) | Marine microbial communities from station ALOHA, North Pacific Subtropical Gyre - HC15-DNA-20-25_MG | ecosystem: Environmental > Aquatic > Marine > Oceanic | place: Pacific Ocean: North... | reverse complement strand
CGGGACTGCGATACCCAGAGTTAATAACCATGGGTTTTTGAAAGTGATATCGTATCTCTTCTAGAACAGCGTGACACAACTGTTCCATAGCTTCTATATGGTTATCATCTGGTGTGTTGTCAATACCTTTGCGTTCTGCTGTTTGTGATTTTGTAAACTCTGTTAAACTAAAGTGAGCTGATAGTTTCACTGATTTCTCCTTTGTAATATTTCCATATTCTTTGCTGCATCAATGGGATTACTTCCTAAAAGACCTGGAACCATTTTATTTGCAGTTCCTATTATATCAGAAATAGTATTTGTATTCATATTATTTATTGGCTTTGTTGTGGTCGTGGTTGTTTTCTTAGGAGGAGGTGGTGTTACTTTCCCTACATTTTTAGCTTTTCCAAATAAAGTTGTTTCGGCGGGGAAATCAAACTCAGATTTCATGGCTTCATCTACACCACTGACCTCTAATGATTTACCATTTAAATCATCGTATATTTTTCCTAATTCTACTGTAGGAAACTCTTTGGCTACAACTGGTTCATTTGAAATTATTCTAGTGTTATAAAAGTCTTGAATCATGTCTCTGCTAATTGAATAGGGAGCAAATTTACCTTGAGAAATAAATTCAAAATCTTTTTCACTCATTTTGCCTTGAAGTTTCATAACTTTAAATATGGTAGTATCATCCATTCCTACTTCTTTTAATGCTTTTATTTTAGCATATAAATTTTGTTGCAATCTAAATAAAGTTTCATTCCCATCTTTATAACCTTGAATTAAATCTGCCTCTGTTATATTTGCATCATCTATAAAAGCGTTTAAAGTTGTTTTTATACCATTTCTACCTCTGGTAAATTCTTTAGCGCCATAATATAGTGAATCATTTAAGTTGGCTTTTAACCCTCTTATCCCAGTAAAAGCAGTTAAGACTTCAGATGGTGCATCGTACACTATACCACTTTTACTAGGGACAACTTCTCCAGTTAGTTTCTCTGTAAATGCTTTACCTATTCTGCCTTGCTCAATATCAAATCTGCCTCCAGGTCCTACTGCTACGGGTTTAAAAATGGTTTGTTCTAAAATAGCAGGATTAAAAGCATTTAAAACATGAGCAATTCTTTTTTTCATTTTAGTCCCAGCAGAATCTTCTCTGTCGTAAATTTTTATACCCATAGATGTTCTTCCATCTCTAAGACCTGGTGTTACATCAATAATTCTTTCTGCAAACAAAGACTCACCAGCAAAAGGTTCAGAAAAGTTTTTAAATGCTTCAAAAATAGCAAGTCCTACATCTCCGACATCTTGAACATCTAAAGATCCTTTTTTGTTGTAAACATCTAAAGCAGCTCTTGCAGGTTGTAATACAAAATCATATGGCATCATGTAACTTAGATCTGCATATTCAAACTGATACTCTCCTCTAGAATCTTTTTTAACACCAGAAAGAGGCATTATATTGTGTCCTAACATATATTCTGGTAATGCGTGTATTCTAATTTTTTCTAGCTCTTCATCAGTTACACCAGTGAATTTTTGTGCAGTCATGACAGCAGCTTTAGGAACAATATATGCAGAAGAGATATAACCAGTCAATCTCTGTGCTCCTATTGCTCTTATTTGTTTTTGTAATTCTTTTGCGGCTTGACTACCTATTTTTGAAATTAACTCTGGAGATGCAGTAAAAGCTAATTCATCTACACCTCTTGATAAAATATTAGTACTGTTTCTAATTATTTCTGCTGGAAAAGATGCAAAAGCACCAAAGAAAGGCACTCTTCTTATCTTCTTCACCACCTCTGGAACACGACTGTAAATGGGCATTGTGTCTTTTACAATATCACCAGCTAAAACATCTAAACCATCTATATCACTAATTAATTGATTTTTTTGTCTTTTAGCTATTCCAGCTTTGATTAAATCATCAGTTATACCATCTATGTTTTGTATGCCTGCTTTTCTAAAAGCCGCACTATATTTTGCTTTTTCTGCTAAAAAACCTACTGTTTTCCAATAAGTGTCTGTGCCAGTATATAATCTTTGTAAAGGTTTTGCTCCAGGTATTTTATCAACTAAACCTAAAATACCATAGTCCTTACCTTCATTTTTTATTAACTCTCTAAATTCATTGACAACTAAGTTTTCATCTCTTATGCCAAGTCTGGCAGTTAAATCAAAAAATTGTTTTTGTTCTTGTGTAGATAAATTTTGAAGTTGTTTAAAAGACAACGCCATGGATTCACCTAAGTTCATGTTTCTCATGATGTTTCCATTAGCTCCAATAAAAAATACACCAGAGTTAAAGTTTCTAATTTGTGAAAGTGGATTATACACAGTTTTAGTCATTTGTGCTAAACCTTTTAATTGAAGAGAAGCACCCCACACTGTGTTAAAAATACCATCACCTCTAAGACCCATCGTTAAAGAATTATATATCTCTGGAGCAACATAATCGCCAGATAAGTTTCCATACTTACCTCCAAACACAGACAGTTTTTCTGCAACTTCTTGTGTTAATTCAGATCCACCTGCTTCATCTAAAACAGAACCTGGCACTCTTTGTGGAACATATTCTCCCAATTTAACATAACCATTTTGTTTTAAAAAATTTATTGAGTTAGGATCAGTTAAATTTTCACCAGAAATAATTAAAGGTCTACCACCTCCACTTAAAGAAGCTATTCCTTCATCTGCATTAACTTTCATTTGATTCGATAATCCAGCGTATAAACGACTTCCGTTTAGTGTCATAGACATGTCTTCTATTGTTTGTGTGTAGATATTTAAAGGATCTGTCTTTTCATTTAATAATTTTCTAAGTTCTGGCACTCTATCTAAAAAGGCACTTCTTTTTTTTAAAAGACCTTCTGAAACTTCATATAAAGGTTTTTGTCCAACCAGTTGAGGACCTTGTCTTAATGCCAAAGCGGTTTTTTTCATTGTTTCATTTGCAGTTATACCACCATTAACAGAATTCTCTTTTATAATATCTTCTACTATTTCTGTTGCTCTTACAGTTGCATTTTCGTCCTCTGGAAAACTAGCTGCTATTTTTCTTACGGCGGCTGAATATTCTGGTTTTGCTCTAATTTGAGTTAATGTTTCACCTTTAGCAAAAGCACCTTCATAAGTTCTTCTTATATACTCTCCTTGTTGCTCGTTAATTGTATTAATAAGTTGATTTCCAAAATTTGCATCTAATTCACCACTATTTATTTTAGTCTGAATATCATCTCTAAATTGTGTTGATAGATCATCAATATGTTTCCTCATATTTGTTGCAGCCGTTTTAACTGCATTCCCATAAGAATCTAAAGCTGTTGAATTTCTATTTGTTAAAAAATCATACAAATTATTGTGTGCTTGATTAATGCCTAGTCTGCCTCTGCCAAATAATCTTTGACCATTAACAACTTTATTTAATTCTTTTTCAAATCCAGCTATATTAGCTGCAACTTTATCTGCGTCTAATTTTGTAATGCCTTTTATATCTGCAAGTTGTTCATAAACTTCACTAGGAGTTACTCCTTTACTAGCAAAATATTTTTCTGGTAACCGACCCAAACCTTTATTTATTGTAGAACCTAAGAAAGAAAAGCCTTTACTTACTGCTTGTAAAATAGATGGGATACCTGGAATTTGTAAAGTTGTTTTAGCGGCAGCGCCTACAATAGGAAATGCAGCTTCGACCGCTAAACCAAATGCAGTGGCTTCTGCACCTAGTTTTAATTTGTTCGATATTCTTCTTTTCGCTTCATCTATTGAATTAACTTTAATTTCATTATCTGTTTTCAAGGCATCTGGCAATGCATCAAAACTGTCAGATAATGTTACTGCATTATCTGGTGAGGATAAAAATTCAGCTGCTCCTCCTCTTATACTAGTTCTGCCTGCTTGTTCTACTCTTCTAGCAACCGTGGATCTTTGCCCTATTTTTAAAGGTTTTTGAGCTACTTTAAAAACTTTAGCTACTTTTCCTAATCCTAAAAAAGAGCCTAAAAAACCAGATAATCTTTCTGCTATTTTACCACCACCAGACTCTGGAGTAAGACCAGTGTACTCTTGAAATTTGTTATAAGATTTTTCTACCTTATCTGCTCTTTCAGAATCTCCCATGAGATTAAAAACAGTTTTAGTAGGCTCTACCACCAAACCTCTAGCAAGACCAGATCCAACTCCTTGTGCTATGTCACCAAAAGTTGTTTCTTCTACTTTTTGTGGAGTTTCAAGACCACCTTGATCTTCACTTATAGTTTCTGTTTTTTGTTTGGCTAATTCTGCTTGAAGAGCACTTATAATTTGATCATTATTTGTGTTATCTGGTGCTTCAACTTCATATTTAGATCCATCTGGTAATTCAACTTCATATTTAGCCATGTTTTACCTTTAATTTATTTTTTTTATTTTTATACCACTGGTATCTGTTTTTGTTTCCTCTTTAGTGTCGGTTTCTTTTTGTATGTTTTGAGGTATCTTTCCAGTCAAAACACCTCGTATTATTGCTTGTGTATCAAAGTTTGTAGCTTGATTTTTAAAAGGACTAGCATTGTATATGCCCATCACTTTATTTTGTATTGTATTAACTTTTTGTTGATCAGAAGATTTAATAAAATTGGCATACTCTGTTTCACTCATGTAATCTTTAGGATTGGCTGCTATTGTGGTAGTTAAAGTTTGTCCAAACTTATTATTATTCTTACCAGCGTTATCAATCATTTTGTTTATAACTGTAGTAACTCTGTTTAATCTGTTTTCCTCTTTCTTAAACATTCTTTCTTTTGCAGATTCTTCTGCTTGAATAGCTAATTTTGTGGCTGTTAATTGTATTTGTCTTTTTTCTTTTCTATCGTCATCCAGTGCATCACCATACATTTTAAAACCTTGTGCAAGTCCTCTTGTTATATTTGTCAATGCATCTGGACTGTCTCCAGCAGCGATTAATAATCCAGTCATAATAAGGTTAAAATCTTTGTCTGATTTAATACTTCCTTTATCTCCAACTGTTGATTCTAATATATTAGAATATAAAGCTTTTCTATCGGTTAAACTTAATCCCTCTAAGTTAACTCCCAAAACATTACTTAAATTATCTGTATTTAAATTTTTATTGTTAGCATCTAAAAAATTATTAGAAAAAGAATGATTCTCTGCTGTAGCATTTGAACCCTCTTTTTTAGCCTCATCTATTTTTTTAGTGTTTTTATTTTTTGTATTATTAATCACAACTTCTGTAGATTGTTTATCTTCTGACAAATCCTTTTCATTGTGTGATGCCTCTCCAACTATTGATGCTTCTCCAAGAAGATTTTCAGGTCTTAATTTAGGAACTTCTGGAAACTCTTCACCTTCACCCTCTACCCTTGGACCACCAGTAACAGAAACAAATTCTTCAGCTTGTATCTTATCTTTTTTTTCTTGTTCGTATGCTTTTCTTCTTTCTTCAAGTCTATCAATTACATCCCCTGGCATTTTTTTAAAAAAGTCCAGTGTTTTGTTTATTTTAGGTGTAATAAAATCTGTAAATTTTTTAATGTTTTGTTCAGTCCCAACGATAGTATCGCTAATAATACCTGGGACATTTTGTTGTTTGTCTCCCATTTTAAACGGACCAACATCCCCAGCAGGTTTTGCAGGCATAACATCTATACCTTGAGTGGCTGCTATTCTATTTTTTAGAACATCTTTTCCTTTTCTACTTCTAGCTCTTGCTATTATATTTTTTGTTTCGGCTTTTTCATCTTCAAGAGCGTCTACATTACTTTGGTATATATCACCAAATCTTGAAAAAGGATTAAGAATAGTTAATATTGAACTCCCAAGTCCTGTATCTCCAGTAGGAATAAAACTAGTGTTTGGTATTTGAGTAGAAAATTGAGAAGGATAGTTTAGTCGAAACTTAGTGCCTGGTTGTGTTATTTGTGCTCTAGGATCTCCAGCTCCAAATCTATTAACACCACCTACACTAAACCTTTTCATAAGCTCTGGACCACTAGCCATGATACCAGTAGCGCCACCAGTAGCGCCACCAGCTTTCTTACGAAACATCTTTCTATTATATACAGTCATATTAAGCTGCTCCAAAGTTAAATAAGTTACCAAATCCTCTTGCTTGTCCAGCTGCACCAAGTCCAGCAATACCAAGTCCTAATAACTGTGATGATCGACTTGGTGGTGGTGTCGTGGTTGTTGAATAAGTTTGTTGCAATGCTGGTACACCTCTAAAGATGTCAGACATAAACCCTATTCTTTGGAAAGGCAATGCTTGTTGAGCTAATTGATTTGCTCTTTCAACATCAAGCTCTCTTTGTCCTTGTTGTTGTTGCAATCCACCAATGCCTAACAATGTGTTAATATCTTGCACACCCATTTGTTGTCCAAGTTGTCCAAGACCCGCTTGTGACACACCCAACTGACCAGTTAGTTGTGCTTGTCTCAATGCTTGATTAGCTTGTTGTTGAGCCAAGTTTTGTGCTTGTGCAAAACCTTGTGATCTTAACTGTGCTCCAGTTCTTGCTTGTTGATCCATTGTATCGGCTGCAATCTGTCCTTGTAATATGGCTTGTCTGGAGCCACCAAATGCACCAGAACCTGCTGCACTTGCTTGTGCTTGTAGTTGTTGTTGTCTTCCTTTGTCTGCAATGTCTGCCTGTGTTCTTGCGATGACATCTTCCATAAAAGGATCCATAAATTGTTGATAACTCGTAGGATCAAAACTCGCAGCTTGTGCGCCTGCAATACCTTGTCCTACTGCTGCACTACCTTGATCGAGAAAAGGTTGGAATGCACCAACTCCTCCTAATGCACTTGCTATTGCTGCTTTTTGTCCTTCGGATAAATCTGCTAATTGCTGTTTAGAGAATGGCATTTGTGTGCCATCACCCGTCAAGTTTTTAGCACTTTCAAAAATATCTGCTAAAAATTCTTCTTGAAAAGGTGCTAACCTTACTATTTGTTCTTGTTTAGTTTCTGCCATTACGCAACCCTCTCTAATTCAGACATCATATCATACATTCTAGCTGCACCCAAGTCCCTATCTCCACCACCAGCGCCTCTTACGGCTTTGGCAGTTAGAACAAATTCACCGTCAGATAGCCTAGCTGGTACAGAGTCACTTGTGCCTGTTCCAGGGCCCTCTACTTCTCCACCACTTGCAGCGAATTTAGTTGGTGCTACGCCTTGTTGTTTTCTAAGGTCTTCAAAATATCTCTTTCTGTCTTCTTCATCATCTAAATTATAAGCTTTGTCTCCTATCAACCCTATTCCTAGTCTTGATTTACCTACTGGATCTGGTTGTCTCGAAGCAAATGTTTTCTTTTCTTCTTCTTCACCTAAACCACTAAGAGCTGCTGCACCAAGTCCAAGAGTTGCTATGCCAGTTGGAGAGGTAAAGAAACTTCCAGATTTATTGACTGGAACAGAGTCAAACCCTTTTACTTTATTTAATCCAAATGCACCAGTAGAGCCACCACCTTTATTTACTGCTCCAACTATTTGTCTATCTGGTGGTAATTTTTCAAAGCGTGGACCATACCCACTAAGTTTGCCTACTCCGTAAGCTAAAGCGGCATTTGTTAGTGCTTCTTGTGTGTCCCTACCTGCTGCAAGAGATCCTATACCAGAACCTATGGCAGCTCCTATTGGACCACCAACATACATACCAATAGCACTACCAATTACTGGCGCTGCTTGTTTTAATGTTCTTGTGATGTTTTTAAAGATTCCCATTTTATCTACTATACCATTTATGTAACAATTTTAATAGTACCACTGTCGTTAAACAAAGCTCCTACTTCTAGTCCACTAGAGCTAGTTGGTAAGTCAGTCAATGTAATTTTAGTTGCTCGTAACTCACCTGGATTTCTCTCTTGTGAAATAAATATTTCTAAAGATCTTACTAAATCTTCTACATATTGTCTATCAATCTGTTCTGGTGGCTCTGGTAATCTTGGTGCTGGTACGCCTACTAATGCCATTATCTTCTTCCGTCCTCTCTAATATCAATTCTTGGTGTTCCCATTTTAAATTTACACCCTAAAGCACTGGAATCAAGTCTTATTGCAAAAGATCTTCCTCTAATTCTGTAGTCAAGTTTATTTGTAAACGCTTCAACTGGATTTGTTGCCGTTCTAGTAGCAGTTCCAGTTCCAGTTTGAGAAAAGTCTTCGCCTGGAAAGTCTCTTGCTTTTACTGTAAAAGTAGCATTTGGAGAACTACCAGTAACAGAACCAGTAAAAGTTAAATCTGGTATGACTCTTCTGATAAAAGCAAACTTTTCTCCATCTCCCATATCCATAGGCGATGTTTCTACAAAAGAAGTCATTGCACTTCCATCGTCATCAAACCCTAATTCGTGATTAAATATGTATCCACTACCTGCTGCTATTGGAAAGTTTCTTATACCTCTATCGAGCCATGCTGTTCTAGTTAAAGACCCATAATACCAAACCTTTTCATTGTAATTCCATATAACATATTTATCACACTCACTAGAGTCGGCAGATGGATAAAACCACCACACCTCACCAAACTCTGAATTAATACCAGCAACAACTTTGTCTCTTTGTGCTAAGTTAAAATCTAAAAATATTTTGTCTTTTACTGTGCAAGGTAACTGTGCAGTCTGTCCAGCGTGAACATAAAAGTTATCAATACCCATCCAATATACAACATCTTCTGTAGCAATAGCCGAAGCAGAAGACATAATTGTAATATTAGACGCTAACTGTGATATACCAAAAGTAAATGGCGGACCAATAAAACGCATAGAGTGTAATGATTTATCTGTAAAAACTAGAATCTCTCTTTTTGTTTCCACGGCTTGTACAAAAGTAGAACCTGCACCTAACCTTAAATCACCTGCGGTGTTCGTTGTAGTTGGAAACCAGTCAACTGGATTTTCTTGACTGCTAAACCTAATAAGTAATGGGTCTTGAACTCCGTCTCCTCTCGGATCACTAGAGCTTCCTACGCTATCACATCCAAAAGCTATAACATGACGGTCTATATCTGAAACTAATACTTGTTTTGCAACTCTAGGGACACTCTTCTCTCCACTAAACGTATTAGTAGCACTTAACTCAACACCTCGACCAGCTAACCCTAAACTCTTGTCCCAGTAAAATAATTCTCCATCTCTTATGTTAAGTATAAGATCTTCGCCAAAATTATCATGTGACCAAAGACGTATCTGCGTTGTAACTGTAACTGTTGCTGCATTACCCCAACCCACATAATCATTATCTGAACTGGCATTACCAAAAACTAAAAATACAGTAGATCCATTCGCATGAGTGGCTGCATCAGTTGCTACGTTAGATGTAACTGCATTTACTGTTATAGTTGTACCATCAGCTTGTGTTAAAGTGTCATTTGAACCACCATGTGTTGCAGTGTTTACGTTACTACTTGCTCCAGTTCCTGCATAAGCTCTAACCACAGTTAAATCATTAGTAGCGACATTAGTAACTAACATAAGCTCATTATCTACAAGTATAACATCATTAGTAGCTATACCAGTTCCACTTGTTACTGTGAGCGTTGTATCAGAATTACTAAATGTACCACCTTCATTAATAGTTGTTTGTAAAGCACCATTAGTAACACCATTCCATGTACCAGCACCAAAGCCAGTGCCTCCAATAACTTGATCTAATCCTACGTTAACTTGATAATCACCATCTACACCAGAACCACCATTACCACTATCAGAAGCAGTTGCTAAAACATTTAAAACGATTGTATATCTATTAGCATCTAATATATTAACAATTTGATGTTCTTTTTCTAAAATTGCTTGTGTTATATTTCCTCCAGAACCTAGTCCATCAGCATGAACTCCTGAGAACGTAACAAAATCATTTTCAACTGCTCCATGACTTGTGTCTGTAACAGTAACAGTTGTTGTTCCAGCACTTGTATCATTCGCTGAAGTAGATGCAGAAAATGTTATACTATTTGTAGAGACCTTTCTGATAGGAGTTATGTCATTAAATGTTGTACCCTCTTCAATATAATATTTAAGATGTGTGCCAATACCAAGAAAATTAGAACTATCTAACCCTATCCAGTTGTGTAATCTTCTAGCACTACCTAAGTATTGATTAGGAGAATACTTTTCCCAACCACCTATCTTTTCTGGAAACCCCATACGAAAACGTATTTTATCACCATCAAAAAAACCACCTTCATTTGAATAAGGTGTAACTTCTCTATTAATACCTGGTTTAAATTTTAATGCTTTTATCATGCCGTTGCTCCAGTTTTAGTTCCACTGCCACTCTCTGTAACATTACTAACACCTTGAATAGACTTACCACTTGCACCACCAGAAGCTCCACTTGTGCCATTTGTTGGTGCTGTAGCTGGATAACTTACGCTTGTACCAGAGCCATTGGCTCCAGTGCCACCATCTGATCCTGCTGTTCCAAAAGCACCGCCTGCTCCACCAGTTCCTCCAGCACCTGCATTATTAGACCCAGCTCCACCACTAGACCCAGATCCAGCCGCTTGATCATAACCTTGACCCACACCACCTGCTCCACCAGTGCCACCATCTTGTGTCACTAAGGGAGATCCAGACACGCTCATACTTAAACTATTATAATAATAATTTTGATTATTTGAAGTTGTACCATAAGCAGTAAAATAATATGTTGTACCTGATGCTATATTCGCAGTGCCACTATTACTTATTGATGTGCCAGAAGTAACATTACTTGTACTTACATTTATGGTAGGAGTTCCATAACCACTTCCATATGAGGTGCTTATAGAGGCACTAACAGAATATACACCTGTTAAATTAGTTTGTGCAGAAATATAAATCGGACCTCTGTTTGCACAATTTCCAGTAAAACCAGCACCTGCACTGCCAGAATGGTTTATATCAAACTCTGCTGGATTAATACCACGATTAAACTGTGCATTAATACCACCCCATAATCTATCGCCTACAACACCAACACCATCTAAATTACCAGCACCTGTATAAATAGAGTTTAACCAAGTAGGTTTATTATTTTGAGGAGTAGATGAACCACCGCCACCTTCATCGACTAAACTAGAAAAAGTAGCAGATCCAGTATATACACCTTTGCCTCCAGCACCACCAGTGCCTCCACCTCCACCTCCAGCTTTTATTGTTCCATTATTGACTAAAGTTACAGCAACACTTCCATCCACTTGTAGAGCATTACCACCAGCTTGACCTGCTGCACCACCAGCACCCTCTATACTTCCTTCGTTTGTAATTGTTATAGTGCCTGTACCAGTGCTATCTATTTTAAGTGCTGGGTTAGCCGTGCTTGTTGCACCTACAGTTATAGATGAATTAATTACAATCTGTTTTGGATAGTCTACAGCAAAGTCATCGCCAAATACTCCTACACCACTTTGATTAGTTGCAGTTGATGAATAAGTCTTTTTAAAAGCTCTTTCTTTACCATAAAAATCATTGAGAGATATTGCACCAGAAGTTGGCACACCTGCTGATAAATTTGTAGCCGTATTATTACCTGCATTTGCTCGAACTAAAGAACCACCTAGATAAAACTCAGTTAAGGCTCTACTAGGAAAGTTAGTGCCTGGATTGTACTGAGATTCAATATCTTGAAAGGATATTGCTCCAGATGATTGTAATGCCGCCATTAGACAGTTCCAAAAGCTGTGATGTTATTTGCCGATGTTACAGCTCCGTTAGAAGCTAATTTAAATACTGCTGTTCCGTTATATTTAAAAAGTAAATCATTGTCTCCAGTATCTAATTCAATAGACCATTTACTAGATCCAAACAATATAGCATTTCCATTTGTATCCAAGTTACCTCCTAACTGAGGAGTTGTGTCAGAAAGTAAATCTGTCGGAATAGAATTCACATTAGCATTTGCACCAGTGCCGTCTGCAAAGACAATAGTTGATGTGCCATTTGGTACAGTAACAGTAGATCCAGAGCCACCACCTTGTTTTATAGTTGCTGTTTGACCAGTACTGTTTTTAATAAAAAACCATTTTTGTTGATCATTTGGATCAAAAAGTACATTAAATCCACTACCTGGAGTTCCGCTTAGTATTAAAACTTTATAGTGTCCTTGAGATAATGCACCATCACTCGTAGTTAATGTTTTATCACCAGTTATATTTAAAGTCACAACTCCATTCAAAGCTCTGTCGATAATGTCAAAGTTTGTATTGGTCGTTGTACCCCAAGTTCCAGCTTGTTCTCCAGAACCTATTTTTTCTATCCCAGTATTTCCAGTATATGTTGATGCCATTATGTCCTCATGCGTCTATTTCTGTGTATGTTTCTGTACCACTTGGTGTTATCTCTGTCCATGTTTCTGTACCACTCGGTGTAATAGTAGTATATGTTTCATTATCTGCTGGCACAATTTCTTCATATAAAATATCTCCATTTGCCGTTTGTGTGAAATTCACACTTGCTGTTCCTACACCACTTGCTTTTCTAATAGCAGTTGATGTTTGTGTGAAGTTTATATCTTGCGATGAAACTCCTGGCTTCAGTTTAACACCATCTGCCGATTGTGTAAATGCAAACTCAAAAGTCGCACCATTTGACTGCAAGACAAAAGCCAGTGAACTTACTACAAAATTAGCAGATAAATCAGCTTCTCCGACAAACTCTGCTACACCTGCCGATACTTTAGAAAAGATAGCTTCTTGTGTTGTGCTACCAAATCTAACAGTTCCCCCTAACGAAGAAAAGGGAGACTCAGCAAATGCAGAGAAAGCTAACATTACTCAGCATCCTTGATGGTTAATGTTCCTGCTTCTACTTGTTTTAGTATTTCTGCGTAGTGTCTGTTGGCAGTATC
>Ga0310343_10001265_pt1 | contig 12829 bp, 23 predicted proteins | sample HC15DNA2025_MG_FD_203519 | JGI IMG/M metagenome (GOLD analysis project Ga0310343, IMG submission 203519) | Marine microbial communities from station ALOHA, North Pacific Subtropical Gyre - HC15-DNA-20-25_MG | ecosystem: Environmental > Aquatic > Marine > Oceanic | place: Pacific Ocean: North... | reverse complement strand
ATGATTGCTCTGAAAGACGAGAACACATCCAGTGTGGAGTCCGACAGCCCCCAGATCATGACGTTAGTCATCATGAAGTAGATGATTAGCACAAGAACTGTTGTCCAAAGCTTTTGGTTGAACCTCACATGGCCTTCTGGTTTGACTATGGATGGGTAAACATCGACCATCCTCTTTAGCGCGTACAGCCTACTCGACTCCGGGCCGGTGTACATCAGGCAAACCAGGGTCAGGCCAGCTGCGAGTCCAAGCAATGCCACACCTGTCAGTAGGAAACCTACTGCTTGTTCATCTACCCAACCCCAGATTACCATCCCGATAACCGACGCAAGCCAAACAGCTGGCTTTAGCCACCTGCCAAGGGTAGAATCGGCCAAAGGCTCAGGGAGATCTGAACTAACTCCCCAGATTACGAACCCGACATAGGGGAATGATACCGCTAACAGCGTCAGTGCCCAAGTCTGGTCTGCGGGGTCATCTCCGAATAGAAGGTCTCGTTGCCACCAAACCAAAGCACCCCAGTAAATCGCAGCAACGATTACCAGGCCCAAGACATTCGGTCGACGGCCTTCCATCTCGCATCACCCCGTAATTTCAGTCCTCTTCAGGTTCTTCCCATTCGTCGCCCTCGGAGATGTTTATTGATCCGCCTGCAGCCTCGATCTTTTCGATCGCCCTTGTGGAAGCATGTTCTACTGTGATGTGGATTGCTCGGCTGACTTTCCCTGAACCAAGAAGCTTGTCGAAACCCATGGAAGCAAGGTCAATCGTATCGCCCTTGTCAGTCATCTGATCCACCTGAGAGACGTTGATGCTATTATGCACTTTGCGGAGGCTCGGGTCCCTGTTGAATCCGTGCATACCCCAATGATTGGGCATGTACTTCAATCGAGTCATGACTCTGTGTTTGTTAATTCCGGCATTCCCTCTGCCGCCTCTTTTTCCTGCGCCTCTTCCTGCTTTCTTCCCGCGACCGTGATACCTTGAACGGCCTCTGAATTTGTTAGTGCGTGAAACCATATTTGCCACCTCATACCATCCTCGAAGCGAGATCAGCAATCGCCGGGCCTCTGAAACCTAAGGCTCCACCAGTGGTGTAAGCGCGCTTGATACCGCCCCACCCCTTTGCACCTCTTGGTGGGTGAAGTCGTAAAACGGGTTTTAGCCCCTCAACGGATTTCATGGTGGCATCGCCAGATGCGAGTGCTGCGGCGAATGATTCTATGGAGTCGTATTCACTAGCATTTGAGATGGCATCGTCTGTAACTGGCTTATCGCCAGACATTCGTCCTCTCTCTCTAAGGAGTGTGGCGATTGTATTGGCATCGACTTCTCCCCATGTGACGAAATCTTTCGCCTTCTGGAGCATTCCTGCATATGTTGGTCGGTCAGGGATAATTGTCGCATGGTTCACCTTAGTCAAATTCAGCATCGACATGGTCTCGCGAATGGAACGCTCTACGCCTCTGTCACTCCTAGCTCGAATAACAAGATGGGTCATGCGCCCACCTCCCCACGTGTTATGTGCAACCTGTGCTTATCTTGATCCCCGATTCGGGTCCTGTTGAGTTGTTTGAGAGCATTGAATGTAGCCTGTGCGAAGTTAATTGTGGTTCTGGTCTGGCCTGCTGTACTAGACCATACGTCAGTAATACCTGCCTTGTTCAGGACTCTTCTTCCTGTGTCCCCTATTACGAGTCCCTTTCCGGCTGGCGCAGGCATCAAAGTCACGCGAGTAGAGCCTGATCTTCCTGTCACCTTGATCGGGACGCTCTTGCCGGGCCCCTGACCGGACTCCCAGGAGCCATTCCCTCTCATCACAGGTATTAGGTCTAACTTTGCTTTTGTTATCGCCTTCTGTATGGTGCTGGCTACTTCCTTGCCTTTGCATATGGCAAGGCCGACGTAACCATCGTGATTTCCAACCACGCAAAGTACGTTGAATCGAACCCTTCTCCCTGAGTCGGTCATTCTTTGAATCATGTTGACTGCGAGGACATCTTCTTCGAGATTGGGTATCAGTGCGTCAATTATCTCGACTTCCCTTATTGGTAGACCGGTGGCTAACGCCTGCTGGTAAGTAAGTACTTCTCCATTGAGAACCTTCTTTCCCAATCTCGTTTTAGGGACCCATTGTCTGAGTTCTACGAATCTGTCCGGGCCACCCCTCCGCCTGGTGCCGGATTCGGCCTCTGGAGCATCAGCATAGCCGAATGCTATTGCCAAGCCTGTTGCCAGAGTGGGGATCTCCTCTTCTGTTTGTTCGACTTCTTCTTCACTCATGCCTGTGCCTCCTCGATACTTTTCTTCGTTGATTCGACTGAGGATGCCAATGAGTCGTCTATGTGGGATCCCATGATTCTGTCCTCCGAGGGCAAAACGTCCTCTCCGTGAGGGATTTCAAGACCTGCGTCAATCATACCCTTCAGGGCTGCATAAGCCCTGTTGCCTTTGGTTGAAGCTGCTAGACCTATGTCTAGAATTGCGGTTTCACAGCCCGCCGCTATTGCTTTCTTTCCTACTGCAAAACCCGTAAGGTAGCTTGCAGGTATTGACTTTCTCGAGGCATCGATGGGCCACCCATGATTTTCTGTGAGCGATGAAGTCTTTACCTCTGCCAAGATTTTGTCACCTCCAGGGCTGTATTCAACCACCTGACAGGTCACTTGGGTATTGCTCACCCTGACTACTGCTCTGGGAATTCCTCCTCTGAGCATTCGCAGTCTTCTCCTGTAATCTGTGAGACCATTCTCACGTCGCTTGTATCGAAGTCTCTGATTCTTTCCTGATGGCATCATGCCTCACCCCCTAACTCGATTCCTTCGAGCTCAATATTGGTCCTCAGATGCGCCACAGACCTGTAGGATCCACCTTTCGCTTTCCTGTAGAAGTAACGATACTGGCTCGGAGTGATAGCGCTTTCAGAGCGCAATTCCTTCAGGGTCCTGCGCTGAGCTCGAATTGTCTTCATCCAGCGATGCTTTCTCGGATTTCTGGCATTCGCGGTTCCCTTTCTTGAACCATGTCCTTTTCTTCTGCCCTTGGCCCTCTGAGATTCCGCTTTTCGTGCTCTTCCTCTACTGTTTCCGACTAGTGGTTTGGCTTTTATGACACCTTCCTCGATGAGTTGACGAACATCATCCTTCTGAACTGCATTAGTGACTTCATCGAGGTAGTCTGGGTTGATCCATATCCTGTGGATTCCTACACTACGCCCCTCTCTTCTGGAGAGTATGTCCGCAGCAAGTCTTTTTTGATTCGAGATTATCATCTCATATCCCCCTTTCTCTGAATTCTACGTCTGTTGAGTACCCTCAGTCCGAGTTGGTCAGCACGGTCGTGAATCACAGACCGCTTTCTGTTGCCCACCTTTGAGGCGATTCTGACAGCTTGGCGCTCTGGATCAAGGTCGTTAAGGTCTGAAATGGTGTTGACGAGGATTTCTTCGAACCCTGAGGGGTGTAATCCCCTCACGGATGCTATCTTTCTATGCCCAACCCGCACCATTGGAGTCCTGTACTTCATATTTAGTCGCTGCTTTGATTGGTAGCCCTTGGGCTTCCTCCATCCCGTTCTGGCCAACCTGTAGTAACGGAACCATTCCTGACGCCTGAACTTGGGCATTGATGATCTCTGAGACTTTCTTGTTAGTAGTGCTGCCTTTGTCTCGTCATCCAATACAGGTTTCTGACGTGGAACGTACTCTCCGTCTTCATCATCCCACTCTTCATCGTAGAATTCCTCATCGAAATCCTCATCATCTATCGATTCGGATTCCCCTAGTTCGACTTCTTCTTCCATGTTCTGAGTCTCTTCTGACGCGGTCTTCGAGGCAGTCTCGTTGTCAGAAAGTCGCTCGATGAGCTCGGATTTCTTTCCGCCGACCTTTAGTCCTCTTTCTCTCAACAGATCTTTCAGTTGAGCGACGGTCATTGATTCATAATCCATGTTTTCACCTCTCCCCATCCTTGGAGACGATGTATATTCCATCCTGGAATACTCTCCTATCTCTCTTCCTAATTTTACAAGCACGTTCTATGTTAGCTGCCGTTTGACCGACCTTCTCCCTGTCAGCACCAGTTACTATCACATCTACCTTATTTTCGACCCTGACTTGAACTTCGCTGGGCGTCCATGGGAGATTAGCAGATCGCGGGACCTTCTCTCCGAAGAGATTGGTTATTGTCATGATGTTGCCATCGACTTTGAGGGTCATGGGGAAGTGGGAATATACTGCTTTGAGCCTGTATTCGAAGCCGGAGTTTATGCCTCTAACCATATTTTTGAGATGTGCGGCCCATGTTCCAGCCAGTGCCTTGTGCTTTCTGCGCGGGAGATCGCAGAAAACCTGAATCTTCCCATCAACTGAGATTACACTGATTCTCGAATTTCGAAACGTCCTAGATATCGATGAGCCGTTTTTGGAGAGTGTGACATCATCGCCGTCTATGTTGGCCGAGACGCCCTCTGGGAGCTCGATATTGTGAGTAATGTTGTCAAGTAATGGCATATTGATCACCTCTCAGAATATGTAAGCAAGAAGGCGTCCTCCAACACGCTCCTTCTTGGCGTCATGATGGTTCATGACTCCTTGATTTGTAGATACAATCAGTAGGCCGAAATCTCTAGCAGGCAGGTATCTAGACTCCCACTTGTCGAAGTCGGTTCTCTTTACTGAGTATCTAGGTTTGATTACACCGCATCGGTTGATGGCCCCGATAAGTTCCACGCGGAAGGCATCTCCACGACCATCAGATACACGCTGGAATTCTCCAACGTATCCTGAGGACTGCATTATCGACAGCATTCTTTCAAGTAGTTTACTAGCGGGGCTGACTGAAACTTCGTAGTGGCCCGCCTGTTCAGCGTTATATATCCGAACGAAGGCGTCAGAGAGTGGGTCAAATTGCATCCATATCACCTCAATTAAATTTCTTGAATCCTATCTCAGGTGCTACGTCCCTGAAACACTGACGGCAGAGTCTTAGTCCGTGTCTGCGGATCAAACCGCGCTTTCTTCCGCACCGTCGGCAACCGATCGAGCGTCCAATTTCTTCACCGTGTTCACGTGCCATAGAATTCACTCCTCCATGATTGTAATTCCAAATGTGTCTTTGAACCATGCCTTACATTCATCTCTGGAAACTCTGTGGTGGCTTGGTAATTTACTGGAAGCATGACGACGCCTTTGTACTCTGTGTCCAGGTCTTTCCAGCACTATGTTGACATCAAGGCCAAATATGCCGATATCTGGATCGTACTTCATTTCAGGGAAATCGGTATAGTCGGCTATCCCAAAAGAGAGGTTGCCCGAATCGTCAAAGGACCATCCTTGAATTGTGTTTTCCCTTACCCAAAGGGCATTCTTGAGGAACTCACTGGCTTTATCCGTATCTCTGATCGTAACCTTGCATCCGATTGGAGCCCCTATTCTGGTGCCTAAGTCCCTGTTAGTCTTCCTGGATAGCGTCCTGACAGGCTTCTGTCCCGTCAGAGATTCTAGAACTCGCTCTGCTAGTAACAGCCGATTCCCGCCTTCGCCTACTCCTATGTTCACAGTAACCTTGGTGATTCGCGGAATTAGCATTGGGTTTGACTGTGTACTCATGATTTAACCTCCAATGGCAGTGCCTTAGCACCGGGTATTACGAATGCATATGAGGCGATTGTGCCGAATTCATCGAATACGACTTCATTGGGCTTGGTTGATCGCTTGATCTCGATTTCCTTGATTTTCGAAGTCTCGCCGACGTGTGAACCTCCCGTCATATAGGCCGTCGCTCCTGCCTCGAATGGGTGATGGGCCGTTATTTCTTGATCGGGGAGGGATATGGTCAAAGTGTCCCCTGTCGAGTAATCATCGGAGCTTTCGGAAAGGAATGTTCGTCCATCGTGGGAAGTGTACTGCGTTTTACCGCCTTTGATGGTAGTCTTGTTGATAATCCTGCACAGCTTTGTAGTTGCGTCTTTCTTTGGTATCGGCCTGTATCGAAGTTTGCCGTTGGTGTCTAAGACACAGCGATAATTGTCTTCACCAACTGTTAGGACATCCATCAAACCGACAGCTCGGCCATGGTCAACGATGACTCTGCCATCGATCATCACCTTCTTAGTAGCCAGAATTCGCTTGGACTCCCTCTGGCTTCTTGAAAGTTCAAGTACATCTCTGAGGATTATGCCGATAGGCATGCACATTTCAAGAGGGTGCCCCGATGGATCAGGTTTCTGAACCCAGACATTTGTTTTTCTTGGAAGAGGCCAAGTCCTAGGCATTGTAAGTCGCTTCATGTGGCTACTGCTCATTCTTCTCTACCTCCTTTAGCGCGCTCAAGTATTCTCCCTATTCGAAGTGGGTCTGTATCATCCAATGTAACCACCACAATATTGGATGCGTGTATGGGCATTGGTTCCTCCTTGCCGTCTGCTGTTGAGATCGATATTCCGTCAACTTGTACAGTGCCGGTTCCGGTGTCGACACCCACGATTTTGGCCCTGACACCACTTTTTCCGCGCGCCTGCCCGAGTCTCTTACCTCTTGAGTCAGCCTTTGCCGAGTTAGGGCTTCCAAAATCGCCTCTGAGAACCTCTACCTCGTCACCCACTCTTACGGTAACTGTCCTGATAGCTGCAAGTTCCGGGTCATCAGTCCTTAGCCTGGCTCTGATGCGCTTCCTCTTAACGTGGAGAGGTGCATTGAATTGTGCTTTTCTCTGCTTACCTGGTTGCTTACTTGACATACGTTCACCTCCATCATACAATTTGTTTTGCCGTTGCAGCAATTCTAGGCCAACGCTCAGCAGCTTCTCTGCTAATCGGTCCCTTGATATCAGATCCGCGGAGTTCCCCTTTCTCGTTGGTGATGACACATGCATTATCTTCGAAAGACACCCATGTTCCGTCGACTCGACGGAATGGTCTTTTTTGTCGAACGATAACTGCGGTGAATATCTGGCGGCGCATCTCAGGAGTCCCGCGGCGAACTGTTACTCTGATTAGATCCCCGACTCCTGCGGAAGGGTATCTTCTTGCAACTCCGCCTTTACGAAGAACGTTCATCAGTTGTACGATCTTAGCGCCTGTGTTGTCAACGCAGTCCATTCTGGCCTGGGTGGGTAGGGCATTCGTAACTGAGCTCGAGATTCCCTTCATCATAAGTCCCCCTTCTCTATAACACAGAATTTCACGGTCTTAGAAAGTGGACGGCATTCCATGACTCGTACTCTTTCTCCGATGGAAACCTCGCCTATGCATGATGGGAGATGAGCTGAGTATCTGTGGGTTCTCTTCTGATATCTTTCGTACTTGGGCATGTAACGTGTTGTCTCACGTTCCAAGATTATTGAGCTGTCCATCCCGGAAGCAGAAACGACCTTGCCTTCGATAATCTGGCCACGGACTCTGAGTGAGCCGTAAAAAGGACAGTTTTCATTTCCGTCCCACTCTCCTTCGGGAGTTTTGACGTCAATTCCGATATCTCTTATGTTGGCCATCATCTGTTCCTCCTGTATCTTCGATTGACTCTATCCTCTGGTCTTTGAGTGACTTTCGACCCTTCTATGACCGTGTCACCATCATCCAGCGTGAATCTGATTACGTCCTTTGGAATCACATGGACTCCTTTTGGCGATCTTACTCTGAGAGTGTGTTTGGTTTCATCGACAATCATGCCTTGGAGCCCTATCAGACCATTATCCTTGGAATCGATGACTGTGATGGTCATTGCCAACCATGGCTGATTCAACAAACTCATCATCGCACCTCCACTCTGTAACCATTCTGTTCTAGCACCTTAGCGGCTCTTTTCTTGTGTTCGCCTTGTAGTTCTATGACTCGTCCTTTTACTGTGCCTCCACTGGCGCAAGCAGATTTGAGAGTCTTAGCGAGTTGGTTTATGTCTATGGCGGTATCATCAATTCCGTCAACGATAGTTACCATTTTCCCATACCTCCTTCTTGCTGTAGAAATTACTGCTGTTTGTTGTTCCTTCGCTATCTCCTGACATATACACAATTCTTCTGGCAGACCACATAGATTGCAAATACCTGCCATATGGGCTCTACTCCTTCCTCTGACTGTTAATGCTCGTCAGGAGTCTAGCGATACTCCTCCGAGTCTGTTTGAATTCCCCTGGGTTGGAAGAAGATCCGCCAAGAGCCTGCTGAGCCCTTAATTGAAGGAGTTCTTCGCGTAGCTCCTCGAGACGCCGTAGCATCTGCTCCATCGACATCTGGTCGATATCATGCATCGAAAGGTGGCTCATATCAGTCCTCCTCCCCTGCAGACCTTGGGACATTGCCCTGTTCCTCTGTGTTCCATGCGACGTCTTCGACGACAGGTGGCAATCCGGCCTCGGCTCTTTCGCGGATGATGATTTCATGCGGCAAACGAGTGCCTGGCCGCATTATTCGTACTGTGCAGCCAACTGTCCCAAGCTTCTTGACAGCAGTTGCGAATCCACTGTCCATCACATCCAAGGCTACTTGCCCGCAATACTTGATGTGCCCCTTCTGGAACTTCTGAACCCTGTGTCTTGCACCGGTTATCTTGCCGCTCAGGACGACTAAGCATCCCCTAGCACCAGCATCCATAATGTTCTGAACGGTGCCATGGCCGGCTCTTCTGAAGAACCAGCCTCTCTCTAATGAACTAGCAAGACGGCTTGCCATGACTTGCGGATTGAGTCTTGGTTCTTCGATCTCCTCAACTTGGAGTTGTGGTTGGAACAAATCAAAATCATTTTTCAAGCGGTCATTCAGTTCGCGAATAGTCTTTCCTCTTCGCCCGTAAACTCGCCCAACCATCTCTGCTTGGATAGTCACCTCAGTCCCTTCAGGAGTCCTATTGAACTTGAGTCCGCCATAGCCAGCACGCTCGGTTTCTCTGAGTAGGTATTCTTTGACAAGCTGCCGCTCGACATTTCTGTGGATAGTCTTCCGGATTGTATTCTGCTTTGCCATGGTAATCCCTCAGAACTCGTCTTCCTCAAATTCTTCACCAAAGTGTTCGATAAAAATCTCTAAATTTACCTGATAATGATTCTTTGGAGTTGCCCGGCCTCTAGCTCTTGGGCGGAATCCTCGTGATATCTGCCCCCTGTGAGCAGCAACGTGGGTTATCACCATTTCATCAGGATCGATGGTGTCATACCTCTGTCTGGCGTTGTCCATTGCGCTGTTGATCAAACGAATGAATTCTCTCGAGGCCTTGTACGGGTAGCGACCTGGCCCCATTTTGCCCTTCCTGTGGCCTGCCATTGTATTGCCGCCTTTGCCCTTCCTAGAGCGTCGAGTGTAAGGAATCGCATCCTGTTTCCGCATTACTCGCTCTAAGTAATCGATGGCCTGCACGGTGGTCTTTCCACGTATGAATTTGGCAATGTGGTAACAGTGCTTGTGGTGTACGTCGACATTCACTGCTCTTGCCGTTGCGAGAAATGCTCCTTCCAGCAATTGGGTGTATCCGCTCTGAGGTTGTCCCTGATTCCTGCTCATTAATTTCACCTCACTTTAACGCCACATGTTTGGAAGACCTTGTTGCGCCCACACCGGGCCCTGTGTGTTTCACTGACTTTCGAGTAGGGGCGTATTCTCCCATCGCGTGCCCGATCATCTCTGGTTGGATCTCTACCTTGACAAATTGTCTTCCATTGTGTACTCCGACGGTCCTACCCACCATGGAGGGTACAATGTACATGCTCCTGCAGTGAGTTTTGATCATCCCCTTTTTAGAGTCAAATTTCTGCAATAGCTTCTCACATTCCTCAGAAAGGCCTCGGGCGTAAGATCTCCTTGCTCTAGCGGGAAGTAATGCTACGATGCTTAGGGCGTCTGGGTCACTTTCTGGGGGATAAAGAGGTATTCCTTTTAGCTCCTCCATAGAATAACCACGCCACAAGAATTCTTTCTTTCGGCGCTCGGCGACGGTTGATCGTCGCTTTCTTGCCTGTCTACGGGCAAGTTTAGGCGAGCGGAAGACCTTCTTTGATCGTGCCATGCTAATACCTCACTCCTTCCTTACCCTTCCACGACCAGTTCTACTAGGCGCGATGTGCCCGACTTTCTGCCCTGGTGGGGCTGTTCTTGGTACAGAGTTTGGTCCGTGAACTGCCTGATGGTTGCCGCCTCCGTGTGGATGGTCCACGGGATTCATCGCAACTCCACTAACTGTTGGGTATAATTTACCTCGGGCTTTAGCACGCTTCTGGGCTGCGCCAGCCTTCATTATTGGTTTCTCTGTCCTACCGTGGCCCGCAAGAACTCCAATTGTAGCTCTACATGAAGATGGCAAATCTTTCAGACGGCCACTTGGAAGCCTAACCCTGACCTTGTCACCCATCCGAGTATCGACAAAGGCTGAATTCCCTCCTGATCTGGCGAACTTCCCGCCGTCACCTGGGCGTGCTTCGACATTACAAACTGGAGTTCCCTCGGGGATTTTATTCAACATCGTAACGTTACCTGGCCTTAGGCTAACCTTTGAAGAGAAGGCAAGCGTCTGACCGACGCTTATTCCGTCTGGTGCTCCCATGTGGCCGATGCTTCCATCTTCGAATCGAATCTTTGCGAGGGGGGCTGTGTGTGCAGGGCTGTGCACGAGGTCAACAACCTCTGCCATCTGTTCAGATACCCTCGGTAGAGAGTTGGCAGCAGGGAATCGGTGACTTGCAACTCTGTTCTTGGGGCTTGATCCCCTGCGTTGTGAACGTGTCCTCTTGCCCATGAATATCCCACCTTAGAATGCTCCTAGTTTCAATGCTGCTTCTTCTGCGTCGTAACCATCTGCAAGTCGGACACTAGCGTGTTTGCCTGTTCTTGTGATACGCGTGTTGACCTTTGAGACTTTTACATCTAGGAGAATCTCGACAGCCTCCTTAATCTGAGGCTTTGTTGACTCACGCCTTACGATGAACTCGAGCCTGTTGTTATTCTGTTGGCGTCGGTCGTCACCGTCGGCAACTCTCCTAGCATCAAGAGTCTTCTCTGTGATCCAAGGCATCTGTATGATCGCATAGGGGTCAACCATTGTACTCACCTCATCTCCTCTATTGCCCTCTTTGTCCAAACGGTTAGACGTCCGATGTCCCCGCCCGGTGCGAGATCTTCTGCACACAGGTCCCTTGCAGCAACTACATCGACTCCGGGTACGTTCCTAGCCGCCTTGGAGAGAGCTCCAGTTTGGGAAACTACCAGAAGGACTGATTTTGGAGTTCTTCTTCTTCGACCTCTCATCTTACCTTTTCCAGCTCGTATTGAGCGACCGTTCTTGGCCCTGTTGAGATCGTCACCGAGTCCTAGGCCTTGCATCATTGCAACAAATTTCCTTGTAGCGTGTGCGAGAGGAATTGATTCAGGGTCATGGGCATCTGCTTCGCCATCCTTGACCTCAGTATATTTGTCAATAATTATCGGGAATCGGAGCGATTCATCAAATCTATGGCCTCTTGAAGCGACAATTTCAGCACTGCATGTAGCTGCGATAGCGGAGTCTCTGGCAATCCTCTTTTGTTTGGTGTTGAATTTCATGCTCCAGTCCTTCTCCACGAGGGGTCCGTGGGCTCTCCTGCCCCCTCTAGTATGCGGGTTTTGGGCTGCCGTTCTCTGGCCCGTCTTTCTCATAATTCTGGAAACTCCTCGCCCTTTGCCCCACCATTCTACGGAATGTTTCATTCCAGCTTGTGGGGCTCTCTTGCCATCATGTATTCTGTGTCCGTATGGTTGTCGCCTGTTGGCTCTTGATGACTGGACTGCATTTTTGACCAAATCTTCGCGAATATCTGATGAGAATGATTCGGGTAGTTCGACCTTAGAACCGTCTTTTGCTGAAACCTCGTAAGTCTCAGAGAGAAGTCCTGCATCGACCTCTATCTGTGATATTTCATTATTTAGAGAGTATGAGATCGTCTTCATTGTATCAAACTCCCTGTTTGGATGCCGTGCTGACATAGGCTAGATCTACAGGATGGATATTTTTCCTCGGACGGATGGGGTCGCGGAGCCGTAGTAGACGCTTTGCTGGGCCTGGCAGACTTCCTTGAACTAAAATGTAGGAGTTACGAACCTCTCCGTAGTTTAGGAAGCCTCCTGCAGGTGTTATCTCGTTCATTTCAGGGTCTGATATCCTAAGCAGCCGCTTGTTGAGTTCCGTTCTTTGATGGTAGCCGACTTGACCTGCCTGGGGAACAGTAGATCGTACATATCCTGTTCCAAAATCACCCAAATTACCTGCTTGTCGTCGTCTTTTGCTGTTCTTGTGACTGAGTAACTTCACACCCCATCTCTTGACGGATCCTTGGAAGCCCTTGCCCTTTGTAATTCCTATTACATCGATCTCCTGGCCATCCTCCCAGACATCATTGATAGTTACCTCCGATCCCAATCTTTCGCGGGCCCATTCTAATTTCTCAGAAGCAGATCCGCCTACAAGGTTGAGTTCCATAATTTCAGCGGTTTTGCTGGAGGTGCCGCTGACCAGTTGTGGTTGTGTTGCGGCGATTATCCTGACTTCGACAAGTTCACTTGCTAGAAGTGCATCATACGCAGTCTGATTGAAGCCTGAAGTTCTTTTTGGTATTCTGCCAGCTCGCTTCGCGGGCTTTCGGCCTTCTGAAGCATCCCTCTCTCCACGAGTTGCATTGGCTAGTCTTGGGGTGATTCCATTTGGAAGATCATCTGGCTCGCACCAAACCTCACCAGCGGTTCTTAGACCGTATGGGTCCATCACATACCCGCGGACACCGAGAATCTTCATCGGGGGAGTTTCAACCACTGTAACTGCCCTTCTGACCTCTTGGCCTGCGCTTGTTGATGTGGGATTCGTGTTCCGAACGAGG
>Ga0310343_10001263_pt1 | contig 12836 bp, 9 predicted proteins | sample HC15DNA2025_MG_FD_203519 | JGI IMG/M metagenome (GOLD analysis project Ga0310343, IMG submission 203519) | Marine microbial communities from station ALOHA, North Pacific Subtropical Gyre - HC15-DNA-20-25_MG | ecosystem: Environmental > Aquatic > Marine > Oceanic | place: Pacific Ocean: North... | reverse complement strand
CCCGGGAAACGGGTCGGGTGGAGAACCTGGCCAATGCCCTCAGGGAATCCAGTTCCTCTTCGTCGCTTGGCATCGCCCATACCCGTTGGGCGACCCACGGTGCGGTTACCGTTTCCAATACCCATCCTCATCTGAGCCAGGACGGTAAGTTCGTCTTGGTCCACAACGGGGTCATCGAGAACTTCGGCACCCTCAAGCGCTTTCTCTCCTCCAAGGGAGTCTCCTTCTCCTCCGAGACCGATTCCGAGGTCCTCTGCAACTTGATCGCTTATCATTACTCCGAGCTTCCGGAGGATGAGGATCGCTTCATCGATGCCGTTCGGCTGGCTCTTCCCAAGTGCAGGGGAGCCTACGGCATTGCCGTTCTCTGCCTCGATTATCCGGAGGTGATGATCGGAGCCCGTCGTGGATCGCCTCTCGTAGTCGGGCTGGGCGATGAGGCGAATTTCATTGCCAGCGACGCTTCCGCCTTCGTGGGACGGGCCAAGGAGGCTGTCTTCCTCAACGACGGGGAGATTGCCGTTCTGGACAAGGGAGAATTCAGGATTACCACCCTCGAGGGCCAGGACGCTCAAGCCGTGACCCATCCGTTGGACCAGATTCTCGAGGAGGTCGAACTGGGGGATTTCGATTCCTACATGGAAAAGGAGATTTTCGAGCAACCGACCGCTCTGGAGAACACCCTGCGGGGCCGTTTTGGGGATGATGGAACCACCGCCAAGCTCGGTGGCCTCGAGGGTCACGAAGAAACGCTTCGCGATCTGGACAGGATCATCTTCGTGGCCTGTGGCACGGCTCGGCATGCGTGTATGGTGGGCGAATACATGATCGAGCGCCTTGCTCGCGTCCCGGTTGAGGTGGAGCACGCCTCCGAGTTCCGATACCGGAATTCTCCCAAAGCCGGCAAATCCCTCGTCATCGCCGTCAGCCAATCGGGGGAGACCCTCGACACGCTCGAGGCAGTCAGGGAAGCCAAGACCAAGGGACTGCTCACCTTGGGGATCACCAACGTGGTCGGTTCTTCCCTGGCCCGCGAAACCGACGGCGGGGTCTACCAGCGGGTGGGCCCTGAAATCGGGGTCGCCTCAACCAAGGCCTTCTCTTCCCAGGTTTGCCTTAGCGCCATGCTGGGCTTGGCTCTCGGCCGCATGCGCGACCTGTCGCCCATGGATGGCCAGGCAATCGTCGAGGCCCTCAACGGCTTGCCCGACCTAGTGGCCAAGGTTCTTCAGCAAGGCGAACAGATCAGGGAACTTGCGGTCAAGTACTCGAAGGCCGAGCATCTCCTTTTTCTCGGTCGCCAGAGCCTCTATCCGGTTGCCCTCGAGGGAGCCTTGAAATTGAAGGAAATTTCCTACGCTCACGCCGAGGGATACCCGGCGGCCGAACTCAAGCACGGCCCTATCGCCCTGATCAGCCCGGAGTGCCCCTCGATCTTCGTGGTCGAGGGCAACGATTTGTCCGCCAAGACAATCGCCAACATGCAGGAAGTGAAGGCCCGCAAGGGTCCTGTGCTGGCCCTTGCTCCCGAGAACGTCGAGATTCCCGATGAAGCGGCCGACGACGTCTTTCGCCTGCCCGATGCCCACGAGGTCGTCCGCCCGATCCTCGCCAACCTTCCCCTGCAGTTGTTCGCTTATTATTTTGCCCGACTGCGCGGCCTCGACGTCGACAAGCCCCGCAACCTGGCCAAGTCGGTCACGGTGGAGTAGGGCAAGGTTTTTTTAGAGGGGGTCGCCGAAGGCATCGACGACCTTCAGGGCATGCCCGGATATCGGTCCCTTCATCGCTTCGCTGATTACCCTCCTGAGCTTTTCCTTCGCTTGTCTGGCCTTGGCTCCGAGTCGCCCTACGTCGAGCTCGGTCTCGCGCATTTCCGTCCCGCGGACGTCAAAGAGTCTTCCGTCCGAAAATAATTTGTAGTTATGGTCCAGTGCGAAGACGCTCCTCGAGAAGCGGTTCTTGTCCCACCCGGGCCGGGGATCGTACCAGAAGAAGCACCAGTCCCTTCTCTTGCCGGGTTTATCGAATAAGCTTGGGGCGAAGCTAAGCCCGTCGATTTGCCGTTCCACCGGAACCTTTGTCTGGGCCAACTCCGCGAGGGTGGGAAAGAAGTCGGATGCGTCCACCAAGTCCGAACTCTTTCGGCCACCCTTGATCCTGCCCGGCCAGTTGGCGATAAGGGGAACGCGGATGCCGGTCTGGCTGGGCGTAGCCTTGCCTCCCTGGACCTGCTTGCCGTTGAGGGTGGAAGTCACTTTTAGGTGAGTGCCGTTGTCGGAGTAAAACAGGACGAGCGTATTCCGCCGGATTCCGAGCTCATCGATCCCGGAGGTCAACCGGCCGACCAGCTTGTCCATGTAGGCGACCATATCCGAGAAATAGCGCAGGTCCTCCTCGTCTCTCCTTCCGGGATCCTTCCATTCCTCGGAGTCAGGCGTGGGAACCATGGGCCAGTGGGGGAGGGCCATTGGGTAATAAACGAACATGGGCTTTTGCCGGTTGCGCTTCATGAAGTCCAGAATGAAGTCGACCGATATGTCCGGCCCGTATTCGTCTTTGCCCTCGGTTACGAGCTTTTCGTTCTTATAATAAGTCGGGCCTGCGTAGCGGGAGCCCTTCTCCTCTGTGTGCCAGGAATGGAAAAGGCAATGCTCGTCGAAGCCCGCCTCGGTCACTTTCATCCCTTTGCCCCGTCTGAGTCGGGCATTGGGAAAGTCGGGCGGGTCGTAGGACTGGAGCTGCCATTTCCCCGAGATGCAAGTCTTGTAGCCGGCGTTCTTCATCAAGTGACCGAAAGTTCTTTCCCTCGGATCGAGAATCCCGAAATAGGTCCAGTTGCGGTGGTTGTATCTACCCGTCATGATTTGCACCCGGGTAGGCGTGCAGAGAGGTTGCGAGTAGGCATGGGTAAAGCGAAGGCCTTCCTTGGCCAGCTTATCGATGTGAGGGGTATGGTAGGAGGTTCCCCCGTAGCAACCGAAGCCATCGATCCCGACGTCGTCGGCCATGATGAGGAGAACGTTGGGCTTGCTCCCCTCCGAGGCAAGCAAGGGGAGAAGGAGGAGGACTGAAGCGAAGCGGTACGAATTCACTTCACCATGAGCCGAGGCGAGGGTTCGTCGACCCATCCGGCCTTGCGTTGACCTTTGCCCGGTCGGTTTAGGTCGCCCAGGTCTTCACGGGCTTGTTCGGCGAGGGCCAGCAAACGCTTTACGACCTCCGGTTTTTGGGCCGCAAGGTTTCGGTCCTCGTGGATGTCCTTAGCCAAGTTGAAGAGCTTGAGTTCCGTCTTCCCCTCCGGTTTCCCCCAGTTGCGCTTCTTTGACTCCATGGGTAAGAAGAGCTTCCAGTCGCCCGAGCGAACCGCCTGCAACTGGTCCATCTGGTAGTAATAGAAGGCTTCCCTCGGGTGCGCGTTGGTCTTGCCCAAGAGAATGGGAAGGATGTTTTTTCCGTCGATGACCTTGTCGCCGGGTAGCTCGGTGCCTGCCAAGGCCGCCGCGGTGGGAAGGAGATCGAGCGTGCTGGTGATCGCCCCGCTGCTGCTGCCTGGGGGAATTTTCGCGGGCCAGCGAACGACGCAGGGCACCCTCATGCCACCCTCGTCGGTACGACCCTTGCGCCCGCGCAAGGGGAGGTTGCTGCCCTGCTTTTCACGGGCCGAGCCGTTGTCCGAGGTAAAGAGAACGAGGGTGTCGTCGTCCACCCCTTCCTCCTTGAGGGCCTTGAAGAGCTCTCCCATCGACCAGTCGATCTCATGGACCCAGTCCCCATAGGCTCCCGCCTGGCTCGTGCCTTTGAATTTTTCTCCCGGAACCAGAGGCAAGTGGACCGCAGTGTGAGGCAGATAAAGAAAGAATGGTTTCCCGGCGTTTTTCCTGATGAAGGAAACCGCTTCTTCGGTGTAGCGGGCCGTAATGGTGGTGTCCTTCTGGACGCTGTCTTCGATTACCTCCAGGTTGCGCACGAGGGGAAGGGGTACGTTTTTACGGTTCATGTCGTTGCTGTAGGGTATCCCGAAATAGGAATCGAACCCATGGCTGGTGGGCATGAAGTCGGGGTGGTCGCCGAGGTGCCACTTCCCGATGCAGGCGGTGGCGTAGCCCCGTTCGCCGAGGACCTCCGCAATCGTCCTTTCGCTTGGGTTGAGCCCTTTCCTGGCTGCAGGGAAAAGGACGCACAGGTTCTTTTCGTCGACGTGCATGTTGACCCGCCTTGGGTAGCAACCGGTCATAAGGCTGGAGCGGGAGGGCGTGCAGACCGGGCAAGTGGAATAGAAATCGGTCAAGCGCATGCCCTCTCTGGCCATCCGGTCGAGGACCGGTGTGGCGTGCGCCTTCGATCCGAAGGGACCGATGTCTGCATAGCCCAAGTCGTCGCAGAATACGATGATTAGGTTTGGCTTGGATGCGGCTCCATGGACCAAGGAAGGGGCCAAAACCGCGAGCAGGGGGACAAAAAGAGAGATTGTCTTCATGGGTCGCAAGGTGATTTGCAGGCTGGCAGTTTACTTTTTGGAGAGGAGCTCAAGGGCCTTGAGGACGAGCGGGTCCGCCTCCTTTTCCAAGTCCGAGCGCGTATTGCTCATCGGCACGTCCACGGGTACGCCCTTGCCCTCGTAGCAAGTCATGTCTGCGGAGTAGTACACTTGGAAGGAAAGGGTGTATTTCCATCCATTGGGCAATTTCTTCTCCAGCATGTTCGAAAAGATTCCATTGGTGGGTTCCCCCACGATCGTGACCTGCGGGAGTTCGGTCATCACCATGGCAAAGACGTCCGCTCCGCTGAAGGATGCATCATGAGTGAGCAGGACGATCGGTTTCAAGTAGGTGTTTTCATGCGGATTAAGGTATCGGGTCTTGAGCTCTGCAAAGCCATCCGGGCCGGGTTTCGTCTTGGTCTTGCGGTGATGCCCAACCCTCTTCCTGTCGGCAAAGCGGCTGGCGATCTGGTAAACGCATTGGTCGGTCCCACCGGGGTTGAGTCGAACGTCGATGATCAGTCCTTTCGTTCCGTCCATCGAAGAGAGAACTTTGTCGAGGGCGTCATCCAGTTTGTTGGGGCGAACCCCCTCGAACTCCGTAATGAGGAGATATCCCAAGTCCTTGCCCCTGCAATAGACCAGCAGGTCGGTTGCATTCCTAGGTTCCGAAAATCCTTTTTCCCGGAGGGTCTTGACGACCACTTGCTCAAATTGCTTCTCCAGTTTGCGGGTATTGAACTCCTTGAAGAAGCTTGGGGTTTCCTCGGGGTTGTAGGGGTTTTTCTTCCCGAGGGACTTGGCTTTGAGGTTTACGTGACCGTCCTTGAGGGGTTTGAGCATTTCGCACAGCAGGGCGTAGAGTTGCTCGTCCGTGGTGTCCTTGCCGACCCGTGGACGATACTTGTCGTACTGAGCCTGCCAGTCGACCCCGCGCAGCTCAAAGAAGGCATACCTCTCGTGAAAGATTGTCCAAAGCGCATCGAAGTTTTTCACGGCATCGGAAGATTCCTTGGCTCCGAGCAGGGTCAATCCATTGAGCATAAGCGCAAGGGACAGGGCGAGAGGGGAGATTTTCATACCCTTTTCTGTTTTCGCCACCTTGCGGGGTCAACCCCGTAAAACTTACTCATGGCCCGGTAGATTTGCGGACATTCCCTTCTCAGGCGCGATCCTCGTTCGAAGAAGGCGGAGGTTCCGCACGAAAAGATTTCCGGTTTGTCCCCCTGTATACTCTCGTATCCTCCGTATGCCCGGATGGAATAATTCCTGCCGTCCTCGTAGGCCTTCATCAGCCTTGCGTGTTCATGCTCGACCAGATCTCTCCATTCCTCGAAATCCGGGGAAGCGCGGGATACGGGAATGCTCTGGGCCACGCCATCGTCCGCAAAATCGATCAGGTGGGCGAACTCGTGGAGAACGAGGTTATGGCCGTCCCTTGCCTGACCGATGGTTTTCTTCAGGTAGCCCCAGCTCAGGTTGACCTCGTGTCGGTCGGCACTGCCCCGGGCGCTTTCATTGCCCTCGATTTCATCTTCCCAGAGATGGATCACACGGAGGTGCCGGTAGTCGGAAAGCGGGCGCTTGACGATAAGCAGGCATGCCTCGGCCGCCACCAGCAGACGCATTTCCTCAGTTGCCTGGTCGCGTTTCATGAAGGTGATGGGAAAGTGCTCGAGGAAGGCCAGGATTCTTTCCTCCCAAGGCTTCATGAGTTCCTTGGGAAGCCAATGGTAGAGCCCCATCTTTCCCGCAATGATCTTCCTGCTTCGAGGGTCGAGGCGTTGACCTTTTTTTTGAGCCATCGCTTGGTCGAGCATGCTTCCCCGGTCATTGGTGAGTTTCCCGGCGGCCCTCCTGGTTCGCCCTTTTTTTCCCCCCTCGATGGACCAGACCACAAACCCGAAAGCCAGGGTCCCGGCCAGAACCACCAAGCCGAGTTCCCCCGCCGCTCCTCCTCCCGCGCAACCGCCGCACAGCAGTAGCGAAACAAGCGAGACGAGTCGGGTCATTTGCCTTTTCTCAGGTCGTTGTCGCGCACGGCCTTGAGCTTCGCGGCCAATTTCCGCTTGAAGGCATTCACAACGGGTTGAAATTTTTTCTTTCTGGCCAAGTTGACGTACTGCTTGGGGTCGTTCTTCATGTCGAAGAGCTCGATTCCGTTTTCAGCCTTTTCGCCGTACTGGATGTAGGACCAGCTTTCCTCGCGCAAGAGAAACCCCTTGCGCATGGGAGCCACGCAAAAGGCCGAGTCCCTTACTTGGTGGGTCGGGTCGTTCAGCATCTCGGAGATATCCTTGCCCTGGAGACGAGGCTGGGCTTCCAGACCGCAGAGCGATGCAAGGGTAGGGTAGAGATCGAGCAATTCCACGAAGGAGTCGCACACGGCGGGCTTCTTTCCGGGTACGCTGATGATGAGGGGCACCTGGGAGGATTCGTCCCGAAGGCTGACCTTGGCCCAGAAATCATGCTCGCCGAGGTGGAAGCCATGGTCGCTGGTGAAAATGACGATGGTCTCGTCCCGCAAACCCGACTTGTCCAGAGCATTCAGGACCTTGCCGACCTGGGCGTCCAGAAAGGCGACCGAGGCGTAATACCCGCCCACGGCCTTTTTTTGACGCCGCAGGTCCATCTTCATGTTGGCGCTTGTGCAGTAATTGATGCCCGCCTTGGGGATGTCGTCCCAGTCACCCGGGATCTTGGGGGGGAGGACCATTTTGTCGTAAGGCTTGAAGGGAGGATAATAGGATCGCGGCGCCACGAAGGGGACGTGCGGACGAACGAAGCCCACACCAAGCCAGAAAGGGCTCTCCATGGGCTTGCCGATAAGCTCGACCGCCTTTTTGGCCGTCTTCCCGTCGGAGTGGACCAAGTCTTCGCCGTCGGCTTCCACCACCACGAAGGTGTTCCCGCCCACTGCGGGCTTTTTCCCGTCGGGGTTGTTTTGCAGGGTCTCCCCGTCTCCGGGCGCTCGCCACTCGGGACCTTTACTGTTGAAGCGTTCCGTCCAGGAGGCCTCGTCGTCCGCCCCGTGACCACCTTGTTCGATACCTCCGGGCACACCCATATGGAAGATCTTGCTGACCCGGGCCGCGTAATAGCCGTTGTTCTTGAAATGCTGGGACCAAGTCGCCCTGTCGCCGATCTGCGGCCGGGGATTCTTGTACCCGAGGGCTCCCGTGGCATGGGGGTAATACCCCGACATGAAGCTGGCCCGCGAAGGTCCGCAGTAGGTGCCCTGGCAATAAGCCTGCGTGAAGCGCGTGCCGCGTTTGGCCAGGCCGTCGATGTTGGGCGTCTTGCATGCCTTGTTTCCATAACAGGAAAGGGCGGTGGAAGTAAGGTCATCGGAGATGATGAAGAGTACGTTCGGCTTTTTGCCGGCGCTGGGATAGGCTCCGGCGAGGATGAGGGCGAGCAATGCGCATTTTAATTTCATGGTTTTTCATGTTGTTGTGTTTGCCTGTAAAAATACAAGCAGGTAATTAAAGTGTGATGGAGATAAGCTCGCTGAACCAAGCCCCCTTCGACAGGTCGCGCCACTCACGAAAAGTCGTGGCCTTTTTAGTTGGGCTGGCCTTCCCCTTGTTTTGTCTCGGCTCGGGCAAGCCGGTGCTTTCCTGGTCTTCCGGTCAAGGCACGGCCAGGGGGGAGCACGTCATCGAGGGAATTCGGACGATGGACGGAGGGTTCCTCGCAGTTGGCAGGACGATGGAAAAGGTGGGCCGATTTTCCGACGGCCTGGTCGTAAAGATCGACGAAAGCGGACGCCTCGAGTGGCAGAGGACACTCGGTAGGCCCGGAGCCATGGACGAGGCCCGCTGCGTGGTGGAGGCCTCGGACGGTTTCATCATAGGGGGCTCGATCAACAAGGGCGGGAGATCACGGCCCGGGCTATGGAAATTGGGCCGTTCGGGGCAAACGAAATGGTCCCGTGCCTTTGAGAGTGAAGGGCATGGGGCCGTCCGAGGACTGGTCTTGGGAAAGGCAGGCATCGTGGCTACGGGCTACCTTGGGTTCGCGGAGGCTGAAGTCCCCTTCATCGCCGATGAGGCAGCCGGTTTTCTTCTCAATACGGATGCCGAGGGAAACCTGCTTTGGCAGAGGGAACTACCTGTTTCCCAGGGAAGCAAGGTGGAGGTGGATGCCGAGAGCGGGCGGATCGCGGTCTGTTCCACCGCATGGAGGTTTTCCGGGGGCAGGGATCATCAGGATGGTTGCCTGATGTTGTTCGATTCCCGGGGAAAAACACTTTGGACGAAATACTACGGCGGGGCGGACATGGATCAGTTTTTCGACATCGATCCTTGTCCCGGGGGCTTTGTTCTGGCCGGACACAGCAGGAGTCTTGGCGGGGGCGGTTGGGATGCGTGGTTGGTGCGCGTGGACAAGCGCGGCAATATGGTTTGGCAGCGTAATTACGGTCAACCCATGGGTGGGGATCCGAAATTGATCTACGATGAGTGCTATTGCGTCAAGGCTACCGCGGACGGTGGGTTCGTTCTGGCCTGCGGATCGGGAATCGAGCCCGAGAACGTTCGAAACCGCAAGGATCCCCTCAACGTCTGGGCCGCCTACCTTATCCGTACCGACGGGAAAGGCAGGGAATCCTGGAAATACCTTTTTCACAAGCCCCATGACGGGCACAACGCGGCGGAGTGGGTGGTTCCCTACGCGGGTAACGCCTACCTGCTCCTGCTCGATAGTGACCACCTAGGATCAATGGGGGAGGAGAACTTCGGTTTTCTCGGGATTCTCGAAAAAGAGGCCCTGTACCCGGGCAAACGTCCCTAGGTGGGAAGTTTGATGTTGCCAACTTGTCGGGACGCTTTCCTTTAGGTAGAAAATGAAAACAAGTACCGCTTTGCTCGTTCTCCCATGCCTTTTGTCGTTCATGATTGTCGCTCAAGGAGACGATTCCGGGAAGTCTCCCGAAATGCTCGCCGTTGAGGCGGCCGGCGGACTGGTCCTGCCCTTGCCGGGAGGGGGATGGGAAGTGGAATTCCACCTGCGGGGTCGGGATGCGCTGACCGATGATGGGCTCAAGACTCTTTCCCCCTTGGGAGAGGTCTTTTCCCTCAACCTCAGGGATACCCGAATCACCAGCGAAGGGCTCGTTCACATAGGGAAGCTTACCGGCCTGCGCAAGCTGCACCTCGAGAGGACCAAGGTGGACGATGCCGGCTTGGCTCACCTGTCGGACCTCAAGGAACTCGAATACCTCAACCTTTATCAGACCGAGGTGTCGGATGAAGGCCTCAAGCATCTCTCGGGCTTGAAAAAACTCCAGAGCCTGTATCTTTGGCAGACCAAGGTTTCCGATGAGGGAGCGGCCAAGCTCCGCAAGGCCCTTCCTTCCGTGCGCATCTCGCTCGGGCTGGATCTCGAAAAACTGGCGGCGGCAGCCCCCAAGCCCGATCCTCCCGAGTCAAGGGAGTCCTTGAAGTGGTTGCCCCACGGGGGGCCCGCCAAGCCCCCTTCGAAGTCCGTCCCGGGCTCCTTCATCAGGGTTAACTTCAAGAACCAGGGCAAGGAGCCGGTTAAACTGACCTGGATCGACTACGGGGGGGGGAAGAAATTTTACGCCGAGATTGCTCCCGAGGCGGTCAGGGACCAGACTACCTATTCACAGGCCGTATGGCTGATCTCCGACCTCTCTGACAAACCCTTGGGCTATTTCGTCACGGGCAAGAAGAACGCAAACGCTTTCATTCCCAAGAAATAATTGCCCGTAACGCCACCCGAATAGTTTCGACTTTTAGGTGTTTTTTCAGGAAAATATTCACAGATGCTGAGTATCCGTCATTCAAGAAGAGATTTTTTGCGTTCGGGCGTGGGTTTGGCCGGTCTTACCCTGCCGACCTTTTTGCAGGCCCGTAACTCCTCCCTCTCTTCGGCCGCCTCGGCCAAGGCCTGCATCATCATCTACACTTGGGGCGGCATGAGCCACTACGAGTCCTTCGACCCAAAGCCGGAGGCTCCGGTCGATCTGCGTGGTGAATTCAAGCCCATCCCGACCGCGACCCCGGGGATGCAGTTTTGCGAGCACATTCCTCTCCTCGCCAGGCATTCGGAAAAGCTGGCCGTGGTGCGTTCGGTCCACCACAAGCAGGGTGGGCATCAGCAAGGGATGTACGTCACCCTGACCGGGCACGATCCGGTACCAGGGATCAAGGCCAAGGGACGGAACAATCATCCCTCCCTGACTTCCATGCTCTCTTATTTCCACGACCCGGCAGTCGGAACGCCTGCTGCCATCCGGATGCCCTACTCGATGTACGACAACGGCAAGCAGATGGCAGGGGAGGGCGCCGGGTGGCTGGGTTCCAAGCATGATCCCATTCTTTTGCGCACCCCGGCCGGCGAGCCCTATGGGGGCGTCAATCGCTATACCGACCGGGAGCTCAACCTGCTTCTCAACCTGGAGAAGGAGCGGGTATCCGGAAGAAATGCCCTGCTCGAGCAACTGGAGGGCACGCTCTCCGCCCGCGTGGGCTCGGGAACGGCCTACGATCAGCTTGATCATTACCGCAAAATGGCATCGGATATTCTTCTCGGATCACCCGTCCGCAAGGCCTACGACCTGGAGAGCGAGGACCCGCGCATCCGCGCCATGTACGGCGACCATATGGGTGGCCAGAGCCTACTGCTTTCCCGCAGGCTGGTGGAGGCGGGGGTTCCCGTCGTGCAGGCCGTTTGTTCGGCCAGCGACCTGGCCGGTGGCGGGGGCGACAACTGGGATACCCACCGCGATCATTTTCCGAAGATGAAGAACCGCCTTCTTCCCGTCTTCGACCGAGCGGCCTCGGCCCTCCTGGCGGACCTTGAGATGCGCGGCATGCTGGAGGAGACGCTCGTCGTCTTCCTGACCGATTTTGGACGGACCCCCAAGATCAACGGGAACGGTGGCCGAGATCATCACCCGGGGGTATACTCCCTGGTCCTTGCGGGCGGAGGAATCAGGGGAGGGCAGGTCTACGGCTCAAGCGACCGCAAGGGGGCCGAGCCTGGTTCCGACCCCTGTTCCCCGGCAGACGTTCATGCCACCGTATACCGGGCCATGGGGATCAACCCAGACATGGAGTTGCACGATCAGCAGGGTCGCCCCTTCAGGATCTGCGACGGTCAACCGCTTCCTCTTACCTGACCCGCGTCCTGGATCTCCTTCCATCTCGGGCACAGGTTCTCATGTGCGTTGACCATGCCTACCGCCTGCATGAAGGCGTAGATGATGACCGGTCCGCAAAACTTGAAACCCTTTTTGCGAAGATCGTCGGAAAGAGCTTTGCTCTCGAGAGACTGCACCGGGTGTTCGCGGTAGGAGCGGACGTTTTCAACGATCGGGCTCCCTCCGACGAATCCCCACAGATACCTCGAGAAGGCGCCTTCTCCCGTTTCCATGATCCTGAGGTAGAGCCCGGCGTTCCCGATGGTGGCCCGTATCTTCGACTCGGAACGGACGATCTTTTCGTTGCCGAGCAAGCGCCTGGTCTCGGCTTCACCGTAGCGGGCGATTCGCTCCGGGTCGAATCCGTCGAACGCCTCCCGGAAGGAGTCTCTCTTGGCGAGGATGGTTCGCCAGGAAAGGCCCGCCTGGAAGCCGTCGAGGACGAGTTTCTCAAACAGGCCGCGGTCGTCGTACTCGGGGACGCCCCATTCCAAGTCGTGGTATTGGCGGTAGAGGGGGTCCCCGGAAGGAGCCCAAGGGCAGGGACACTCGCTGGTCATTTCCGCATTTCTAGACTTGAGTTCGCCAGCCGTCCAGCCTTTCGACGAAATGCCCCTTGCGCCGCGCGATAGTACTTGGTCTCGTTCACCTTCCGTGCTACAAGCCGACCTTCTTTTCAACACCCGAGTTACCAAAGTCATGGCCGAGAAACATCCATTCTTCACGACCGTTCTGCAGTCCGAGGCGGACTTAGGCGAACGCCTCTCCTGAGCCTTTCGGGTATTTTTCGTCACTTGGGTATTACCTTGAGCATGGGGGCGATCAAGATGGATAAGGGCTTTGGGACCAAGGCATTTCTGGTATTCCTTCTTGCCTGCCGGGTTTTGTCCGGACTTTCCGCCCAGACAACCGCGTCCGGCGGGAAAGCCCTCAGTCTCCTTTTGCATGAAGTCAGGGAAGCCCCCGTCATTGACGGCAACCTGAGCGATCCTTGCTGGAAAAAAGCACCCGTGGCCCGGGACTTTATACAAAGACAGCCGAACGAGGGCGAGCCGGCTACGGAAAAGACCGAGGTCCGGGTCTGCCGGGACCGGAAGACCCTCTTCATCGCGGTACGATGCTTCGATTCTCAACCGGACAAGATTGCCGCCAAGGTCATGCAGCGGGATGCGAGCGTCAAGGGCG
>Ga0310343_10001260_pt1 | contig 12841 bp, 19 predicted proteins | sample HC15DNA2025_MG_FD_203519 | JGI IMG/M metagenome (GOLD analysis project Ga0310343, IMG submission 203519) | Marine microbial communities from station ALOHA, North Pacific Subtropical Gyre - HC15-DNA-20-25_MG | ecosystem: Environmental > Aquatic > Marine > Oceanic | place: Pacific Ocean: North... | reverse complement strand
CAGAATTAGATACAGAACAAAAAGTAGATTGGCGTAGACTCTATGAATTATTACCTTCCTTAATTGTAGACAATGAAAAAGTCAAAGCGGCAGAAGAAGATTACAATGCGGCTGTTGCCACATTAAAGTCAGAGTATAGTGCATATTATCCACAAGTTTCTATATCAATTGGCAATAACTGGGAAGACGATAGAACTCCTGCAAAAGGAACATATCCAAACAATACAATTACACACGATTCTAAACACGGTATACAGAAAAGTATTACAATCACACAGATGATTTGGGATGGTGGTAGAACTAATAGTGTCATAGACAAAGCCAAAGCAACTGCTCAACAGGCTTATTACAGATTAGAACTTGCCAAAGAAGATGTTGTAATGGAAGCCATCAATGCTTGGTTGAATCTACAAAAGGCATGGAACACACACGAAGCAAACAAAAAAGTTGAAGCCAATGCTATGGTTACTTTACAGATGACCATAGAAAAAGTTAAGAAGGGTGAAGGTTCTAAGTTGGAACAACTGCAAATAGAACAACAATACAGAACTTATCAAACACTTTCAATGACAAGTAAATTAGCACTTGATAGTGCTATACAAAGATATCACAATGTTTGGAGATTCTTTCCACACAACATTGAAGAGATGCCAACTCCAATCGCAGACTTGTTAGGATTAATTCCTGTTCAAGGCACTCCTGTAAACAACAACACCACATTAAGAATAGCCAAAATGGATATAGATATTGCACAGGAACAATTAAGATTTGCTGATGCAGAGTTTAAACCAAGAATAGACGGCAAACTGTCTTACACAGAAAAAGATGGAGAACTTGCTGGCGGTTATGACACAGACAGTTCACAGAAGGAAGAATGGAGAGCAGACATCACAATGACTTGGAAACTGTTTGGCGGATTCAAAAATAGACATTTGAAAAATGCTGACCGTTCAAAATTGTATGCGGCTAACTTAAGATATGATGATGTCAAGAGAACTGTAGACGAACAATTCAAAAACGCATGGAACAATTACGTATTGGTAGAGAAGAATCTAGCAACGTTGAAAAGAACTGTAGAAATAAACGATGAAATGTACAAATTAACATTGGCAGACTTCCAGGCAGGTAACACTCCTATCATGGCAGTATTTGGAATGAAGACAGCACATCTAATGAGCGAAGTGGCATACAAAAATGCTCAAGTGGACCTATTAATAGCAAGATACCAACTCCATAAGGTACTTGGCCTGGTTAATCCTTTAATCAAGTAAAAATCATTAAATACATACATTATGAGAAGTTTCATACATCACCTATTTCGCGACAAGTCTGTGGCTACCATGCTGTTGACTGCTAGTTTCATTATAGGATTGTGTGCATTGGCTCCTTCACTTTTTGTTTTGATTGTGTTGGACAAATACTTGGCATCTGGCATCACATCTACTTTAATATCATTATCCATAGGTGCTATAATACTATTAGGTTTTGAATTTGGTTTTAGACAGAATAGAGCCAGCATGATACAAGCATTGAATAAAAAGATATTCCAACCAATTGTTGATGCATTAAGCAAAAAGGTAAAAGCCACACAATTAAGTGGAGAAGAATTTAAAGCACTAGAAAAAGCAGGTGCAATAATAAAAGGTGCAACTAATTCAAGCATTACAGGATGGATACTTGATTGGCCTTTCGTGTTGATGTTCCTAATTGCATTATTATTCATAAACTGGACAGCGGCTATTATCGCTTCTATCTTTATGATAATAATGATGGTACTCACAGCACAAAGAGTAAATTTAAATCTACAGCAAGACAGCACAGCAAACTTAGAAATATTCTTAACAGGATTAATGACTATTACAATATTGGCGGTAGGATCATATTCAGTTTTACATTACGGAAATATAACAATAGGAGCCTTAATAGGTTCAAACATATTGGCGGCAAGAGCATTACAGGGTGCGAACAAATATGCAAAAGCAAAGGAGGCAATTAAACAACGTGATAGAGCAACAGCACAAATCATCAGTTTTATCAACAAGAAATAAATTTTTTATATTGTTGACTAGTTTATTCACAGTGTTCTTCTTGTGGATGTGTATTGCCAAAGTTGACATCACCACGCAGGCAGTTGGTGTGGTTGTTCCCGAAAAGAATATAACTCAATTGGGTACAATGGTTACAGGAGAAATTGTTGCTGTAAATTACAAACAAGGAGATGTTGTGAAGAAGGGTGATGTAATCATAACAATAAATCCTGGAGTTGGTTACGAACCTTATAATATTAAAGCAAACATAGATGGCAAGATACAACAACTTACATTTTTGAATCCTGGTTCAGTAGTAAAACAAGGAGACAGTCTAGCAGTATTAGTCCCTAGTAATCAAAAACTAATCGTGCAAGGAAGATTGTTAGTGAAGGACAGAGGTTATGTTAGTGTTGGACAAACAGCAAAAGTAAAATTAGCCAATCAAGATCAATTAATATTTGGTACAATAGATGCCAAGATCATTTCTATATCACCAGATGCTGTCAGAGGACAAACATCTACTTGGTATGAATTAGAATTAGAAATAGACAAAGAATACTTTACTAGTGGAGACATCACATACAATCTAGTTCCTGGTATAAATGTTTCTGTGTTTATTCTTACAGGAGAAAGGACAGTGTTAAGTTATATAACAACGCCATTCCAAAATGGATTTGGTCAGGCACTACAGGAGAGATAATGTTAACTTGGTTTTTAGTTGGGATATTGGTTGGACTATGTATAAGATGTATAGCGAAACCTTACAAGTCTTTGGATGATAAATTGAAAGACCCATGGAACTGGACTTCGTTCGGTGGAGGGGGATAAGTGTTAAAATTTATAATGTGGCCCTTTATAATGTTAAAGAATATTTTAAATCCTAATTACTGGGCAAATAAAATAGGCAATAAAACTGGTGCATATGATCAAGCACATAAAGGTAAATTAGCAAAATGGTCACGTAGTCTTACAGGATGGAAATGGTGGGCATGGCAAATAGGTGGTGGTTTAATATTTGTTATCATAGCAGAATTTGTATTAAACTTAATAGGCTTCAGTATGTTGCCGTGGAGATGGTAGATGAAATTTTTAACAAGCATATGGATAGTTTTAATCACTGTCATGGTTGGTGTAGGATTAAGAGTCTACGATGTTGAGCCTTTAAAAATATTAAGACTGAAGACATTTGATTACTATCAAAAGATACAACCAAGAACAGTTACATCTAATCATTTTGTTGTTGTGGAAATCACAGAACAAGATTTAAAACAATATGGACAGTGGCCTTGGAATAGAAATCTTATCGCACAAATACATCAAAGAATCATAAATCAAAAAGCAAACACAGTTCAATACAATATATTGTTCAGCGAAGCAGATAGATTAAACGCAAGTTCATTTGTAGACTCGCAACCATTAACAGATGATATCAAAGAAAAACTGATGCTGATACCAGACAATGATCAAGTGCTGGCACAATTTTTCAATGTTGGTGATGCTGTATTAATGTATAGTGTGAAGAACAGTGCAACAGATGGCAAAATTAAGAAGCCAAATATAATGTACAAAGGATCGGATCCTACAGCATGGTTGTATAACTTCTTGGGTGTTGTGAACAACTTACCTATTTTTTTAGATAGTGCTAAAGGTGTTGGAGTTAACATAATGATTCCTTCAATTGATGGCACTGTAAGAAGTCAGCCATTATTAATTAATACAGATCAAGGCATAGTGCCTGCTCAAATATTAGAAACATTGAGAGTGGTAATGAACGGAAGAGCATACAAAGTTATTACAGCACAGGACGGTGTAAAAGAAATTTATTTGAATAGACAATTTGTTATTAGACCAGATGCAAACGCAATGATTAATATTAACTTCGCAGAACCTAAAACAATTCCTACAATCAGTATCAGTGACTTGATGACAAAAGACATTGATTTGACAAATAAGATAGTGATAGTTGGATTGAATGCGGCAGGGTTAAGCACACTAAAAGATACTCCGCTTGGCTTGATGACAGATATGCAGATATCGGTACAAGCAATGGACACCATTGCAACCAAGACAAGTTTACAGAGAGACAGCAATATAAATTTATTAGAGATAGGCATCACGTCATTCTTATTGTTAGTGTTGTTGGTTGTAGTTCCTAGATTGAATGTCTTCTGGACAGCAGGAATATTGTTCTTGAGTGTGGGTGGTGTTGCTTATGCAAGTTGGCATATGTATAGCAAGATGTTCACAATGGTTGATGCCAGTTGGCCCATACTGATTTTATCTATTACTTGGTCACATCTTGCCTTCAATAATTTTGCTGTGCAGAGTAGATTAAGACAACAAATTAAAAAACAATTTGAACATTACCTTGCTCCAGACATGGTTGCTAAACTTCAAAAAGATCCTGCTCTACTTAAACTGGGTGGCGAAACAAGAACAATGACATTTATGTTTTCAGACATACGCGGCTTTACTCCTATCAGTGAAAAGTATAAAGGCAATCCTAAAGGACTTACAAGATTAATTAATAGATTCTTAACACGCATGACAGACATTATCATAAGCAATGGCGGAACCATAGACAAGTTCATGGGAGATTGTATCATGGCATTCTGGAATGCACCACTAGACATGAAAGACCATGCCAACAGAGCAGTCAAGAGTGCTGTTGAAATGCAAAAGGAATTGAAACAACTCAATAAAGAATTAAAGAAAGAAAAGTTACCGCAGATTAATATAGGTATAGGTATCAATACAGGTGAGGCTTTAGTTGGTAACATGGGATCGGAGCAAAGGTTTGATTACTCAGTGATAGGAGATGATGTTAACCTAGCAAGTAGATTAGAGAGCAGTTCTAAAGAATTAGGTAGCACGTTGGTTATTGGGGAGAAAACCAAAATTAAGACACAAGGATACAAATACAAGTCACTTGGTACAATCAAAGTCAAAGGTAAGTCAGAAAAAATTAAGGTATATACAATATAATTATGGAACAATTTTTTACAATGGTAGCAGAACTAGGATTGCCTATAGCAGGGACAATTGGTTTAGGTGCCTTTGTGGTTATCATAATCAAGTATATTCTCAGCAGTGTGGTTGGCAGTATTAAGTTCATTGATAATGTCATCACACAGTTGGACAATAGAGTTAAGACTATGAACAACGATGTTTTACAATTAGATCAAATGGTGAGTGAACAATTAGGCTTGCCAGTAGATGTAGAAAGAGTTGCTCGTTCGGATGGTAAGGTAGACGCAAGGAAAGACTGATGGATATAATTGCACTTATAAAAGATTATGGATTTCCTGTGGTGGCAGTATTCTTTCTTGCATACTTTATTTGGTTCTTGTATAGTTACATAGTGAAGGAAATTAAACCTAAACTTGCACAAACCTCAGCAACCCTTATTAAATTGATTGATAGAGTAAGATTATTAGATAACGATTTGATAAGATTGAAAACAAAAGTCAACACTTTACGCCAAAAAAAATCCAAAAAATAGTTTGACAACAAACGTTCATTTGTAGTATAATAATGTTGTGGTTGGACCCATTCAACAGGGGCGAGAGTTACCTGAATGCCGACTTCCTTCCGCAGTCAAACCCGGGCGGGGGTGTTCATGGCACCCCCAAACATTAGAGAGTTATTATGACAAAGAAAGAGATAGTAGAAAAATTAAACAAGGAGTATCCTAAATTGTTAAAAAACATTAACAATAAAAAGATATCTCAAAAAGATAAGAAAAAGTTAGCAATGGAGTTTACAAAGTTCCTGGAAGAACTTGCGGACAACACACCAAACGATAAACAATTCAGTACAAAAAGGAAATAATGAGTAACAGATTTCATTTAGCCGTTGAAGCAGGCGATTTAAAAACAGCAGTAGACTTTTATGTTAATGTGCTAGGGTGTACAAAACATAACAGTGAATTCAAATATCCAGATGCTTGGGTAGACATAAACTTTTGGGGCAACGAATTAACTCTACACGGTTGTGACCCTGCAAAGAAAAAGCAAGGTGAAAGACATAATGTAGACATGGGCAATGTCAGTGTGCCACACTTTGGCGTACACTTATCTAGAGAAGCATTTGATGAAGTTAAGAAAAGATGTATTGAACACAAAATAGAATTTATAGATCCGCCTTACTTAAGATTCGAAGGCACCGATCTAGAACAAGAAACAATGTTCATTGCTGATCCACATGGCAACGCAATGGAAATAAAAACGATGAAGAACCCAGAGGAGTTATGGAAAATACAATCCAAACAAAGTTAAAAGAATATAAAGAGCATATTGAAACTCTTAAAGGCATAGACGAACTTGAAGTCTACAATTGGATGATGAGTTTAGGAGCAAAATTAAATGATGATGCCTTATCAGAAGACAAGCGAACTATTGATAACAAAATTAAACAATGTCAATTTGATCTTTACGTTGACAAAGAGGACAATAAATTTAAAGCATGGAGCAACGGAATGATTGCGGCGGGATATGCCTATATCCTATTAGATATTTTTAATTCTCTACCAGTAGAAGAATCAAAAAAGATCACTGAAGAACATTTTACAACAATTAAGTTAGATGAAATGTTAACTATGAACAGAAAAACAGGGTTCTACGAGATGATTAACCTAATGATCACTAAAAACACTCAGATTTAAGGTGTTGACAAAGTAGAACTAATAATATAATATTACCAGAGTAAAGGAAGGTTAAATAAAGCACTATGAAAAATATATTAGCAATAATATCTTTGGTTGTATTGACTAATTGCAGTCTGCCATTGGTTGGAAGTGTAGGTACAAGTTCAGTCACAGGCGTAGTCACAGGCAAATATACTCACAGTGCGGCAACGACTTTCGTAGATATTGCCACATATGAAAAGACAGGTAAGACAGCCAAGCAACATCTCTATAGTAAAATATTCGAAAAAGAAAAAGACACTCCAAAAACAGTTTTGATGTATGATGACTTCAAACAAAAAACATACGCAAGACTTTCAAGCCATAAACATTTCAACGAAGTATTAGCACCATAATGAACTCTCGCCGCTAATAGACAAGCACCCGTAGTTCAGTGGATAGAACATTCGGTTGCGGTCCGAAAGGTCGGAGGTTCGACTCCTCCCGGGTGCGCCATTACGAATCAAACGACAGACTTGGAACCAAAAAGGCATCATAATTATACATATGCCAAGAAAATATGATGTGCCAAAATTAAAGTTTTTACAACAGAATATTTCTAGAGCCAGCAACAGAGGAAAGAAAACTTGGCCCATAGAGATAGATAAGTTTGATGCATATGATGTTGGCGAGAAACAGAATTGGTTATGTGCAATTACAAAATTACCTTTAGAGTTTACAAGAGGCGGAACTAATTGGCAGAACAATTGGTGTAATCCAAACAGTTGTGTTATTGATAGAGTTGATAGCACGAAAGGTTATGTCAAAGATAATATTCAACTACTAACCCACAAAGCAAATACTTGGAAGAGCAGTTTCACTAATGAAGAACTAAAATTTTTAAGTGAATCTTATTTAAAAAATGCGTAGACTTTTTACATTTGGTTGTTCATTCACATATTTTTATTGGCCCACTCATGCGGACCTATTAGGAGAACAGTTTGATGAACTTCATAATTGGGGATTAAGTGGACTGGGTAACAGAGCAATTTGTGAAAGACTGAGTGAATGTATAATGCATAATCAATTTACTGCTAATGATGTAATAATTGTTCAATGGACAGACTTTCATCGCTATGATTGGCATGATCCTGATTCGTTTGGAGAGTTTTGTAATTGGAGGACTGGTGGAAACATTTGGAGCAAACCAGTTGAAATAGAATGGATCAAAGACACTTGGAATGAATTCAGTTATACTTTGCATTCTATGAACTTTATCCATCTTGGAAATGCTTTGACTAAACATTTGCCTTGCAAAGTCTATCATACTTCTATGATAGATTACAAACCCATCTTGACCAATACTCCATTCGAAAAGTACCTATCAGTGATAGATAGTAATTGGTTAATGGACTTTACAACTTTTTGTCAGCAACATAATTATGAAGGAGTTGAACACAGACAATCATACTTCGATGAAATTATAAAAAACAAAGTGCCAAAAGTATTTGTTGATAGACATCCTACTTCGGACTTGTATATAAAATGGTTAGAAGAAGTAATGAAAGTAAAAATTGATAACCCACTTGCAGATAGGGTAAGGCAATATGATTGGTCCAAGATTGATACAGTTTCAAATGATATCTATGATCAACTGCAATGGCACGGTAAAACAAATTTTGTAAAAGGATTATGAGAACATTATTACAAAGAACAATAAAAGACAAAGAAGCCAATCTTTATCCTATTTGGTTAATGAGACAGGCAGGAAGATATATGCCTGAGTATATGGCAATTAAAAAAGCAAGTAAAGGTTTTCTTGATATGGCTCTTGATCCTAAAAAGGCAACAGAAATTACCTTGCAACCCATTAAAGAATTTGATATGGATGCCGCTATTATATTTTCAGACATATTAGTAATTCCATATGGCATAGGACAAAGTTTAGATTATACTCCAGGACCAAAACTAGGAACTTTCGATAGGACAATGCTGGACACAAATTACAAGACGATGATAGATAAATGCCAGCCTGTCTACGATGCAATTAAATCAACAAGACAAGAATTAGACAAGGATAAAAGTCTAATAGGCTTTGCAGGTGCTCCTTGGACTTTGTATAGATACATGACAGGCAACAACGATGCTAGTAAGTTAGATCCGTTTGATGGCATTGAAGACATACAAAAGTTAACTAATCTTGTTATTGAACACCTATCAAAACAAATTGAAGCAGGTTGTGATACTGTTCAAATATTTGACAGTTGGGCAGGAGACTTGGGTGATGATCATTTAATTGATTATTGTTTTGATCCTATTGCAAAAATAGTTGAAACAATCAGAGAAAGGCATCCAGACGTAGGCATAATTGCTTTTCCTAGATTGATAGGCAATGAGATTAAAAACTTTTCTATATGGACGGATCCGGATTGTACAAGTTTGAGTGACGATATTCCTATTAGTTGGATAATAAAAAGAATGGGACACTTGTCATTGCAAGGAGGTTTGCCACCGGATATGCTGTTAGAATACAGCAAAGAAAAGATTATGTATAAGACTGTTCCAATGTTAAGACAAATGAAAGACATGGCTTATGTGGTTAATCTTGCTCATGGTGTACAAAAAGAAACACCTGTAGAATCTGTTAGATTTCTAGTTGATATTGTTAAAAGAAATAGAAAGGTTATTCCAAATGCGACTTGAAAATCTATTAGGGCCTAATCATTACGGCTTTGTACGTGGTAAGATAGACTCACCTTCAACTGTTTGGTATTATGCAGAAACAACTGCCAATTATTTTGATAAAGTAGAACCTTATCATAGCAGTTTCAGTCACTTGGTATACAAAAAAGATAGGGGTGCTATGTCAGACCTATTTGATTTGACAATGCCTATATTGACAACAGCATTGGACAAACAAGACAAAAGTTTAAAAGACCTATTGCGTATAAGAATTGGATTGGTAACTAGAGTACCACATGAAATTGTTCATGCACCACACAAGGACGATAATGTACCTCACACCACAGCACTATATTATTTGAATGAATCAGATGGAGACACTGTGGTTTATAATGAAACAGAAAAGTCAGACAACTACACAATTCAAGAAAAAATTACACCAAAAGCCAACACCTGGCATCAGTTTGATGGAAAATATTTCCATAGCAGTTCGGCTCCGGTAAATACAGAAAAGAGAATAGTAATAACTTTTAATTACACAACATGAAACCTATTGATAATATTTTTTATTGGCAATATCCAGCAGGAACAATACCTGATGCTTTGATAAATCATACTTTTGACAAGGCTAAAGCAAAAGAAAGAATGGACGGAAGAATAGGCGACGGGTCTGTTAATAAGGACATCAGAAGTGTTGAACGAACCCCACTGGATGAATTTGATCCTATAAGTGTGTTCATGTATGGTTTGGCTGTGAAGTCAAACGAAAATCATTTTAGATTTGATTTGGGAGGCCCATGCCAATTTGAAATGCTACATTATGACAACAAAGGAGATCATTATGATTGTCATATTGATACCATAAAGTTTGACAATTATTTTGAAAGAAAATTGACCATTATGGGATATCTCAACGATGATTACAAAGGCGGCAAGTTTTATTTTGTAACTCATTCTAACGAAAAACAATATGTTGATGTGAAGAAAGGATCGGTTTTGATATTTCCTCCATACGTTATGCATGGTGTTGAACCAGTTGAAGAAGGAGATAGACAGAGTGTGGTTGGTTGGGTAACCGGACCAAATTTTAGATAGACTTTGTAAACAAACTATGTTAATATAAAATATGGCTATGGATTTATTATTTTTGAGTTTAATTCTTTTAGGACTTGCTTTTGGTCTATTCCAATTGATTCAGCATAAAGAATACATTTTGGGAAGATTCAAAGAATACTTTAAGAGATAATGTTGGACAACTACAATTTCAAAGACGCACAATTTGATGTGAAGAGTCTAATACACTTGTTCAATTTGCAAGGTAAAGATTTGATAGGATTAGAGTTAGGAGTTTTGAGAGCAGAAAGTTTTTGTTCAATACTTCAAAACTGTCCTAATGTAAAAACTTTGTATGGAGTTGACAGTTGGAAACCATACACAGACATACTTGGAGAACCTTACAGCATGACTGAACAGCAACAAGAAATGCATAAGTTCACGGCACAACATTTAATAAAATACAGTGGCTTGAAAGACAAGGCTGTGATTATCGAAAAGGATAGTGTAGAAGCATCAAAAGAAATAGACGATGTTTCATTAGACTTTATATTTCTTGATGCCTATCTTGATTATGAAAGCACAATGCGAGATTTAGAAACATGGTATCCTAAGGTTAAAACTAATGGATTGTTCACAGGACATGATTGGCATTCGCCTACTGTTCAAAAAGCAGTTACAGAATTTAGAAACAAAAGAAACATCACAGAAAATTTAAGCACATTTGATAGTGCTTGGGCATGGAGAAAGCATGATTGATTTTGAAAAGAATTCATACACAGTCGTGAAAGGTTTAATAGAACCTGAATGGTGTAAAACTTTGTACAACTATGTAGGATATTCTGCTGATCGTTGTGGACTGAAACAAAAACATGACGAAGAAAAATATAGAGAAGCATGGGACGGAACATTTCAAGACAAACAATGTCCGGGCAACTATGCACATTATGGTGACCCAATGATGGACAGTATGATGATGGCTCATGGTAAAAAGATTGAAGAGATAACAGGAATGAAATTGGCTCCCTCTTACACTTATTATAGAATGTATCTTAACGGAGCAATTTTAAAAAGACACAAGGATAGACCAAGTTGTGAAATAAGTGCCACAGTATGTTTAGACTGGGACGATTCTAATTGCAAAGAAAGAAAGCCTTGGAGTATTTGGATTAAGAATAATGAAGGAGAAAAGGCAATTGATTTAGAGCCTGGAGATGCAATGATTTATAAAGGTTGTGAAATAGAACACTGGAGAGAACCATATCACGGAATAGCCTGTGCCCAAGTGTTTTATCATTACACTGATGTCAATGGTGAGAGATTTAATCCTTGGGACGGAAGACCACACGGCGGAATACCACATGGCTTCCAAAGACCTAAAGAGGAGAACAAAAATGATTAATGACAATGAAGTTATACCTTTATTTGCAGTGCCTCTTTGCAAAACAAAGATAGAAGAGCCAAGTGCTGAAATACAGGATTACCTAAAGAACAAAATTAAATTTGTTAGAAGAAATTATAGTGATGCAGACAATTCAGAAGAGTTGCACATATTAAACAATGACATCTGCAAACCATTGAAGAAAGCATTAACAAACAAGATGAATGAATATCTTGAATACCTAGATGTTGATTTGAACAAACACAGTTTCTATATAACAACCAGTTGGATGAATAGATACAGCAAGGAACAATGGTCCGACTTGCACTATCACTCCAACAGTTTGATTAGTGGAGTATTATATTTTGATGACTGTGATGATACTTCTGATATTGTGTTCTATAAAAGACAAGGGCATGATAATATATTTTCGGACACAGTCAACATTGATCATAAGAAAGAGTTTGATACAAACAAGAAAGCATATCTCTACCATCAAAGGAAATTGAATGTTAGTCCAGAAAAGTGGGACCTAATAATGTTTCCTAGTAATTTGAATCACAGTGTAAATCAAAATATAAATGCTAACAAGAACAGATATAGTCTTGCTTTCAATTCATTTGCAACAGGACAACTTGGTTCTAGCAGTAGCATAATGTTCCTAGACAAAAATAAGAAGTACGAATGAAACTAGAAACCATTACCACAAAAGTCTTATCTACTCAGCATCAATTACTTTCGGTTGAGTTCACTGATGAATGGTTAGCACATTTACGAGAACAATCAGAAACAAAACAAGGAGAAGATCGAAGTGATTTGTTAGCAGGCGAATGTTCTTATCAACCTGAATGGTTGGACCAAAAGGAATGGATTGAACACCTTTGTAAAGAATATTTAAAAACTTTCAGACCTAATCTTAAAGACTATCAATTGGATATATTTGCCAGTTGGTTGGTTTTTCAAAAAGGAGATAACTTTAATCCTATTCATAATCACTCAGGAGATATTAGTGGAGTAATATATTTGGATTGTCCTGAAGATGTTATAAATGAAAATTGGGAACACGGACAA
>Ga0310343_10001259_pt1 | contig 12843 bp, 9 predicted proteins | sample HC15DNA2025_MG_FD_203519 | JGI IMG/M metagenome (GOLD analysis project Ga0310343, IMG submission 203519) | Marine microbial communities from station ALOHA, North Pacific Subtropical Gyre - HC15-DNA-20-25_MG | ecosystem: Environmental > Aquatic > Marine > Oceanic | place: Pacific Ocean: North... | reverse complement strand
AGAGCAGGAGGAGGAATGGCGCGTCGAGGTAATAAAAATCGGAGCAAAAGAAGTCGTTCGTGCAGACTCGCGATGTGTGTTTCTCTTTTCGTCCTTCTCGCCGAGTTTCTTTTGAAGAAAGAAGGAAAAACAGACGATGGAAACGCTGATGGATTAATGATGCGCTTGGTCGGAAGTTTTATCGTGCCTTTTTCTTCGTCGACGACGTCCTCGTCGACCGACGGTCACGAGAGAGATACCACTGCTCCTCGAAAAAATGATATAGCGATGGATGCGAGCGTTTCAGAATCGACGTTAACGGAAATCTCCTCCTCGGGAGGGGCCGAATCAGATGAGGAAGATGAGTTGCACACAAGGGGAGGAGGAGGAGGAGAAGAAGAAGAAGCGACGACGGCCGGAGTCGTGGGAATGACGAGGAAAGGACGAAGAAGAAGCCGTTCGCGATCTAAAGGAGGGAGTAGTACTAGTGTCACTAGTTTAGGAAGTAGCAGTTATAGTAACGATAACAACGAGGAAGGAGGAGACGACACGGGTGAGGATGAGGGTACAGAGACCAACTCGAATACGTTTCTCCCGACCGCGGACCATCGCGCGGGTATGGCAGCTAAAGAAGCCATGGACTTGAATAAATTGAAAGAGTCGTTCGATATCGTCCTTCCACAGTTGTGGATACCGAAAACGCCGGAATGGAAGAAAGCGAACGTGAAGAGAATTTTAGTAACAAAGATGGAAAATAGCAATAAATACCATCCGAGCGGCAAGAACAATCCGGAAGTGTTACCGGCGGAAGATTTGCACGAGAAACAGTTCACATCCTGCGCGGTGGTTGGAAACGGTGGTAGTAACCTAAATGCCAACTATGGCGACGCCATCGACGCTCACGACGCCGTCTTCCGTTTCAACGATGGTCCAACCGTCGGATTCGAAAACAAAGTCGGTTCGAAAACCACCTTCCGAGTTATTAACAACGCGTGGACTCGAACGTGGTTGCGACGTAAACCAAGAGGTGCTTCCGAAGACGCTTTGCTCCTTTTCGGTGCCGGTGCGGCTAAAAGCATGGACGCTTTGTACAAAAAATGGGGCAGCGAAGAAAGCATTTACTTCATGGCGCCCGAGTTTGCCGGCGCGGCTCGAGGCCAGTACAAAAAAGCCTACCTCGCCTTTGCCGACCTCAAAGCCGTCTCGGTCAAAGGCCGCAACTCTCCGCCAACTGGCGTGGAAGGTTTATACTTCGCTATGCTTACCTGCGAATCCGTCGATTTATACGGTTTCGGCATCGAACCCGACCCATCGACTCCGTACCACTACCACGATAAAGTCAAAGGCGTCGAAGCCGCGCACTCGTTCGGGTTCCAGGCGGTCTTTTTGAGAATGTTAGAACACGGTGGGCACATGACCGTTTGTTTAGGGAAGAAAGGTGTGGACCCGCCCTCGTGTTACGGTGGTCGTCCCGGCGAAGGGTAGCAACCGTTAGCGTCTTTTAGCGCGAAGAAGAAAGGGTTTGCGTTTGAATTCTTTTTGTTTTCGTCGTCGTCGTCGTCGTCGTCCATACATATTTTTGTGTGTGTGGGTGACCACCACCTTTACCGATTTTGTGTGAAAATGCTCCTCCTTTTCCTCCTTTTCCTTCTCTTTTTCCTTCTCTTTTTGCTCTTTTTGCTCTTCCATCTTCTTCTTCCCGCTCTTTTTTTCTCTTTTTTTTTCCTCCTCTTCTTTTTTTTTGCGCCGCAACAGCGCTCTCTCATCACGAAAAATAATTGCCTCTCTCCATCCACCAAATACTGCGCGGGCTTTTGCTTTTCTTCTTTTCCTTTCGTCGCAAAAAACGAAAGAGGGAGGAGCTCGGTGGTCTCTCTTTTGTCTCGGAAACGGGTAGGGCAGATTTGATTCCTCTTCGAAGCGTTTTCGAACCGCACCGTTCGTCCGCGTTCACGGTTTGAAGAAGAAGAAGAAGACGAATCCGAAGAAGAAGACAATTACGTCGATTGATTGATTCGTCTCGGATCGGATTCTCTTTCTTCTCTCTCTCTCGCTCGTTCCGGAAAGCGTCTTTTTCTCCCGACACTCGCGTGGATCGCGGCGAGGTCGCGACTGCGTGCTCACGGAACGCGTCTCTTTTCTGTCTCAGAGAGTTGCGCGTGGTATCTATCGTCCGTCTTGGAAGAGAAACAACACCGCGAATCGAAGGCTTTGGAAGACGACGACGACGCGAGAGAAGAGAAGTAAAAACAAAAAATGACACGAAACGGCGGCGTCCGACCGGCGGAGAAAGCCGCGCAGGAGAAGGAAAAAGAACAAGCGGCGAAGGAAACGGCGGGAAAAATGGAATTAGGCGACGTGGACGAGGAATATTACCCAAGCGACGCGCGGCCGGCTGAAAAAGGCGAACTTTTGCTCTCCAGAACACTCGCCTTGAGATGCCCGAAAGGTTTTGCGTTTATCAAATCGAGCGAGTTTGAACAGTTTAAAGAGAACTGGCAAGAGATGAAAGGGAAGAAGAAAAGTCAAGGGTCGATGGCGAACGGAGGCGTGGACCCGATGTCGTGGCGGTCTGGGATTTTCGATCGACACAAAGTCGCCGTGCCGTATTCGGGAGGAGGACACGCCGCTCCGGTTGCGCCAGTTGCGCCCGTTCCGAAACAGGCAGTTTCTACGCCAACTGTACCACCAGCAAAGAAAGAGGTGGATCCTGCCATCCTTGAAAAAATGGAGACGATTAAGGCGACGCCGGTGTTGGAGGTCCCATTAGCCGGTGGCGATAAGCCGGATGAAGAGTGCACAGAGGAAGAGTTAGCAGAGAGGAAAAAACAACGAAAAGCAATTAAAAAAAGAGAAAAAGAAATAGCAAAACAGGAGTTGAGAAAGAAATTGGAGGACATTGCAAATGCAAAGAAACGGGTCGAGGAAATTGAGAGTCAGAAGAAGGAGTCTCGGGAAAGAAAACAGCAACAATTACGAGCGGGCGGCGCGCCAAAACCAGGCGGGTACGGGTTCAATCAGTACGATAACATGTTCAACGACATGTTACCGCCTACGGATAGTTACGTCGCGAAAAGGCCGGACCCGTACGCGAACAGATCGGCGAAGCCAAACTTGCAACTAGGTTCCAACCGCACGCACAAGAGAATGCGCGATGGACGTGTCATTACGAATCGACGGATGTTGAGAGAAGCGCAAATTGAGGACGAACGGCAAAAGAGGAAAAACGCGCTCATGAGGTCGTGCAGAGACGTTTTGAACCACGTGAAAAGAAACAAATTTCACTGGATTTTCGCACAACCTGTGGACGCGGTAAAGCTTGGTATTCCCGACTATTACGAGATTGTAAAGAACCCGATGGATCTCGGTAAGGTGAAGGAGAAATTGGACGGGAAGAAGTACCCGTGGCCGACAGACTTTGCTGATGACATGCGATTAATTTTCGATAACTGTGCCTTGTATAACGGAACGACGACGGATGCAGGACAAATGGGTGAAACCGTCCGCGCAGCGTTCGAGGAAGGGTGGGTAAAATACAACGTGGAACAAAAAATGAGCGACGAGGACGACGCTCGCACGAAGGAAGACATTGAAATCGCAAACACCCCAGAAGATCCGATTAGACAAGAAGAGGTCTTCGCGGAAGAACAGGCGAAAATGCTTGCAGAAATGAAGCGCGAATTGGCAGAATTAAAGAGACAAAAGGCTGGAGGACCTCCCCGAGACTCTCGCGAAGGATTGGACGGATTATTTGACGACGATTTTGACGCGAATATATACGACGACGATCCAGACGAGTACGCCCTCGCAAAACGTGCCCGGAGTGGTGGTGGTGGTAAACCAAGAAGTCGAGCCGGTAGCGGCAGCGGTCAACCGAAACCCAAAAGACCACGCGCGACTCCGCAAAGCAAAGTTACGAAAGATCGTGCGTACATTGAGCTCGACCAAGAGCCATTACCGACGAGAGAGATGACTTTTGACGAGAAGCACGCGTTGACGATGTCATTGCAAGAGCTTCCGGAGAGCAAACAAGAGATGGTGATTACGATTGTTCAAGAAGGACAAGCCGCGATGGGTAAAGCCGAGGGCGATGAGATTGAAATCAACATCGAAGAGCTCGATTCGAAGACGCTTTGGAGACTTCGAAGGTACTGTGATTCGCAGTTGAAGTCGAAGAAGAGCAAGAAGTCGGCATCGGCAATGGATTTGGTGAAGGAAGCGAAAGCACGAGAAGCAGCAGCCATGCGAGAACTCGAAGCGTGCGAAGCGACCTTGAAGAAAAACCCGAAGAAGAAAGCGTCGAATGCCGATTTGCCGGCCGCAGCGGGAGGTTCGAGCGAGAAACCCGCAAAATCGGACTCGTCTGATTCAGATTCTGATTCAGATTCAGATTCTTCGTCTTCAGAAGGCGGCGACTCGAATCCCGAGAAGGGCAAAGCCGCTGGTAGTGCCGGGAACGACGACGGGACTTCGAACATCCATCCAGTCTCTCGAGTCGAGCAGTCGACAAATCAGCTCTTACAACCCGCTGTGGATGAGTTGGGCATCAAACGCGACCAGAAGCAACCCGTCGCCGCGGTGCAAAATCCGGAAGGTTGGTCCGATCTCAACAAGAAGGATGACACTGCAAATACCGGTGCTGCGGCAGGTGCGCCTGGTGCTGCGGCGGTGGAGGCGAGCGCACCCACAGAAGCCGTCGATGCTGTTCCGGACGATTTATGGTCTGACTTTGAAGCCGCGGCGACGCAAAAGAAAGATATTGAAGCGAATCGAAACGCGGAAATTGAGAAGCGCGAAAAAGAAATCGCCGAAGCTGAACAAAAGTTGAAAGACGAACAAGCGCAAAAGGAGAAGGAAGAGCAAGAAAAGATCCAGAAACAAAAAGAAGAAGAAGAGGCGAAGATTTTAGCCGAGGAAGAGGAGCGAGAAAAAGCGAGAGCGGCGGCCAGAGCGGAATTGCAAGCGGAGACGAAACAAACGATCAACATCGAAGAACAGAGAGAAGCGATGAAGGAATTTGGAGGGGAAGGCATGGTGAGCGGCATGGAAAAGCACGCCGCTCAGATTAAAGAGGCGCTTGGAAACAATGGTAATAATGGAGAGCAGGCGTGATTTGAAGAACAATAACAGAGTTTTTTTTACACACATAACAACAACATTTAGTAGCAAAACGAAACGAAAAAGAATTTGAACGAAAATGAAACAAAGAACGAAAACAACCTCGAAACGACACGCAGAGACGATTTTAAAGAAGTATTTAGTTGTCAATAAAAAAGAAACATACGACATTGTCTCAAATACGATGGCTAAGATTGTCGTGCAGTACGCGTATACGTTGTTGTGTACACAATATAATCAACACAATAATATATATCTCGTTTCTTCTTCCTAACAAAATATTTAAAACGACGACAATATCAAGCGCGTGTGTTGAACGCCAAATGATGACTCTCCCGACCTCCGCTCTCTTTTTCTCTCTCGCTTATTCATGTTTGCTAAAACACTTTGTTCTACAAAAATTCTCTCCTTTCGTTCTCCTTCTCTTTATCTCTCTCCTACTTTTCTCTCTCTCTCTCTCTCGATGAAGAAAAATGGCGAACTTACAAGGCGGAAGTCAAGTAGATGGCGAGTGCACCAGAACCGATGACACCGGCGAGCGTGGCCGCCCAGTACAATAAGTTACCTTCGTACTTGTCGCCGTCCGACTTGAATTCATCCGGGGAGTAGATCGGGGAGTATTCGTCGACGTTCGCCTTGCCGTTGCGGAGACCCAAGGAGTACACGTAGCCTGACTTGCCGTCACGTCTCTTCGGGGCGGAACCGGCTTCGGTGGAACCCTTGTAGCCGACGCCCGCTTGGCCCCCCTTGGATTTGGTACCCTGTTAATTACGCGGAGAGAGATGATGCGACGGTAAGTCACACGGTTTTCGAGTAAAGGTGTGGTGGTCCGGAAAGGAATCGCGAGACGAAATCCTTCCCCGCCCCTTTGTCCTTCCACAGTGATGCGATCGTCTTTTGTCCTCCTCGATAAGGACCTACACAAAGGCGAAGCGTATCAAAAAAAAGACAAAAAAACAAATAATAATATTTCTCGAATTCCGTCGCGCGTCCGAGAGTGCACGGGGTTGAACCCCTGCGCGCGACGCGCGAGAGAACGCGACGCGGTGCGCTTCGCGCGAAACGAATATCTTCGAACGCATCGAGACCTCGCGCCCGGGTCGGAGGACGCGAAAGAACACCCCTCTTCGTTCATTTTCCGTTACCAAATTTTATTTGCTCTCAAAGACATCGGCCCCGCGAGTACACACCACAGGCGTACAAAAAAGAGAGAAAAAAAGAGAGAAAAATCTCGACTCGGAATTCGTACCCTCTTCGGTCCAGACGAGTTCGCTTGAACGGAGAACGCCGCTCTCTTGGAGACGGTGGTCGTTTTCGCGACGGAAACTTTCGCGCCGACGAACGTGGATGAAGTCAAAGCAGCAGACATGATGGTTGTAATATACGCGTGGGGTGATTTTTTATGAAGAGGACGGATGATTTCGATGTCGTCCCAAAGTCGCCCAAACCAAAAAAAAAGGGACTTTGAAAAAGATATCGTTTTTTGGTCGTCTTCTGGACCAAAAAGAGAGAGATCTTTGGGAAAGAAGAAGATCGATCGACTCAAAAAAAAAACACGAGTGTGACACACAAGTCAAAAAAAAAAAAAAAAGAAAAAAAAACTTTGATGTGCCAAGCCACCACCCCCAAAAAATTTATTAATGGGGACAAAGGAAGAAAAAAGACGACGACGCTTTATTTTATTCTTTCGAAGAAGAAAAAAGTTTTGGTCAAAATTTTGGTGGTGGTAAAAACGACGACCAAAAACAACACGAGAAAAACAGAATTCGCAATCAAAATTCGTGCGTCCAATTCACAAAAAATTCTTACACGTACACCTCTCTCTCTCTCTCTCTCTCTCTCTCTCTCTCTCTCGCACCATGAGCGCGACGACGAGGAGAAGACAGGGGAGGGAGAGAAAGAGACGCGGGTCTTTCGTTCGGGACGACGGCTGCTGGAGCGCGGCGCGTCGATTTTTCTCGATGACAAAAATTGCGATTTTGATGATGATGATGATGATGATGATGGTCGCGCCGCGTTGGGTGTTGTTCGATGACAATAACGAGAACGCGTCGTCTAGAATCGCGAGACGAACAACGCGTTCGACGAGTGCCGGGGTATTCGCGTTCGCGTCCGCGTCGGATGTCGGTGACGAAGATGACGATGACGACGAGCACGAAAATGCCTCCTCGAACGACGCGTTTCACACGGAAGTGACCACTTTGTACGACCCAAACACCTCTGGCGTTTTTGGATTCCAATCCTCGGAACAGTTCAAGGAGAAAGTGATGGAGATGAGAGACGTGTGGGTGGTCCAATTTATCGCGCCTGGGTGCCAACCGTGTAAAGATATGGCGCCATCTTTTTCACGAGCCGCGTTATCGTTAAAGTCGATGAATATTAAGTTTGGAGCGATCGATATCGCCGGGAATGAAGACTTGGGCCGGTCGATGCAAATATCGAGAGTACCGGCTATAGTCGGGTTTGGAGGGAAGAAGACGTGGAATCCGTACAGGAAAATTGCCCAAAAGTTATCCAACGAGTATCGAGGGGACGCGTTAACAGCCAGAGCGTTGAGAGAGTTTGCGGTCAAGAACTTACCGGACGATGAAGTCGAGCGAATTGATTCTATCGACGAATTGAAAAATGTCGTTTCTGATGACGTACCGACGCTTGTGTACGTGACGGATAAAAGCGAGACACCGTCCATGTTGAAAGCGTTGGCGTGGAACCAGAAGAATAGAATTCGCGTGGTGGAAGTGACGTACGACTCTTCAACGGACGATTTGTTGCCAACGCCGGTGCTTCCCGGGTTGGAAGCGCACGAAGACGAAGAAGATGCCGTGAAATTGGTTTTGTATAAAGACGCAGATTTGACGAAGAAACCAATTTTGTTCGACGGCGAAAGCATGAGTAAAGACGAAGTGTTCGCGTTCGCGGGAAAACACCTGGGACCGGAAGTTGGAGACTTGGAAGTGGAAGTTATTCGCAACAAGAAAGACGGCGAAAAGAGCTCAGACGGGGAGAAGAAAGAAGAAGAGGAAGAAAACAAGTATGATTCTTCGTTGTTCATTGAAAAGCAACCGAAAAGTTTCGAGCAAGACGTCATGGAAAAGAAAGAAGCGGTGGTGGTTATGTTTACCAAACGAACGGATGAGTGTAGTCTCAAAGTGGAGGAAGCCATTGATGCGTTTGTAAAGCTTCAATTTCAAGCGGAACTTTACGAATACGTCGTGAACCGAGACGGCACTGATATCTCAAACGCAGTTAAACTTGCCGAAACGCAAACGATGGGGAAGTTTCCAAACAAAGAGGATTGTTTCTCGTTGATGTATTACCCGTTCAGTGATAATAAGGAGGACGATGAATCGTACCCGTTCGAAGTTTCCGAAGACAATCCCGTGAACGATGCGAATTTGAAAGCGTGGATGTATGAAAACACGCCAGATATCGTTTTAAGACTCTCGCAGGATAACTTGGACCAGTATTTAGCCACGGATCCATTCACACCCAAGTGCGTTTTGTTCTCTCAAAAAGATGACACGCCTGGAATGTATAAGACTTTAGCGGCAAACTTTAAGGACGATTTCCATTTCGGCTTCTTCCAAGCGGAAGATAAAAACGACCCAAACTTGCAAAAGTTCAACATTCCAAAGTTACCAGCGGTACAATTGTTGTTCATTAATCCCGCGATCACACCGCAACAAGAGGCGTCTGGAAACGTCCAAATGAACTCAGCGCCGTTTCCTGGACCGATGAATTACATTTATCTTCGCCAATGGTTGATGGAAGCCAAAAATCAAATCAAGAAGAAAGACGAGGCGAAATCGCCCGGGAAAGTGGTACCGCCGCCGCACGTCGCGACGCAAAAGGAGTTTCACGATGAGTGCGAGTCCAAAGGAGGTTTGTGTGCCATCGCGTTTATTCCTGGGACAAGTTCTTCCTCGCAATCCATGTTTGAAGACCGCGTGGAAAGAGCATTTGAAGCGGCAAAACTTACGAGCGGACGACCGTTCACGTGGATCATCGTCGACCCGATTGTACAAAAAACGTTTGCAAGAGCCTTCGACGTTTTACCGCATAATTCACCAACCGTGACGGTTTTACAACCACGAAAAGGAAGATACGCGACCATGAGTGGATCGTTCGACCCTCGTGAGCTCGCCAAGCATTGCGAATTAGTCTTAAATGGTAAAACGAGGACATTTATGATTCAAGACGTGCCGAAAATAATCGACGGCGGCGAAAGCGAAGATGAGAACGATTACGAACCCGAGGAACCAATCGAGGAAGAGTTTGATTTGAGCGATATCATGGGTGAAGAGACTGATGATGCCACGTTAGGACTCACGAGAGCGGAACTCGCGGAATTAGAGAGGAAGAAGGAAGAAGAGGAATTAGCGGAAGCTGAACGCATCAAAGAGGAGGAAAAGAAACAACAAAAGAGTAGCGGAAAGAAGAAAAAGAAGAAAGGCAAGAAGAAGAAGAAGAAAGAAGAACTTTAATCTATCTGTTCTGTAATCTATCTATTAATCTATATATCTATATCTGCGTATCTGTGTATCTATCTAGACGCCGCGTCCGTCTCAAAGTGTCCTCACCAGCGACGCCGACGATATCCTGCTTCGAAACGGTTCATATAACCACGCTTTAAACTCGCACGGTGACCCGTCTTCGTGTTCCCAGTTTTCCGTGAAGATAGTATCCTCCTTGAATTCATATATGTGAGGTACGTGTGGTTGTATTCGTATCACGTCGTCTTTGAAGTATTCAATCGTCCTTTCGCCTTCGCCGACGGCAAACGGTTTCTTCGTAGTCGTTAACGACACTCTTCCGAAAACCACGTGATTCACCTGCGTGCATTTATGCACGTCACCCGAGCGCTTTGACCCCTTTTTCGAGAACACCACGTTGACGTATAAATTATTCTCGTTTTTATCGGTCGGTTCGAAGCGAAGATACGACCCTCGCTGGTCGGTAAACTGCGCGTTCGATTGGTGGGAGGATAGACTTGCCGGTGGTGCCTCTCGAACGCGTTCGTTGTAAAATCTGTTTTTGGTTTCCTCCTCTGTCGATGTTCTGCTCCCACTCTCGAAGAAGAAGACGACGACGACGACGAAAAGAAGAAGGAAAAGGAAAAGGAAAAGAACGGCTTTTGTCCCTCTGGGAAACGATGATACAGAACCGTCGCGCATGCTCAAAAGCTCAGGGCGCTTTGGAAACGAAACGACGATACTATGGATATCATCATCTGTGGGGAAAAGTCGATTTTTTTTTTTCTCCGGTTCGTGTCAAACATCGAACATCATCAAGGGCGTAAAGAAGAGGCAAAGAGACGAGAGATATTTTACGAGAAACGGATGATATTTCTTTTGAAAATGGATGCATGTGAGGGATGAAAAAATGAATAATAATAATAATAGATATGTGTACGCGCGCGCCTTCACACCACTTCGTTCTTCTTCTTCTATTTACGCGCCGGATCTTTCGATGTCCTTTTCGGCCAACGGATTCGCCGCGGTTTGGTACCCTTTGGTCCAGTCGGCGCCCGGGTAAAACACTTCCCACCATCCCGCCGCGTACTTGTTGTACGGCGCCGTCCATTTCGCCTTGTCCACCGGAGGAAACGCATCCGCGGCGATCATCTCGTTCGATTTTAAAAGCTCTGATCCGGTGCCTTCCACGGAGCCTTTGTACACTCGGTCCATTCGTAATTTAACAAAGGTGTTCCAGACCTCGTCGGTGGTCACGACCGCCACGCACGGTTGGCGGATTTTTTTCTTCACCTCTGGCATGGCGTCTAAAAACGTCGGATTGGGCACGATCCAAAAGTCTTGCGGCTTGTCGGTTTCTCGGTAAAAGCGTCGGCGTTCTCGCAAGATTTCCGGGAAATGTTCGCTGTTTTCGTCGTTGAGCATGAAATCCGCGTTCGCGACGCAAAAGTAATATTTGCGAGTCTGTGTGTTCGCGTTGTTGGTGTTGTTCGGAGGAGAGGAGAAGCGCACCACAAACGCAATCGGTGTCAACAAAAATTCTTCGACAGAGGAGAGGAGGGATTTTATCCAAAATATCGACATCGCTCGACCATCATCATCGTTGCCTTTGACGACCCCGCGATCGTTCGAAAAGAAAGCGCCGACGACGACGACGACGACCCGATCTGGGTCGCGAAAGAGAGAAGGGACCAAAGGTTTTTTTTATCGTTTCGATCGAAGAAAACAAAGATGATGATGATGCTCACCTCGTTCATGTCGATAGTCTTTTGCGCTTCGGCCTGGACGGAGACGACAAAATTTCTCGTCTTGACGTTGGATCGCGATTGATGATGATGATTACAACGCAACGCTCTGTTCGTATTCGAAGGCGCGACCGCGTTCCTCGAGGCAACACTGCCAGCATTCATCGGGCGAGATGATGTCGCCGCCGCCGCCGCCGTCGTCGTCGCAAACATGATGATGTTTCTCTTCTCTCACAACTTTAAAAGGACGACACCAAATACGACTAATAATGTGTGCAGATGATGAGGAGGAGGAGGAGGAGGGCGTTTTCATCAAGAGGGGAAAAGAGAGAGCGAAAAAAAAGGGCTCACCTTACCACCAAAAAAAAAGAAACCCTAAATTTGTGTGGAGGAAAAAAAGTTTGCAAAAAAAAAGAGGAAAAAAAAAAGGTCGTCGTTTTCATTATTATTATTCGTTACTCACACACAAAGGGAGGAGTCCGGTTGCCCTCCACTTCTTCTTCTCTTCTTCTTCTTCTCCTTCTCCTCCAACGCGCTTTTTGTTGTTGCTCACAAAAGCGAGCGACAGAAGCCAAAACGCAGACGAGGACGAGGACGAGGACGAGAGAGAGAGAGAGAAGTTTTCCTTCGAAGAGAGAAAGGAAGAAGAAGAAGAAGAAGAAGAATTGAACGGACTTTAAATATATAAAGAAAAGAAAAGAGAGATGGGGGGAGCACACGCGCAGGATTTGCTGTCCCGAACGGAACACCTGTTGAAAAAATACCAAAACCACTTACCGGAAAACCACGAAACGGGGGCGGCGGACGTAAAGAGAGCGACGTTTGGGAAGGGCGGGACGTTGAGTTCCGTCACTGGTGGTGGAGGTGGAGATGCCGTCGACCACCAACGACGCAATCAAGAAAGTCACTCGTTCGAACAGTTTTTGGGGAAACTCGAGGAACGTTTGGACGAGATCACGGACGTCTCGGAACGAGCGAAAACGGAAACCAATCGCGCGGCGATTGCGGCAATGCACGCGGAAGTGAGAAGAGGAAAGAACAGTTTACGAGGAGAAGTACCGAAACTAAGAAAGTTAGCCAATAGCACTGCGAAGAAGAAAAGAACAAATAAAAATACGAACGATGATATCGAAGACGAATCGATGTACGAACACGACGAGAGAGAAACGTTGATTGACCAGTTCGAGCAAAGAATAGAGGACGTTCCCGATGGTGTTTCTCGGATGATTCCTAGAACGCCGTCGAAGAAAGGACCACATCAACATAAACGGTCGTCATCGAGAGATATCGAAATGGGTTCGATGAAATTTAACGCGAACCCGCTGGAACAGCCGGAAACGCTTCGAGAACAACATTTACATTCGAAAGAAAATAACAACAGATTCGAAGGCATGGAACACACTGAAGAGAGTCGACAGTTTCGTCAAGAATTCGAGGACCGGAAGAAGACTCAAGACTCGGACTTGGATGAAATCAGCCGAGGTTTGCAAACGTTAAAACGTCTCGGCGCCGATATGGACGAAGAGATG
>Ga0310343_10001257_pt1 | contig 12855 bp, 5 predicted proteins | sample HC15DNA2025_MG_FD_203519 | JGI IMG/M metagenome (GOLD analysis project Ga0310343, IMG submission 203519) | Marine microbial communities from station ALOHA, North Pacific Subtropical Gyre - HC15-DNA-20-25_MG | ecosystem: Environmental > Aquatic > Marine > Oceanic | place: Pacific Ocean: North... | reverse complement strand
CGTGATCGCCGCGGTGTTGGCAGTCTTGCCCACCCGCAGGCCGGAGATCGTGGAAGCAAGCGTGAAGTTTAGATAATCGAAGGGGGCGGAGAAGGAATTCGAATGGGGCTCCATCACCACCCAACCGGTGCTAAGATCGGTATTCGTGAAACCCGATGCGAGGGCTCCGTAGTTCAATACGTCGCCTCGAATCGTCAGGTCCGCGCTGCTGCTGGTGACCCCTGATCCCGACCGGCTCCCGAAGCGCACGCCACGGTCGCCCACAACCACGCCACCCGTGCCACCGTAGAGATAGACGTCACCGGCTGTGGAAAGGACGTCCTGGTTCTGCAGGGATATCCCGTGCGTGCCACCGCCCGTACCGGTGATCTGGATCTGCCCGCCGCCGAGGGAAAGAATCTCCTTCGGGTTCAGGTGGTTGAAGGATATGCCGTGTCCCGAAGTGGAGGTTCCCGCCAACTGGATCGCCGTGCCGGAGGTCTTGGCCGAGCTCATGATCAGCTGCTTGGTTCCCGTATCCGTATCCGAAACCGGAGCAATGAAACCGATCCCCTGATACTGCGAGCTGACGCCTTGCATCGTTATGGACCCGCGACCCGACTTCATGGTCATCCGGCCCCATTGGTAGATCCCCGCCTCGTCCCGGTCGTCGACCAACCCGGTTGCCGTGCTGGTCCCCTTCAGGGAGATGTTTCCGCCTCCCGAGTAAATCTGCGTGTGGTTGGCCGTGGTGGTACCCAGCTTGATGCCGGGAAGAGAGGCGGAGGCGGCGTTCCCACTCGGAACAACTCCGCTGTTGCTCCCCCCGCCCATAACGATCTGGCCACCTCCGGAATCCGTATCCGCAGTGCGCCCATTGGCCGAGTTGAGCACGAGGTCGTCGCCCAGCAGGATCGAGCCTTCGCCGTTTGCATCCCGATCGCCCCAGAATACGATGTCCCCGTTGTTGGTCAGGAAGGAACGGGAGGGAATCGCCTCCACCTTGCCGCTGCCCTTTACCAGGATATCCGCTCCGCTCAAGCGGGAGGTAAGATCCACCTCGAGGGTTACGTCGCCTCCATAGATGGTAATCGGACCATTGACGTCGACGTAGGTCTCGACGTCCACGGGTGTAACCGAGTTATCCTTGTTGAGGATGAAGCCACCAAGACGGGTATAGTCCTCGATAATCAATTGCCTGAAATCGTTCGACGCGTCGCCCGTAAAACGGAACACACCGGAGGTCACCTCCGTGAGGGCCCCGTTCCAGTTCAGTTCGCTCCCCACAGCGCCATCCGACCCACCCAGGAATTCCGGCCGAAAATTGGCGTTGTAGGGCTCGATCTTGAGCACGCCGGTCAGCGAGAGCGTGGTTTGTCCCGACCCGGGGCCGGTCTCGGAGCCGTCGAAGGCAATCCAGTCGGCCTTGAGGGTGATCGAGCCCGAACCGGTTGCAATGCTGACGTTGGTTCCGCTCGATCCGAAAAGCAGGACGTCCGAAGCTTGGAAGACAGCCCCTCCCCCACTGATCGTGACGTCGGCATCCGTGACGACATCCGCCCCGTAGATCGAGATGGGACCGGAAATGGAGATGGGAGACATGATGCTCACGTTGGAGGCATTGGTCGTTTTTCCAACCCTCAGGCTCGAGACCGTATTGGCAAGGTTCACGTTCTGGTAGTTGAGAACTGATGAGAAAGAGGTATTTTGCGACTCCATAACAACCCCTCCCGTGGTCGTCACGGTATCCGAGAATCCGCCCGCAAGGTTTTGGTAGTCGATTACGTCCCCGCGAATCGTCAAGTCCGTGCTGCTGCTGGTAACCCCGCTGCCCGAGCGGCTCCCGAAACGGGCTCCCCGGTCACCCACGACCACGCCACCCGTGGTTCCGATCACGAAAATGTCCCCGGAAGTGGAAAGGAGGTCCTGGTTCTGCAGGGAAACCCCGTAGTTCCCGACTCCGGCGCCGGACCCGTTGATCTGAATCTGTCCGCCGCCAAGGGAAAGAATTTCCTTGGGGTTAAGGTAGTTAAAGGAGACCCCCGGCCCGGAACTGGAAGTCCCTGAGAGTAGGATCGCCGTGCCCGAGGTCTTGGCCGAACTCATGATCAACTGCTTGGTTCCCGTATCGGTATCGGTTGCCGGGGCCGTGAATCCTATGCCCTGGTAGGTGGAGCTAATTCCCTCCATGGCAATGGAACCCCGTCCGGACTTCATAGTCATGCGCCCCCACTGGTAGATGCCCGCCTCATCCCGGTCGTCCCCCAAACCGAGCGCGGTGCTGGTCCCCTTTATGGATACGTTCCCGCCACCGGAGTAAACCTGCGTATGGTTGGCCGTCGTCGTCCCCAGCTTGACGCCGGGCAAGGATGATGATGAGGCATGTCCCGTCGGAACGACCCCGGAGCCGCTTCCTCCTCCCAGGGTTATCTTTCCACCCGAGGAATCGGTGTCTCCGGTACGCCCGTTGGCCGAGTTAAGAACGTTGTCGTTGCCCAGTACGACGTTGCCCTCTCCATTCCCATCGCCATCCGACCAGAAGGTGAGGTCTCCATTATTGGCCTGGAAGGTACGGGAAGCGATCGTCTCGACCTTCCCCTTGCCCTTGACCAGTACGTCCGCGCCGCTCAAGCGGGAGGACAGGTCCTCTTCCAGCGTAACGTCGCCCCCGTAAATCGAGATGGGGCCGTTGACGTCGATCTCGGTCTCAACCTCAACGGGTATGGTCGAGTCGTTCTTGCCGAGGACGAAACCTCCAAGGCGCGTAAAATCATTGATCACCAGATGCCGGAAATCGTTCGATCCGTCGCCCGTGAAACGAAACACCCCCGAGCTCACCTCGGACAAGGCTCCGTTCCAGTTCAGCTCGCTTCCCGTCGCCCCATCCGACCCACCCAGGAAATTCGAGTTGAAGTCGGCATTGAAGGGCTCGATCTTGAGGATGCCCGTGCCGGCCAAGGCGGTCTGTCCATTCGCCGCGCTGGAGGCATCGCCGTCGAAAGCGATCCAGTCCGACTTCAAGGTTATGGGGCTGTTTCCGCTTGAAACGTTGATGCTCGCGTCGTTGGCTCCGAGGACAAGCTTGCCAGCCGACTGGAGAGCCACTCCACCGGCGCTGGTAGTGAGGTCCACGTCCACGGTCAGGTCTCCGCCGTTGATGGTGATGGCTCCGGTAGTCGTGACCGCGGTCTCGACTTTCAAGGGGGTAGTCGAGCCCGCCTTGTTCAGGCTAAGCCCTCCGAGGCGCGTGTAGTTCTCAACCTCGAGGAAACGGAAGGCGGTTGCCGCATCCCCGGTAAACTTGAATACCCCCGAGGGCGCCTCCGTGAGGCTGCCCTTCCACTTGATCTCGGAACCGGTGGTTCCATCCGAGCCACCCAGGAAATCGGCATGAAAATTCGCTCCGAACGGCTCGATCTTCAGCAGACCGGTGGTAGCAAGGGTGGTCCGCCCAGCGGATGCGCTCGCCATATCGCCGTCGAAGGCGATCTTGTCCGCCCGGAGGGTAATGGGCCCGGAACCCGCAGCTACCCTGACGTTCGCCCCACCGGATCCCATCAGAAGAGTATCGGCTGCCTGGAACAAGACTCCGTTACCCGCAACGCTCGTAACGTTCTGACCGAGGCTGATGGAGCCCCCGGCAATGAAGTGAGCCCCTCCGTTAACGGTGACCGAGTTGTTGATCCGTATGTCCCCTGACGCATTGAGGGTGAGACGCCTAATGGAGTTGTTGGTGAAGTTTATGGGGTCGGTAATCTCGATGTAATGCCCTCCGGATCCGGTCAGGATGGTCAGGTTGTTGGAATTGAGGGCCGACTCTATGGCGCTGGGAAGAATGGTCGTGTCCACCGAGGGCTCGTAGTTGCCGTATAGACTGGAAACCGTCCCCGAGGAGATAATGTTTATGTTGCCGGGATCGAGAAGCCAATTTCCCGCCTTCCCCCTAGGGGCCAGGGTCGAAACAGCGGCCTCGTTCATCTCCAGCCTACGCCCGGAAGTCTCGATTTCGCCTCCGTCGCCTCCACCGGGCCCTCCCCGGGCGTTGAGGGTGCCCTCCGCAAGAGTAACCGAGTCCGGATCGGTCACGTCGCTCCAGAGCACGATGGTGCCCCCATCTCCCACCTCGGTGGCGGAGGCTTCTATGGTTGCACCTTTCACCATGGAGACCTCACGGGCTTCCGACATGGAGAATGAAGGTCCGAGAACCCGCTTCTGCTCGATATGCCCACCCTGCCAATCTCCCCCGGCAAGAACTACCCCGCCCCCTTCCTTTCCGGAAACGTCGACGAGGGATTCCTCTCCAAACAGAACTCGTTTTCCCTCGAGAGTAGCGACTCCCCCCTTCCCTCCGCTCGAGGATGCGTCCAAAAGACCAAAATTCGAGACTTGGCCGCTCTCGCCGGCCGTAAGCATGATCCTGCCGCCTTCGCGGCGGATGCCCCGGGCCATGATCTTGCCCTTGTTGTTGACCAGTCCCCCCCGAAGCGAGCTCTTGGCCTTGGCCGAAAGGACGACTAGGCCTTGATCGGCTTCAATGACGTGATCGTTTTCGATCAGAGCCTCCCAGTCCGACGGCTCGACCCGGATTCCTTCCAAGTTTCTTCTCGGACCGAACCGAAGCTCGATCACTTTGCCCGAAGCCAGGGCAACCGTACCCTTCCTGGCGAGAATGATGCCGGAATTGCGAACCTCGGGCCCGAGCAAGGCCACGATACCCTCGGCCGTCAGCTTGCCCTCGTTGACTACGTCCCCATCATTTTCCGAGCCCTTGAAGCTTAGATTGCCCTTCATGAAGTCTTCCACGGCCAAGTTCATGGTGCTCGCGACGATGCCTCCCACGTCGACCGATGCTTGGTCCCCGAAAAAGATCCCATTGCCGTTGGTTAGGAAAACGTTTCCGTTGGCCCGGATCCTGCCCAGGATATGGCTTGGATTCCTGCCCGAGACCTGGTTGAGAATGGAGGAATTGGCATTGGGCTGCAAAAAATCGATCGAGGCCGCGGACCCGACGTTGAAGTCGTTCCATCGGATTGCCGCCCGCGGGGAAGTCTGCCGGATGATCATGTGGTTGCCGACGGAGGTCACGTCGGCCTGCCCGCCCAAGATGCTTTCCCCCGAAGGCAGGGCTCCCGTCGGGATCGACTGGGCCGCCGCCGCTCCCGTCAAGCCGATCAGCAGGACCGCCAGGGGACCTAGCCGGTGGCTTCGCGGGGATTCGCTCTTGGGGTCAAGCGTCATGAGGCGGGATCTTCGGGGTAAAAATATCTTCGGGCGAGGGATAAGGGCCTAGAAGGCCCGGCTCAAGGCCAGCCAGAGACGGTTTTCCTTGAAGCTTCCGTCCTGGTCGGTGCCCGAGGGCTGGGGGTTGGGGTTGGTTCCGATACGTCGGGAAAGGGTCGCCTGTAGGTTTAGCTCCCATGGGGCGCTCCAGGACAGGCCGAGGCCGGCCCCGGAAATCTCATATTCGGGAGGGCCGCCGGAGGACGGGTTTCTTTTTTTCACTTTGCCCCAGTCGTAGTGGGGCTTGAGGATGAGGGCTGAGCTGAGCAGGTAGCGCAATTCCATGGAAATGAGCTGCCCCTGGGCCCCGGTGGCTTCGCCCGAGGGGTAGGCTCGCACCCCGTAAAGCCCTCCCAGGCTGAAATTCTCCGCGCTGTCCAGGTAGTCCTCCTGCCCGGCTCCGGAAGAGAGGCCCTCGGCGAACTGTCCGCGCAAGGAAAGGAAAAGGCTCAATTTGTCCGAGAAAGCCTGCTGCCTGGTCAGGCTGTAGTTGTAGATCGAGTAGTCGCCCAGCATGGAGGGCAAAACACCGAATCCGCCTAGGTCTCCACGGGAAAAGGAAAGGCTGGCCGAGTTGGCCCCGCCGCCCCCCCATTCATCGAATAAGTTCCCCATCAACTCGGTCTTGAAGCCCTTGATCCGGGAATCCTTTACCACCGAGCCCACGACTTTCGTTTCGTAGGAGCGGTTGTCCCCCTGAACGGACCAGTAGAGGTTGGCCTTGCTGCTGCGGTAGACGGGATAGCTCAACTCGATGCCCTCTTCCTCTACCCCTCCGGATATGTCGAGCGCCCTGAATTCATCGGAGATCACGTCGTAGGACAACTTACTCAGGTATACCCTTAGCTTGAATCCCTCCGAGCCTATGGGCAGGGAAGCGGAAAAACTCCGGTAGAAACTTCCCTCGCTAAGGAGGGACTTGATGGAAAAAACCTCCGCCATGCTCAGAGGACTGACGAGGGTTCCCGAGAAAACCACCCGCTCGCTCCCGAGGGCCCGGGCATTGGCATTGTCCACCGCAAGCTCGGCCGTTGCCCTCGCCTCCTTGAGGGTCTTGAGGTTCAGGTCCACGAGGCCGGGCTCGCTTCCCTCCTGCAGAAAACCCGTCAGGCTTACGCCCGAGAGGTCATCGGCCAAAAGAAGCCCCCGGTTGAGGGAATCTGCATCGTAGAGCTCCCCTTTGCCCAAGCCTCCTCCCACCATCGAAAGAATGCGATCGTCGCCCACCAGGGAGGAACCGCCCTCTTCGATCCGGATTTCCCCGAGACGAGCCTCCAGCACCTCGACCATCACGAGGCCCGACGAAACGTCTTGGGGAGGAACGACGGCCCGGGCCAAGAATCCGTTTTCTTCGTAGTGTCGCTCGATAACGGAGACCGCCTCCTCCAATTGGGCAAAGGATATCTCCTTGCCGGAAAGGCCATTCAGCAAGCCCCGGACTTCATCTTCGGCAAAAAGGGTCACGCCCTCGATCTCCCACGCGCGCACGAAAAAAGCCTCGTCCCTCGGGATCGAGGACGAGACCGTGGCGTTCTGCTCGCCACCGCCCAACGGGGGAACCGCTTGCTCCCCCGGCACCGGATCCCCGCCCAGAAAAAAGGCAAGGAACACCAAGTACAAGACTATGATATCAGAAACCATCCGAATGTTCTTTAACTACGGAACCCGTAGCCACTTATGAAAATACATCATAAACGAAGAAAATTAAACACAATTCTTATGTTGTCAAAACGGTGCCCAAAGACCCATTTCATATCAGCAAGGAGACCGAGCTTCGGTCGCTTGAACCTCGGACCAGGGTTTACCCTGATCTACACCGTACTGCCCGAAAACTTCTTGCGGGAGGCGATATCCGCCGAGGAGAGGTTGTCGCAGCAGAGCGACCTAGGCAAGGCCTGCCCTCGTTTCTACGTGAGGATTTCCTTCATGGTGCCCGTGCTGTCGGAAAAGCTTTGGGCGGGGACGCCAAGCGACTGCAGAAAGGTCAGGTAAAGGTTACAGAGCGGCTGCTTGCCCGTCTCGAGGAAATTATGGTAGCCGCAGTGTTTGATCCCCAGGTTGCTTCCACCGGCAACTAAAAGCGGGTAGTTCCTGTTTACGTGCGTCTTGCTGTTGCTTGTGCCGTAATAGACGATGGTGTTGTCCAGCATGGAGCCATCGCCTTCCGAAGAATCCGCCATTTTGCCGAGGAACCGCCCAAGCCGGTCGCCTTGAAACTTGTCGTACGCCCCGAGGTTCTCCATGGCTTTTCGGGCCGAACCAGCCGCCCCGTGAGCCAGACGGTGATGACCGGCGGGCAAGCCAAGGGCATTCTTGGGCATTTCATTCCACGGACCGTCGATCATGCTCTGCAGCATATAGGTGGCGTAGCGGGTCGAATCAGTCTTGAAGGCCAGGTAGATGAGGTCATACATGGTATCGATGAACAGTTCGGGTTCGTTCACCGTCGCCTTGAGGGACAAGGTGCTTGCATCCACCTCGGGCTTGGGGGTATCCGACCAGGCTTCCATGCGCTCGATGTTTTTCTCCACGGCTCGAATGCTTTCCAGGTAGGAACCGATCTTCCGGTTATCGTCGGCGCTGACCCGCCTCTGCATGCTCTTGGCCGACTCGAGCACCCGGTCGACCAGGGCGCCGTTTCGGGCATAGAGAGCCTTCTCTTTTTGAATAATGCCGGGGTCGGAATTGAAGAGCCGGTTGTAAAGAGCGTGTAAATCGTTGTTCGAAGGGATGGCTCGGCCGGATCGGTTATAGGACAAAGTCAGCGAACTGCCCGAGGCTCCAAGCCCCCCTTCGTTGCCGAGGACGAGGCTGGGGAAGCGCGTCGCCTTGCCATGCGCCATGGCTGCCACCTGATCGACGGACGGGTGACCGGAGGTCCCTTCCGGGTTACTCCCCGTAAGGAAAGAGTCGGCGGAGGAATGCCCGTTGATACTCGCGACCTGCGGGTGTTCCAAGCCTCGAAAAACCGATAGTTTCCCCTTGTCCGCCAAAGGTTGCATGGCGGACATGGACGGACCGAACTTCAGTTCCTCGTTAAGGGTGCGGGGGTACCAGCTCAAGTCGCTGTTTGAATGTTCGTCGTTGGGCGTGACTGCGAAGCCGTGGCCGACGTAAAGGGCGAGGAAGCGCTTAGGGGCTGAGGCCACCTTCGCAATGGCCGGAGCGGCAAAGGATTCGAGCCGAGGCAAGAGCATGGATACCCCAGCGCCGTATAGAAACTGTCTTCGGTTGATTTCGTTCATTGGATTTTATTGTTCGGGTGCCTAAATTCGGGAAGGCGGACGATTTCGTCGATCAGGCTCGCCATCCTGTAATCGGACTCGGCAAATTGCCCGGCAAGGCGAGCCAGCGTCTCGTCCTCCTTGTAGGAGAGCGGCCGCCCCAAGGCAAAGGACAACATCGACGCGCTGAATCCACTGGCGAAATCCTTGGCATGCTTTTCGCGGAGAAGCTTTTGCAATTCGCTCATTCCTTTGATCGGCGAGCCACGGGCTTCAGTCTCTTGATCGACCTTGAGGATTCGCCTCTTGACCTTCTGGTCGGGGGTCAATCGTAAGATTTTGTCCCTAAATTTACCCGCTGCGTCCAGAGATTCCATAGCAATTCCCCAAGGATCGATATCGGCGTGGCAATCCAGGCAGATGCCTTTTCGATGAATCGAAAGCCTTTCCTTGGTGGACAGTCCGGCAAAATTGCGATCAGCTTCGTCCAAGTCGCTCAAGGCAGGCACTTCGGGGGGCGGGTCCCGCGGAGGGTCCCCAAGGAGACGGCCCCGCAGCCAGACCCCCCGGTTGACGGCATGGGCATCTTCACCGTCACTGTGGCCAAGCAGGAAGGCCGCCTGGGTCAGGATTCCGCCGCGACCTTCGGAAGCAGGAACCCGAGAAAAACGATGCCCGCTTTCGGGCAAAGCAACCCCGTAATACTTGGCCATGACGTCGTTGATCACCATGAATTCGGATGAGAGCAAATTGAGGCAACTCAGATCCTCACGAAGAAGGGTTTTCATAAAGGCAACCGGTTCCTGTCTCATATAGTCCTTGTACTTGGGGTTCCACCAGCGGTAATAGTTCGGGTTTACGGCAATCTGATCAAGCTTTGGCAGATCGGTCCAGGAATAGGCAAAGTCGGCGATAAAGCGTTCGGCCCGCGAATCCGCAAGCATCCGCCTTACCTCGGCGCTCAACTCCGTATCCGTGATTGCGTTTGCGCGGTCAGCGAGGTCAAAAAGTCTTTTGTCGGGGGCGCTCCGCCAAAGGAATGCGGCCAAGCGACCCACGAGTTCGTGGTTCTGCATGCTCTGCGTCCGTTCAACGTCCGAGTAAAAAAGAAAACGCGTATCGGCAAAGACCGCCATAAGCAGATCCCTAAGAACGTAGATCTTCGATTGGGAGCCTTTTAACTTTTCTTTGATCAAGGCGTCCAATTCCTTGTCCTCGCGTTCAGTCAAAGGGCGCCGCCAAGCCCGCTTGGCAAGGGACTTAACTCCCATAGCAATGGCGTCGTCCTCCAGTTTTCCGTCTTTCATGAACGGCCGGACGCCGGCCGGTGGCCATTGCCATGGCAGATCGAACTCGATTCGTTCGATCACTGCATAACTCGTGTCCTTCATGACTTCCTTGTAGACGGCCGGCTTGCCCCGGGTGGGATGGTCGCTCCCGGCATGCGATGGCTTCAGCCAGTTCTTCATGGCAAATTCCTGTCCCCAGGCGTCGGTCCATCTATCGTCGGCCCGAATGAAGTGGGCGTCACCAAAGATCACCCAGTTCTTGTTGGTCACCGGCTTGTCGGAGGGCGAGCTTAGGGGTGATGAATTCTGGATGGTGAGGAAGCGGTAGTGAAAATGCGCCGTAATGCCGTAGGGGTCTTCCTTCGAGACCGGAGCGGGGTCCACTCCCGGGAAATCGAAGACGTTGCCGAACACCTCGAACTCCTGAGAACCGGATTTTGCCTCCACCGTAAAATTGTCGATCGTGTGTTGAGGGGACTTGAACCCCCTGTCGAAGAATACGGAAAATTCATGCTTGGCCAGGTCGCCTCCCTTTTGTGGGGGTTCGTTCCGTACGCGGACACGCACGCGGAACTGTCCTTCGGGCCGGTTGTCGTCTACGTATATGCGGAAGAAATGATTAGGCGGAACGGGCACCTCGAAGTCGTCGCCCAGCCATTTCGGACCGCGGTAACGGCGATGTTTGCGTCGGTTGCCATGAGCCAAGTCGTTCCGGTTGAGATAATGTTGCCTTTCCCAGTCGTTTCCTTTCAGGACGTATGGTTTCGGCGGGTCGTCCAAGTCGGGCACGGCCAATTCGACGGCAGACTGCAAGACGCTCAGGTACACCTCCATGTGACCGGCCGTCAGTTCCAGTTCCGACTGCCGGGACTCGCCGTGTTTGCCAACGGGATCCTCGATCAGATCGCCACTGAAATCACGATCGATTTGGAGCAAATCCCGTAAACTCCATGCGATCTGGCTATTGGTCAGGCGAGTGAAGCGGAAATCCCGTTCGACGGAATCGGCCAAGACTTCGTCAAGCCCATCTTGGACCCATGAAAGGAAAAGACGGGCCTCTGAGAGACTCGGTTGAGGCGAATCCTCCGGGGGCATGTCCCCGCGTCGAATGTTATCAAGCACCTCCTGCCAATGCTTGGCGTTCTCGATGCGAAAATCGGCAAAACCCAATAGGTTGATCCCCCCCTTCTTTTTTTCCTCATTGTGGCATTTCGAGCAGTGCTCCTTGAAAAAGCCCGCGATTTGGGCGGAGACCGGCAGCGAAGCGTCGAGCCGAGTCCCGTGACCCGAACCTTCATCCCTGGAATAAGCGAGCAATGCGCTTTGCGGAAAGGACAACCCTGAGATCGCAAGAAGGAGCACAAAGGCTGTTCTACCAAGGATCACCATATTCCCAGTGAAAGCCAGGACTTGGGCTTGAGCAAGGGAAACTTCGTTCTACGCCAACGACTTGGTGGCAGAGAACCGAAGGACGATGTCCTCCATTTCCTCCAGGCTCTCCTCCATGGAGACAAGCAGTTTGAACTGGGCCCGCACCCTATCCAGGTTATGCCCGGGGCGCTTGACCTTGAAGTAGACGTCTCCTTCCAGGTAATCGGTCAGGAACCGAAGCCCCAGCTCATAGGTAATGACCAGGGGAGCCAAGGCCAGATGCCCGACCTCCCTGGAATCAAGCATGTCTCCTGCAGACTCCATGTAACCTTCCACAATCGATCCGTAGGTTTCGGGTAGAAAACGCACCTTGTCCAGATCGACCTCATCCTCGACCGACGCACAGGCGGCCGTTCGAACCAAGTCCCCAAAATCATGCAGGGCACAGCCCGACATTACGGTATCCAGATCCACGACGCACATCCCCTCACCCGTGCTCTTGTGCAAAAGCACGTTGTTGAGCTTAGTGTCGTTGTGAACCACCCGAACCGGAAAATCCTCGGCCTTGATCTTGTCGGCAAGAAACTCCCGCTCGAGGGCAAACTCAACGAGGTCACCTACTTCGGAAGACCGGCCGGCCTCATCCCTTTCCACTGCCGTACGGAAGTTCTCGAACCGCATGCGGGTGTTGTGAAAATCGGGGATGGTATCAAGCAACGGCTCGCCCGGCATATCGGACAGCTTCGCCTGGAACTCCCCATAGGCCTTGGCCGCCTCGTAGGCTTGACGGTCATTCTCCGGCACGTCGTAGGACCTGCCACCGTCCACGAACCTCGTAACCCTCCAGAAATTTCCGTCCGGATCCCGATGAAAGGCACGGCCATCTCGGGCGGAAACGACGCGGAGGCACTCCTTGGACGAGCACTCCTCCTCAATCTTAGCCTGCAGGTGACGAGTAACGCGCGAAAAGTTGTTCATCAAGCCCTCGGGATCCTTGAAAACCTCGTGGTTGATTCGCTGCAGGGTATATCGGTTCAAGGAATCTTCATCCTCGCAGAACAACAAAAAGGTATCGTTCACGTTACCGTTTCCGTGAACCTCGGTGGAGATAATGTGACCTTCCAGTTGAAACTGCGCCCCAATCTCGTAAATTAAACTTTCAGTTTGCTGAGCCAAAGCTTGGAAAATCAAAGGATAAAATACCCTCAGGGTCAATCCAAGAAAGAGTTGGACCCCCTTCTTGAAAAGGCCTTGCAAGCATCACCTTGAGCAATCAAACCGGAAAGGAGGAGCTTAGTTGGCGTACTGCCCGCCCCCGTGAATCTGCAGCAAGCCGGGCAAGTCCGATTTCTCTCCAATAACCAAACAAGGCAAGTCGCAACCCATCAAGGGATTGAAGAATCGACTAAAGTTTAGTTTCCTGGGCGAGAGCATTCCCCACGTTCAGGAATACTTCGTACTCAAAAAGGGAGGCAGGAGCCTTTACGTCGTCTGTCAAAGCGCCGAGGAAGACTTGGAAAAGACGGAGCCCGCATTCAGGCAAATCGTCGGCTCGATCGAATTGAAATAAAGCCCGTGCCTTCGATTGGAAAGCCTCGCTTGGTACCGGCGGAGGGATTCGAACCCACGACCAAAAGATTAAGAGTCTCCTGCTCTACCAACTGAGCTACGCCGGCTCCCAAGCAAAGAAGTTGAATTTAAGCGTTTTCGCC